>Ga0182030_10023303_pt1 | contig 11459 bp, 9 predicted proteins | sample 812S3MmetaG_FD_121299 | JGI IMG/M metagenome (GOLD analysis project Ga0182030, IMG submission 121299) | Permafrost microbial communities from Stordalen Mire, Sweden - 812S3M metaG (Illumina Assembly) | ecosystem: Environmental > Terrestrial > Soil > Wetlands > Permafrost | place: Sweden...
CGTCGTGGCGACGCGGCCGACCATCTTGCTCATGGCGACGCGCGATGCGCTGGAGATCGCGGCCGAGAAGCGCCCCGAGGTGGGCATCGAGCTGGCCGCGCACTGCCGCCGGCGCATGGTGGCGAACCTCGCTCGTACCTCGCCGGTGCTCGTCTCGGTGCCATCTCAGGAGCGGGTGACGCTGGTCGAGCGCTTCCAGACCCGCATCTACGAGAAGGGGGACAAGCTCGTCAACGAGGGCGAGGAGGCGCAAGGGCTACATCTCGTGGCGTCCGGCGGCGTGGCAGTCGTCGCGCACGAGGGGGGCGAGCCGATGGTGCTGGCGACGCTCTCGCCCGGGGAGACCGTGGGCGAGGTGGCGCTCGTACTCCGTCGCCGCGCGAACGCCGACGTCATCGCTCTCCATCCCACGGTGACGCTCTTTCTCCCGCGGGACGAGTTCCTCTCACTCGTGCAGGACCACCCGGCCATCCTGCACGGCCTCTACATGTCGGCGGTGCGGCGGGACGATGAAACGACGCTGGCGCTCGACTCGGCCCCCGCCGCGATGGCGGACGACTACATCCTCTTGTAAGCCACCAGGAGTGGACGCCGCGCACCCTCACGACAAGCGCCACGATCACGGCCACGACCATTCCCACGAGGCGCCGCCTGCTCCGGCGCCGGCCGCCCACGGCAAGTTCACCCCCGGCGAGGCCAAGCAGGCACGCCGGCTCAAGATGGTGCTGGCGCTGGTGGGTGGGTTCTTCGTGCTGGAGCTCCTCGGCGCACTGTGGGCCGAGAGCGTGGTGCTTCAGGCCGACGCACTGCACCTCCTGATGGATGTCCTTGCGCTGGCGGTCAGCCTCCTCGCCATGCGACTCGCGGTGCGACGGCCGACGCCTCGCTTCACGTACGGGCTGCGTCGCGCCGAGCCCGTCGCCGCGATCTTCAGCGGGCTGCTGGTCCTGGCGACGACCGCGGGGATCGTCTTCGAGGGGGTCGAGGCGCTGCACGGAAGCGCGTCCCCGCGCGCGGGGATCATGCTCGGCGTCGCGCTGATGGCGCTGGTGGTCAATGGCCTCAGCGCGTGGCTCCTCCACGACGCCATCGGGCATGCCCACCCGCACGCCCACGATCCGGACAACCCGGACGACCACGACCATGCGTCCCATGGCCCGGGCAAGGCGCAGGGACACGCGCTGAACCTGCGCGGGGCCTGGTTGCACCTGATGGGCGACGCCCTCGGCGCCATCGCCGCCATCGGAGCAGCCCTCGTCATCCGCTTCGGCGGCCCCGTCGCGGCCGACCCCATCGCGAGCTTCGTCGTGGCGGCGATCCTTCTCTTCGGCTCGGTCAGGTTGCTGCGCGACGCGACGCTCGTGCTGCTCGAGTCGGCGCCCGCGCACCTGCCGCCGTCCACCATCCGCCAGTTCATCCTGGGCTCCCCCGGGGTCATCGCGATCCACGATCTCCACGTGTGGACGCTGGGGGCCGGGCACGAAGCCCTGACGGTCCACGTGCGGACCGACGAGCCCGACCCGGCGTTCGGACAGAAGCTCTCCGAGAGCATCCGGAGCCGGCTGGCGGTGGAGTACGTGACGGTTCAAGTGGAATGCGAAGGGGGGGCGTGTGGGGCGCCGCGGTCCGCCTGGGAGCCGGGCGACGCCGGCTGAAAGTGCCGTCCCCTTGACCGGCCTCCGGGCTTTGAGTACGCCCTGCCCACCCATGCGTCTCACCGCCCGCCTCTTGCTCGCTGCCGCCTTCGCGGTGCTCCTTTCCCTCTCCGGCAAGAACGCCGCAGCGCAGACGATGAAAGTCGCCGTGGTCGACGTCCAGCGTGCCGTCATGCAGACGGAGGACGGGCTGCGCGCGCAGGCGACGCTGAAGAAGCTGTTCGACAGCCGTCAGCAGGAGCTGAACAAGCGCCAGCAGGAGCTCGGCAAGCAGAAGGAGGAGATCGACAAGCAGGCGAAGGTCCTCTCCCAAGGCGCCCTCCAGAAGAAGGTCGACGACTGGCAGAAGCAGATGGTCGAGCTCCAGCAGACGTTCGTCGAATACAACAAGGAGCTCGAGAAGAAGCAGAAGGAGCTGACGGACCCCATCTTCGAGCGGGTGGTCGCCTCCATCAAGCGCATCGCCGGCACCGACGGGTACGACCTCATCGTCGACCGCGCGACGGTCGCCTTCTCGCGCAGCGACCTCGATCTCACAGACCGGGTCATCCAGCTCGCCAACGGTGGGACCTCGAGCCCTGCGCCCGGCGGCGCCGGGAGCGCGGCGCCCAAGGCTCCGACTGCGCCGGCCGGCTCCGCCAAGCCGTGACGTGGGACGGAGTCGTTCGACTCCGGGCAGAGACGCTCGCCACGCTGGCGGCGAGACACGGGGGGCGGATCGTCGCCGGGGGTGAGCGGACGGCCGAGCGACTCACGCCCGTCGCGGTGGCGAAGGCGGGAGATCTCGCGCCGCTGCTCGCTGGGCGCTTCGTGAAGAGCGCGCGCGAGGCGGTCGAGCGTGGCGCGGCGCTGCTCGTCGACGCCTCGCTCGTCGAGGCTGTGCCGCACGCGTCCGCCGTCTGGGTGCACGACCACGCGACGTGGGCCATGGCCGCGCTCCTCGACGAGGCCGTGGTCCCCGACGTGGCCGCCATCGTGGGTGCGGGGTGTTTCATCGCGCCGACGGCGATCCTCGGGCCGCGCGTGGTCGTCGGGGCCCGCGTGACCATCGGGCCGGGGGCGGTCATCGGGCATCCGGGCTTCGGGTGGGCGTTCGGGGCGGCAGGGGCCGTGCGGCCGGTGCCGCAGCTCGGCGGCGTGGTGATCGAGGACGACGTCTCCATCGGCCCGCTCTGCACCATCGACGCCGGGACCCTGGCGCCGACGCGCATCCGCGCGGGAGCCAAGCTCGACGCCCACGTCCACGTCGGCCACAACGGCGACATCGGCCCGGGGACGATCATCGCCGCGCAGTCGGGCTTCGCCGGCTCGGTGACGCTCGGGCGCGGAGTGCTGGTCGGCGGCCAGGTCGGGATCGGTGACCACGTGACGGTCGGCGACGGGGCGCGCATCGCCGGTGGCAGTGGCGTCATCGGCGATGTACCGCCGGGGGCGGTCGTGGCAGGATACCCGGCCGTGCCGCGCGGGCGGTGGCTGCGCGCCTTCGCGACGCTCTACCGCGGCGTGAGACGCCCACCGCGGGAGCGCTGACGCTTGAAACCTCCGACCACCATCGAGATCGATCGCATCCTGCAGATCCTGCCGCACCGGTGGCCGTTCGTGATGGTCGACCGGGTGACGGACGTGGTGCCGCGCGAGCGCATCGTCGGCCACAAGTGCGTGACGATGGGCGAGCCATGGGCCCAGGGCCACTTCCCGGCGAGGCCCATCTTTCCTGGGGTCCTCATCATCGAGGCGCTGGCGCAGATCGGCGGGATCCTGGCCTACGCGAGCGAGCCCTTCGACGCGTCGAGCTCGCTCATGTACTTCCTCGGCATCGACAAGGCGAAGTTCCGCCGCCCGGTGACCCCGGGCGATCGCCTCGACCTCGAGGTCACCATCCTCTATCACCGCACGAACGTCTGGAAGTTCAAGGGCGAGGCGTCCGTCGACGGGACCCTGTGTGCCAGCGCCGAACTTCTCGCGAGCGTCGTTGACCGCAACGGCTGACGGACTCGAGATGAGCACGGCCAAGCTGCATCCGACCGCCGTGATCGACCCGCGTGCGGAGCTCGCCGACGATGTCGTCGTGGGACCGTACGCCGTCGTCGAGGCGGGGGTGGTCCTCGTGGACGGCTGCGTCCTTCATTCGCACGCCGTCGTCCGGGGGCCCACGTCCCTCGGCCCGCGCTGCGTCGTTTACCCCTTTGCGGTCGTCGGCGGTGAGCCTCAGGCCAAGCGCCACGCGGGCGGTCCGGCCAGGCTCGAGGCGGGGGAGGGGAACGTCTTCCGCGAGCACGTCACGGTTCACGGGGGCACCGAGGGGCGCGTCACCCGCATCGGTGCCGGCAACCTCTTCATGGTCGGCGCCCATGTCGCGCACGACGTCACCGTGGGCTCGGGGTGCGTCTTTGCGAACAGCACGCAGCTCGCCGGTCACGCCACCATGGACGACGGAGTCACCTTCGGTGGGCTCAGCGGCGTCGCCCAGCATGTCCGCGTCGGCGAGGGGGCCTTCGTCGCCGCGATGACCGCGTGCGAGCGCGATGTCCCGCCGTTCGTCGTCGTCCAGGGCAACCGCGCGCGCGTCCGCGGCGTCAACTTCGTGGGCCTACGCCGGCGCGGCGTCCCGGAGGAGAGCCTCCTCGCCCTGTCGAAGGCCGTCCGCAAGCTCTGGCTCTCGCGCGTCACGCGCGTGGAGGCGCTGGAGGCGCTCGAAGGCGAGACGGATCCGTATGTCCGCAGGCTCCTGCAGGCCGTGAAGGAGCCGCCCGCTCACTGAGCCGGGTTGGGCGGCGGCGGAGGCTGCGAGTCGTTCTGCACGCAGGACGACAGGTCGAAGAAGAGAAACTCGAGCGCCTTCTCGTTGGTGCTGTGGCCCGGCGGGTTGTCGATGCTGGGATCGTTGCACTCGGCGGGAAACGCCGCGTCGTCGCTCACGCCCGACAGGTGCACGTCGCTGTAGACGGCGCGACCGCACTGCGACGCGACCGGATCGCCCACCGGCGTATTGAACGAGAGGTAGCGCGGGTGCTGGTCGCCCGCGTTGTAGATCCACTGTGTCGACAGGCACGACTGCCCGGTCGTGCACCCGGCGGGCTTCGGGGCGAGGATGTCGTCGCGGAGATCCACCAGCGAGATGCTCCCGAGGCTCGTGCTGATCTGGTTGTCCTGCAGCCACTGCGCGTAGGCCACCCCTTTGGGGAACGACTGGTCCACCGTGTCGTTCTCGGCGTTGCCGTTGACGTTCGGGTTCCACCCGTTGGGCTGGATGCTGGCCCACTCGGCGACGCTCTGCAGGTCCGCCGTCCCCGTCGTCGGGATGAACCAGTTGCCGTAGTAGTGGGTCGTGAAGAGTCGGCCGCCACCCTTGAGGAAGACGTCCATTGCGCCGTACGCGCCTGCGCCGCGGTCGTAGGGGTTGCACTCGCACGCGTTGAAGATGGTGTCGTACTGGAGGAGCTTCTTCGAGTCGGTCCACCACGCGTACGTGTCCGCCGGCGTGTTGCCGCCCGCGACCGCGCTGCCGTTCGGGCCGTTCTGGTCGTCGTACGCCGTGTAGAAGTGCACGTGCCCCGCGCCCGGGACCACCTGCGGGAAGGGGCCGGGGTTCGGCGCGGTCGGAGCCACGAACTCGCTGTCGTCGATGCCGAGGTGCCTGAGGAAGCACTCGGCGGGGTCGCACCCGCTGGTGAAAGCCATGAGGGGCATGTCGCCCTCGCTCGACTTCGCGGGGAGACGAAGCTGCCGCGCCGTCCCCGTGCCGCTGTTGAAGATCGGGTCCAGGTTGGTGACGCCGCACTTGCTGACCGTGGGGACGACGAGCTGCTTGCGCCACTTGCCGACCTGGATGACGAGCGGGATCTTGTCGCCGACGGGCACGCCCCAGGGATCGCTGCCGGTCTTCACCAGCGTGAACGACCCGTCCGCCAGCGTCGACGTCCCGATGATGGGCGAGCCCGACGCCGGCGCCTCGCAGGGCGTGCACTCCGGGCTACCGGGAATGATGGGCGCCGGGGTGGCGTTGGGGATGTAGACGTAGATGTTGTAGAGCGGCAGGTTTCCGGCGGGATCGTAGACGTGGCCGGTGAGCGTCGTGTCGGTCGGGCTCTGGGAGCAATCGGCCGCAGCGCACTGCAGACCCTGACACGGGCCGGTGCCACCGCTGCTCGCGCCCCCATCCGCGCCGCACGTGAGGCAACCTCCGCTCCCGCTCCCGCCGCTGCCGCCGCCGGAGCTCGCGCCGCCACTCCCGAACTTCGAGCTACTGCCCGAGTTCCCGCATGCGAAGGCGACCGCCGCCACGACGAACACCGCGGGTACCGCGACGAAAAGAGCACGCATGATTTGGCCCCCTTTCCCCTCCAAGCGTGACCGAGGGGGAGTCCGCTTTCAATTGGATCGCGGGCGCACCAGGGGGCGACCAACGCTCGTCTAGGGGAGCTTGCCGCCGCCGAGAATGTCGTCGAAGGCCCGGTCGAACTCGTCGTCGGCGCCCACCGCGACGGCTCGCACCGGCTGCTTCGGCTCCACCTTCGTCAGGCGTCGGATGCGCTCCTGCACGTCGCGGTACGCCGGGACGAGGCGCGCGGCGCGCTGGAAGTGCTCGAGAGCCTGCTTGCTCATCCTCTTCACCTCGTAGGATGCGCCGATCTCGTAGCAGAGCGCCGCCTCCTGCTCCCGGGTGCGATCGGGCGCCTGGAGCCCGCGGATGAACGCGTCGATCGCTTCGTTGAGGTTCCCGCGCTCGAGCTGGATCATGCCGATCGAGTACTGGCAGATGCACGTGCGCTTGGGGTCGCGCGCCGCGGTGTCGAACTCGCGGATGGCGTCGTCGAGCAGCGCCATCTCCTTGTACGCGACGCCGAGGTCGTAGTGGCTCTGCGCATCGTCGACGCCGATCTGCTTGGCTACTCCTTCCTTGAACTTCGCGAAGACCTCTTCGACGTCGACCTGCTCGTGGGCGCGGCGCAAGCTCGGCGGCCCCACGTTGCTCACGCGGTCGCCCCCGTCGAGCGCGCCGAGGGACTCCGCGATGTCGAACGACCTATCCTCGACGCCCCCGGCCGCCGCGGGCGACGGCCGCGTGCCCGAGCCGCCCGGCGTGCCGCGCTCCTGCGAATCGAGCTCGGCGAGCCGCTCGACCAGGAGCGGATGGTTCGGGAGCCGCGCCAGCTGCTCTTCGAGGATCGTCCGCGCGTCGTCGTAGAGGCCACGCGTCGCGAAGAACTCCGCCTCTTCGAGCGCCGACTCGAGCTCCGGTGCCCTCTGCGCCGCGCCGGCCTTCACCTCTTCGTGGTCGGGCTGCGACGCGTAGGCGTCGGTCGCGTCCAGGCGCCCCCCGACGAGCTCGAACGCGGCCTCGCTCTCCGGCGGCGGGTCGAGCGGGAAGCTCGGCAGCGGCGCCTCGGCACCGAACGGATCGTCGATGTCCTCCATCGAACCGCGCGTCATCGGCCCCACGGCCGGAGCGGTGCGCATGCTCGGCTCGGAGTAGGAACGCAGCGCGACGTCCTCCGGACCGATCTCCTCGAGGTCGTACGACGGCAGCGGCGCCTCGGGGTCGTAGCTCGACGTGCTGTGGTACTCGGGACGCATCGGCGGGACCCGCGCCGAGTCCACTGGCGCCGCCGGCTCTTCGACGAGCTCGTAGCCGAGCTCGCGTAGCATCTCGGTCGCGCGATCGTTCTGCGGGTCGAGCCCCAGCAGCTCCTGGAGCGTGCGCGCGGCGGCCTCGCCGTCGAGACCGTCGATCTGCAGCCCCGCGAGAGCAAGCATCACGGTCACCGCATCGTCGGTCTGGCCCGTCTCCATCAGGACATCGCGGAGCATCTCGTGCACCTCGATGGAGCGCGGTGCGACCTCCAGGCCGATGCGCAGCGTCTCGATGGCCTTGGCGTGAAAGCGCGCTCTGCGGAACGCCGACGCATCGGCCAGGATGCGCGCCGCCTGCTCGCTGGTCGCCGTCGAGAGCGGCTCGCCGACCTCTTCGACGACCTCGATGCTGCTCTCGACGACGACGTCCCCGTCGGCCGACGGGTGGCGGCTGCGCCGCGAGAGCTCCAGCGGCTGCTCCTCGGGCTCGAAGTCGCCGTCGCCCACGTCCTCGTACGCGTCGTCGTCGGCTCCGACCTCCGTCTGCTGTTCTGCTTCCTGCGGATCTGCCTGCGAGTCGTGCAAGCGCGCCGTGGCGCGGGGAAGCGGATCCGGCGGGAGGGAGGAGAGGAGCGCCGGCGGTGCCATCGATCCGGCCGCGAGCTGCTTCACCTGCTCGTCGCTCGGCGCGAGCTTCTGCAGCCGGGTCAAGATCTCGTGGAACAGCTCCGCCTTGCCGCTGTCGCGCGCGATGCGGGCCATCTCCTTCTGGACTTCGATCCCCTTGCCGGCCTGGCCGATGAGATTGAACGCCTTGGAGAGGAGCCCGAGAGTGTCCAGATCGCGGGGGTTGGCCTGGAAGCAGATCTGCAGCTTGCTGAGCGCCTGGAGCCCGTCGTTCGGCTGGTTGCGTGCGAGGTAGAGCTCCGCGGCGATGCGCGCGTGCCCCGGGTCGGCCTTGTGGTGGAGCAGCCGCTCGGTGACCTTCAGCGCGTCGTCGCGTCGTCCGAGCTTGACCAGCTGACCGGAGGCGATCGCGAACTGGGCGACCGCGCCGTCGGAGTCCTTGGCGCGCGAGAGCGCCTCCGCCAGGCGAAGGTGCGGGAGCGGATTGGTGGGATCGAGCTCGACGATCTTCCGGAAGACGTCGATCGCCTCGGGGTCGCGGTTCTGCCGCTGGAAGCGCGTCGCCACCTCGTCGAGCGCGGCGAGGGCGTCGCTCGTCAGACCGAGCTGCTGATAGAGCTCGGCCAGCTTCGGCGTGATGTGCGCGTACTTGTCCTCGAGCTGGGGGACGTGCTTCGCGATGATCTCGCGGATCTGCTTGTAGACCGCGATGGCCTTCAGGGCGAAGCCCTGGCTCGCGTAGAACTTCCCCACGCGCTCGTACGTCCCGACGGCGTCGGCGTAGGCCTCCATTTTTGACTGGAGATCTCCGACCTTCAGGAGGGTCCGTGCGTCGTTCGGATCCTCCTGGATGACCTTCTGGTACTCGATGACCGCCTTGTCGTACTTCTTCTTCTCGACGTACTTCTGGGCGGCGGCGAGTACCTTTTCTCGGTCGATCGCCACGACTCGGGGTGCTCCTCGGCTCGGGGGTGCGGGGTGCTACGAAGTGAATCGCAAAGGGCGCTGGCCCGTCGCACGGATGGACTCCCATCGGACATCCCCCGGAGGGGCTGACGCGTGGGGAGGCGTGAGGGTAGTCAAGAACGGGTGCGCTTGAGGGCGTGTCGGGGGGACGAACAAAAGAATACCTCTGTTTTAGCGCGGCTGCATACTTCACGCTGGTACGTGAGGGAGCGGACCAATGTAGGTGTCCGCGGGCGACCGGCTGACGTGGACGCCTCCCACATCCGCACGTACGTTCCCCCAACGTATGGCCACCCAGTCCGCCCTCTATCGCGCTCCCTTCGGTCCCGGCGGCTCATCCGCCATCGACGCCGCCATCGCCGAGAAGCTCCTCGCGGTCGCCCTGGCCCGCGGGGGTGATTATGCCGACCTTTTCTTCGAGTACCGCGCCGCCGGTGGCATGGTGTTCGACGAGGGGATCCTCAAGAGCGCCTCGCGGGGGGTATCGATGGGTCTCGGCGTGCGCGTCCAGAAGGGGGACGCCACCGGGTACGCGTACGTCGAGCGCCTCGACTGGGAGGCGATGCGGCGGGCCGCCGACACGGCGGCCCAGATCGCCAGCGGGGGCGGGGCGAAGGCTCCCGTCGTGGCTCAGGCGGTAGAGCTACCCAGTCGCTACGAGCTCGAGAGGGTGACGCTCGACGTCCCCGGCCTGGAGAAGCGCCAGCTGCTCGAGCGGGCGGCCGCGGCCGCGCACGCGTTCGATCCCCTCGTCGTGAAGGTCGAGGCGAGCCTCGCCGAAGAAATACGCGAAATCCTGGTCGTGACGAGCGACGGTACGATGGCGCGCGACACGCAGCCGCTCGTGAGGTTCGGAGTTCGCGTCATCGCCGAGAAGGACGGAAAGCGCCAGGAAGGCTCGAGCGGCGGAGGAGGCAGGACGAGCCTGGGCTACTTCGAAGGCAAGAGCCCCGAGTGGCACGCGCGCGAGGCAGCCCGGCAAGCCATCCGGATGCTGGACGCACAGGAGGCGCCCGCCGGTCAGATGGAGGTCGTCCTCGCACCGGGCGACAGCGGCATCCTCCTGCACGAGGCGGTGGGCCACGGGCTGGAGGCGGACTTCAACCGCAAGGGCACCAGCAACTACGCCGGCAAGGTCGGCGAGCCGGTCGCCAGCGACGTGTGCACGGTGGTGGACGACGCGACCCTCCTCCAGAGCCGGGGGACCATCAACGTCGACGACGAAGGCAACGAGCCGCGCAGCACGGTGCTCATCGAGAAGGGCAAGCTCGTCGGCTACATGCACGATCGCCTGAGCGCGAAGCACTACAAGCTCCGCCCGAGCGGCAACGGGCGTCGCGAGAGCTTCGCCTGCGCGCCGATGCCGCGGATGACGAACACCATCCTCCTGGCGGGGCAGAGCGATCCCGAGGAGATCCTCAAGACGGTCAAGCGCGGCATCTACGCGAAGCGGTTCGGCGGCGGGCAGGTCGACATCGCCAACGGCGACTTCGTGTTCTCGCTGACCGAGAGCTACCTCGTCGAGGACGGGAAGATCACGGCTCCCCTCAAGGGGGTGAACCTCATCGGCAACGGGCCGGAGGTTCTCCGCAAGGTGACGATGCTCGGCAACGACGTCGAGGTGAGCGACGGGATCTGGACGTGCGGCAAGGACGGGCAGAGCGTGCCTGTCGGCGTGGGATGTCCGACGGTGAAGATCTCGTCCATCACGGTCGGAGGCACGAGGCTTTCGTGAGCACGAAAGCACGTGCGGTCTGACGTCCTCCAGGCTCGGCCGAGAGTCGCGCCGGGTAAGAGTGGGTCCTTCGTGCTCGTGGTGGGGCATTCTCCGCAGCTCGAGAGCGCGGAGGGGGCGGCGGCGATGCTGAGGCAGCTGGGCGCCGAGGTCCGCTCGCAAGATCTGTGGGACGACTTCGCCGGCGTGGCCGAACAGGCGCGTGCCGGTGGGGTGCGGGCCATGGTGTTCGAAGCCGGCGAGCGCCCGGACCTCGCGTCGGCGGCCCTGCGAGCGGCGCGCAAGGTGAGCGAGCTGGCGGAGACGCCGACGCTCGTGGCCCTCCCACCGCGCCAGATCACCGCCTTCGATCCGGGCAGCGGGTTCGACGACTTCATCGTCGTCCCTTGCGTACCCTCGGAGCTCTACGCACGCATCCGGGCGCTCGAGTGGAAGAAGAGCGAGTTCGCGAGCGAGGAGCGCCTGAAGATCGGCACCATCGTCGTCGATCGCGCGGCGCACGAGGTGAGCTCCGACGGCCGTCAGGTGACGCTGACGGCGAAGGAGTTCGCGCTGCTCGCTTTCCTCGCGGCCCACCGCGGTCGGGTGTTCACGCGCGAGGCGCTGCTGGCCCGCGTCTGGGGGAGTCGCTACGAAGGGGGCGCGCGCACGGTGGACATCCACGTGCGCCGTCTCCGCGCGAAGCTCGGGGACACGTTGCCGCTGGAGACGCTCCGGGGCGCCGGCTACAAGCTCCGTGCGCCCAACGAGGGCACGACGAGATGACGAGGGTCGCCGTGAGCGTCGGGTGTCCCTGCGGGGTGGGGCCGGAGGTGAGCGTCGTCGCGGCGACGAGGGCGAACGTGCCGCAAGTGCTCCTCGTCGGCGATGAGGGCGTGGTCCGGGAGGCCGCCGAGGGGCGA
>Ga0182030_10023304_pt1 | contig 11458 bp, 9 predicted proteins | sample 812S3MmetaG_FD_121299 | JGI IMG/M metagenome (GOLD analysis project Ga0182030, IMG submission 121299) | Permafrost microbial communities from Stordalen Mire, Sweden - 812S3M metaG (Illumina Assembly) | ecosystem: Environmental > Terrestrial > Soil > Wetlands > Permafrost | place: Sweden...
CACCTCTATCGCCAAGAAGCGCAAGGACGCCAGCGTGGCCGCGGCGCTCGACAAAATGAAGCTGGGGCAGCACCTCGAAGACCGCGTCATCGAGATCCTGGAGAGTGAGGGCGCGGGACCGCAAACCCTGGGCGCGCTCCAGCGCATGCGCGATGCGTCGCGTCTTTTGCCCGCGCCGCCGGATCCCCCTCCGGGAATGGTCCCCCCGCCTCCCCTGTCTTTGGCGGAAGAACATCGCGTCTGGCAGGCAACCGCCGCCAAGGCCATGGACTACACTCGCTCCCTGCCGGATTTCATCTGCACCGAAACCGTTCACCGCTGGCAAGATCCCACCGGCAAGGAAGAGTGGCATCCCTCCCCAACCGTGGTCGCCGACCTTACCTTTTTCGACCGGAAGGAACACTACAAGCTGCTGACCATCGACGGCAAGCCGTCCAAGCAGTCCCTCCTGGAAGTGGGTGGCGCGATGTCGCAGGGCGAATTCGGGAGCATGCTGGCCGTGATATTCAACCCCTCCTCGGACACGGATTACCGTTGGGACCATTGGACCACGTTGCGCAAACGGCCCACCTACGTATACTTCTTTCGCATTACGGCGGCGCATCGCCCGCAGCACTTGCGCTACGCTTCCACGGGAGGGGAGGGCGTCAGCGCCACCGCCGGGCAGCACGGGTACGTCTACATCGATCACGACACCACCAGCGTGACCCGCATCTCGGCGGATGCCGAAGAGATTCCCGCCGGGTTTCCGGTCAAGAGGGCGAGCTCGGTCCTCGATTACGGCTATACCGACATCGGCGGCCGCAGCTTTCTGTTACCCCTGCGCGCCGAAGTCCGGATCGATGCCGGAAGCCTTGAGAACTTGAACAGCGTGGAGTTTGAGAAGTACCGGAAATTCGCCGCCGGCGCCAGCATCGATTACGGAGACGGCAAGAATTGACCCCGTTGCGGTAGCCCGGATTATCCGGCGCGGCCAGGGTCTGCCTAATTCAGCAATCTTCCCTGCCGCAGGTACGCCGGCGTTTCCACGTCGTCGAGATCCAGCATAGGCTCGGCTTCCGCGATCAGTTCGGGCTCCGGTTCCAGTTGGCGTTGCAGAATCGGAGGCGCTGGCGGAGCGGGAGCCGGCGGCGGCGCCGCGGCCGGTTCGGGCAGGCGCGGCTGGAAGCGTATGTCCGCCATCGCCTTGCGGTCGGGCATGGGCGCGTTCTCCGGCTGGAAACCGGTGGCGATCACGGTAATCTTTACGGCGTCCGCCAGGGACTCGTTGAGGATCACGCCGAAGTTGATCTGCACGTCTTCGCAATTGGCGGCTTCGCGGATGATGGAGCAGGCCTCGTTCACTTCGTGCAGGCCCAGGCGGCTCGACCCGGTGATGTTGATCAGAATGCCGCGCGAGCCGGAGATGCGGGAATCCTCCAGCAGCGGGCAACTGATGGCCTGGCGCGCGGCATCCACCGCGGCCTTCTCGCCGCGGCCGATGGCCGTGCCCATCATGGCGTACCCCATGCCGATCATGGTAGCTTTGATGTCCGAGAAATCGCGGTTGATCAGGCCCGGCGTGATGATGATGTCGCTGATGCCCTGGACTGCCTGCCGCAACAGGTCGTCGGCCACCTTGAATGCCTCGAAGAAACTGGTGCCGCGGGGCACCAGCGCCAGCAGACGGTCGTTGGGGATGGCGATCACCGTGTCCACGGTGGACGCCAGACGGCCCAATCCGTCCTCTGCCAGGCGCATGCGGCGCGGGCCTTCGAAGCCGAACGGCTTGGTCACGACCGCCACGGTGAGCGCGTCGAGTTCCTTGGAGAGCGAGGCGATCACGGGCGCCGCCCCGGTGCCCGTGCCGCCGCCCAGGCCCGCGGTCACGAAAACCATGTCGGCGCCCTGCAGAACTTCCACGATGTGGTCGGTGTTTTCGAGCGCCGCCTGGCGCCCGACTTCGGGATTCGAGCCGGCGCCCAACCCTTTGGTGATCTTGATGCCGAGCTGCAGCTTGTTGGGCACCTGGCAGGCGGTGAGCGCCTGGAGATCGGTATTCATGGCGTAGAACTGCACGCCTTCCAAGCCCTCTTCCACCATGCGAGCCACGGCGTTGCAGCCGCCGCCGCCCACGCCAACCACCTTAATCCGCGTGCCAAGGCGCGCTTCCTCTTCGATTTCGTATTTCAAACTGTCGATGTTCGCGTCAATGAGCCCCATGGTTTCCTCCCATCAGAATAGTTTTCCCAGAATCCCGCGAGCAGCCCGCCGCTCCTGCGTCTGCAATTTGGCGGAGTACATCGCCAGGCCGGCGGCCACGCTCCATTCCGGGTCGTCCATGCCTTCCGGCCAGTACTGGATCCCGGCCGGCAATCCGAATCGTGTCTGGCACTGCAACACGCGTTCGGCGACGTCGCACAGGTCCGGCAGCCGGGCGCCGCCTCCGGTCAGAAATACGCCGCCGATCAGCGCATGCTCCAGTCCCATGCGGGCCAGTTCCGCGCGCACGAAGAGGAACAACTCCTCGGCGCGCGCCTGCAGAATCTCGTTGATGAAGCGGCGCTGCGCGTGGCGCGGGCCGCGGCTGTCGGGCGTGGGCAGATCCACGATGGCGTTAGCGTTGCTCGATTCCGCCAGCGCCGAACCGTATTCCAGTTTCACCAGTTCGGCGTCTTCGAATGACAGGCAGAGACCTTGCGCCAGGTCGCGCGTGAAGTAATCGCCGCAGATCTTTATGTTCGTCGCCAGGTGCATGGTATCGCCATAGTACACCACCATTTCGGTGGATTGCGCGCCGATATCCACCACCGCGATGCCTTCCCGCCGTTCTTCCGGCAGCACCGCCGCGTAAGCCGCGGCCAGGCCCTCGAAGACGGTCTCTTGCACCAGGAGATGCGCATGGTTCACGGCGGTCAGAAGCGCGGTGTGTTCCTGCACCGATGCCAGCAGCAGGTGGACGTTGCTTTCCAGGCACGTGGCCTTCATCTCCAGCGGGTTGCGGTGGCCAGGGTGTCCATCCACCACAAAATCCTGCAGAAACACCTGCAGCAGCATGCGGTCTTCCGGCAACTGAACGCGCGTAGCGCGGTCCACCACGCGATTGATATCGCGTTGTTCGATCTCGCGCAGATAGCCCAACTCCAGCACGCCCCGGTTGTTGGCGCCGCGCACGGTGGGTCCGCCCATGCCCGCCACGACCGACTCCACCGCCATGCCGGCCGTCGCCTCGGCCTCCGAGAGCGCCACCAGGATGGACCTGGTGACCGCGCCCTCGTCGAAGATCCGGCCTTTTAACCAGCCTTGCATCGACGACGCCCCGCACCCAATCAGACGCAGCCGTTCCTTCTCGAGGACACACACCACCAGGCGGGTTTTGGCGCTTCCCACATCCAGCCCCGCCGCAATAATCGACTTCTCAGCCATGACTTTCGAACCCTATTTCTTCGCGGTTATGCGGTCGTCCAACCGCAGGTCAAACGTTTTCACTTCCGGCGATCGTTTATGGATCTCCGCGTAGTGATCGAGAAAATTCCGGTAACGCGCCCCCAGGTTGTCTTCGCCCAGGATCAAATCCACCACGTGGCCGTCCAACTGCGCCACCACGCGGATGTTGCCGGGGTCGGCGGCATTCACCTCGGAAACGTCCTTCATCTGCGGGCCGAGCGCATCTTCCACGTCGAGCAGCGCGCGCACCGCCTCCATGCGGCGCGCCGGCGGATCTTCGGCGCGCACGCCGCTGAGCACCGGAAAGGCGAACTGCGCCCGGGGCGGAGGTTCCAGCAGCATTCCCTGTCCGTCGATCAGCATGACCGACGACTCCACTTCGACGAACGCCACCGGCTGACGCTCCCGGATGCGCACCGCCAGCCGGTCCGGCCAGATGCGCGAGACCGCGGCGTCCTCCACCCAGTCGATGGCCAGCAGCCTGCGGCGCCGCTCCTCGAGCGGGACCGAAAAAATGCTGCAATCGGCGTCTTCGGCAAAAACGCGTTGCACCTTGGCGCGCGATCCGTAGCGCAAGCCATCGATGGTCAGCGCGTCCCGGCGATCGTGGGAGAGCACGAACTTGGGGTCGTGCACCACGTAGCGGTGCACCAGATACACCGAGACACCGCTGCAAACGGCCAAGCCGGCGGCTATCAGCGCCACTCGCCGCAACAAGTGGCGGAGGCCCGGCGCCGTTTTCTTGGATTCTTTCGCCATCCTCAATCCTCCGCCCCCTCAGCCGCCGCGTTCTTGAGCCTGGCGAGCAGCCGGTCGCCCGCCTGCCAGACGTTGCCGGCGCCGAGCGTCACCACCGCGTCGCCTTCGCGCGCCACGCCCTCGAGAGCCGCCACGCCGCGGTCGATGGTGCCCACATACTCCACGCCGCGATGTCCGAACTGGCGGATGCGCTCCACCAGAGACTCCGCCGTAACACCCTCGATCGGCCTTTCGGACGCGGCGTAGATATCCATCACGAACAGGCTGTCGGCCTGGTTGAACGCCCCCGCGAATTCCTCCATCAGGTGGAACGTGCGCGTGTAACGGTGCGGCTGGAACAGCACATGGACGCGCCGGAAGCCGCACAACCGCGCGGCATCCAAAGTGGCGCGGATTTCGGTGGGGTGGTGGCCGTAGTCGTCGATGACCGTGACGCCGCCCGCCACGCCGCGCGTCTGGAATCGCCGGTCCACGCCCTGGTACGCCGCCAGGCCCTCGCGAATGGCGTCGGGTTTCACTTCCAGTTCCATGGCGACCGTCACCGCGGCGGTGGCATTCAGCACGTTGTGGCGCCCCGGGACCGGCAGATGGAAGCGGCCGAGATCGGCGGCGCGGTATCGCAGGCGGAAATCGCTGGCGAAGGGACCGCAGGCGATCTCACTGGCTTCCACGTCGGCCTGCGCGCTGGCGCCATAGGCGATGGTGCGCCGCTTGATGGCGGGCAGGATGCTCTGCACGTTGGCATCGTCCAGACAGACGATGGCCGCGCCGTAAAACGGCACCTTGTTGACGAACTCGATGAAGGCCGCGCGGATGGCGTCGAGCGACGGGTAGTGGTCCAAATGTTCGCGATCGATATTGGTGACTACGGCGATGATGGGCGCCAGCTTGAGAAAGGAGCCGTCGCTTTCGTCGGATTCCACCACCAGGAAATCGCTGCGGCCCACGCGCGCGTTGGAGCCGCCCATGGTGCCCACGCGGCCGCCCACTACCACGGTGGGATCCAGGCCGGCGCTGTTGAGGATGGTGGCGGTCATCGAGGTGGTGGTGGTCTTGCCGTGACTGCCCGCCACGGCGATGCCGTACTTCAGGCGCATCAGCTCCGCCAGCAGTTCGCCGCGGGGGATGATCGGAATCTGCAGGCGGCGCGCTTCCAGCAGTTCGGGATTCGATTCGTCCACGGCGGAGCTCACCACCAGCGCGCGCGCGCCGGCGATGTTGGCGGCGGCGTGTCCCTCGTAGATCCGGGCGCCCATGCCTTCCAGGCGCTGGGTGATCGCGGAAAGCCTCAGGTCGGACCCGCTGATCTGGTATCCCAGGTTGAGCAGCACTTCGGCGATGCCGCTCATGCCGATTCCCCCGATTCCCGTAAAATGCAAATGCTGTGGACGAAAAAACATTCTTTTAACTTATTGTTTCGGCTCAAAGCGCCCCTGTCAACGAAAATCGTTGGTTCCGCTCCGAGCCACCTCCTCTAAAATCTCCGCCACGCGCCGCGCTGCGCCCGGCCGGGCGAGTTGCCGGGCGGCCCCGGCCATTCTTTCGAGCGCCGCCAACGAGCGGCCGGCTTCCTCGATGGCGGTGAAGAGACGTTCGCCGGTCAACTCGGCATCGCGAATCAGGCGGGCCGCTCCGTCGCGCTCCATGGCTTCGGCGTTGCGCGTCTGGTGATCGTCCGCCGCGAACGGGAAGGGCACCAGGATGGATGGTTTTCCGGCCGCCGCCAGCTCCGAGACGGCGCCCGCGCCGGAGCGGCAGACCACCAGGTCGGCGGCGGCAAATGCCGCGGGCATATCGGCGATAAACGGCACGATTTCGCCCTCGATGCCCGATTCCGCGAAGGCGGCGCGCAATTCCTCGTAGCCGCGCGGACCGCACTGCTGCACCAGGCGCAGCCGAAAACCGGCCTTGCGAAACAGCGGCCAACTTTCGCGCGCCGCCTGGTTGAGAGTGCGCGATCCCTGGCTGCCGCCGGTAATCAGGACGTGCAGCACGCTGCCGCGGGGGCGCACGGCGATGCGGAAGAACTCCTCGCGCACGGGCAGGCCGGTAGTCTCGGTCCTGCCGCGCGGAAAGTAGGCTTCCGTGGAGGCGAAGGAAACCAGCGCGCGGGTGACAAAACGGCTGATGATCCGGTTCGTGAAACCCGGGATGGCGTTGGGCTCCATCACCACCACCGGTTTGCGCCGCACGAGCGCCGCCATCACCGGCGGCCCGGCCACGTAGCCTCCCATGCTGAAAACCGCGGACGATGCGCGGACGAACTTGCCGCAGCCCCATAAGGCGACCGGCAATTTGGCCATGGTAACGGCCTTCTGCCGCAGAGTCACGCGATTTAGACCGCCGATATCGATGCGCTGCAATTCAAAACCTTCCGCCGGGACCAGCTTGGCTTCCAGTCCCCGTTCCGTCCCCACAAAAAAAACTTCGTGCCCGCGCGCGCGCAATTCCCGCGCCACCGCCAGCGCCGGAATCACGTGTCCGCCCGTCCCACCGCCAGCCATCAGAAAGCGCTTAGGCGGCATTTTTCAAACCTGAATGGCCACGAATGAACACGAATGAACACGAATCTGAAAGAACTGTTTCAGTCGAAGCGGAAACAACTGTTTATTCGTGTTCATTCGTGTTCATCCGTGGCTAAACGTCTTTTCATCCCGTGTGCTCCGACACATTCATCAGAATCCCCAACAGCGTCAAGGTGCTCAGCAGCGAACTTCCGCCATAGCTGATCATCGGCAATGGAATCCCTTTCGTGGGCATCATGCCCAGCACCACGCTCATGTTGATCAACCCTTGCACCACGATCACGACGGTCACGCCGAGCGCCAGGTAGCGTCCGAAATCGTCGGTCATCAGCCGGGTGGCGCGCAGGCCGCGCCAGAAGATCACCACGAACCCGGCGAGCACGCCCACGGTGCCGAATAGTCCCAATTCCTCGCCCACCACGGCGTAAATGAAATCCGTGTGCGCTTCCGGCAGGTACATCAGTTTCTGGCGGCTATCTCCCAGCCCGACCCCAACCGGGCCGCCGGCGCCCACGGCGATCTGCGACTGCACCAACTGGTAATTGGTATCGCGCGTAGCCAGCGATTTCTCTATCTGCGCCTTGATCGTGCCGTGGGGATCGAAGCGGGTGATGAAGGTGAACTGCGGGTCGAAGAACTTCACCACGCGGGCCAGGCGGTACGGCGACAGCGCGATGCACAGCACCACGCCGGCCAAGGCAAAGGCGCCCGCAATCGCCACATAGCGCCATTCCAACCCGGCCACGAAAAAGACCGTCGCGGCTACCGCGCCCAGCACCACCGCGGTCCCCAGGTCGGGCACCACCACCAGCAGGATGACCAGACCGACCGCCATCGCCGCCGGCACCAGCGTGTGCCTGTTGTTGATGGCCCGCCTTCGCCACGTCACGAAGAATGCCAGGAAGACCACCAATGCAGGTTTGGCCAACTCCGACGGCTGCACCCCGAAAGGCCCGCCGAGCCGCAGCCACCGGTGGCTTTTGGCGTCCAGAAAGTACACCACGATCAGCAGCGTCAACACCACGCCGATCGCGCCGAAAGCCACCGCCGGATCCTGGAACCGGCGGTAGTCGGTGCGCTTCAACGCCATCATGGCAACCACCGCCACCGCAGCCCACTCCACCTGGCGGAGCACGAAATGCAGGGAGGAGCCAAAGCGCGGGTCCATCTCCGCGGTGATGGACGAGGCGCTATAAAGAATCAGCAGGCCGAACGACAACATCGCCAGAACGGTGCCGAACAGGATCCAATCGGTCTTGAGTGTTTTTCCCATGTCAGTACGTCCCCTTCCGCCGAATGAGACCAACGCAGGATTGGCCACGAATGAACACGAATGAACACGGATAAGAAAAGAACTTGGGCATATTCGTGTTCATTCGTGTTCATTCGTGGCTATTCTTTTTTCCGGCAGTTCCCGAACCAGCCCCTTAAAAACCTCGCCGCGATGTTCGAAGCTCCGGAACTGGTCGAAGCTGGCGCATGCCGGCGCCAGCAGCACGGTGTCTCCGGGCTCGGCGTGGCCGTACGCATACTCTACCGCGGCCTGCAACGTCTGGCAATCGGCCAGCGGCACGGCGCCCTCCAGCGCGCCCGCGATCTTCTTCGCCGCCGCGCCGATCAGCAGCGCGGCGTGGGCCCGCGCCGCCAGCGGATCGCGCAAGACGGAATAGTCCAGCCCTTTGTCTTTGCCGCCCAGAATCACCCACAGGCCGCCCGGGAACGCGTCCACGGCTTTCAACGTGGCATCCACGCTGGTGGCCTTCGAATCGTTGTAGAAATCGATGCCGCTCACCTGGCGCACGAACTCCAGGCGATGCTCCACCGCCTGGAAGGTGCGGACCGCGGCCGCGATCGCCGCGCGATCCACGCCGGCGTGCGCTGCCGCAAGCGCGGCCGCCAGCACGTTCTCCACGTTATGACGGCCGCGAATGGGGATCTCGCCGGCGTCCATCAGCAGCTTGCCGCCGAGGATCAGCTTGTCCGCGCACAGGCTCGCACCCGGCTCCGCTTTGTGCCGCCCGCTGAACCATTCCACGCGGGCGGCGGTATGCGAAGCGAACTCCACGCACACCGGGTCGTCGGCGTTGAGGATGGCGACGTCGCCGGCGCGCATGGTCTCGAACAGCCTTCGCTTGGCGGCGGCGTAACGCTCGAAGGTGTGGTGGCGGTCCAGGTGATTCTGCGTCACGTTGAGCGCGAGGCCGATGTGCGCGCGAAAATCCGCAATCGTCTCCAACTGGAAGCTGGATAATTCCAGCACATTCCAGCCATCGGCGCGCGAGGTTTCGACCATCGCGGTCACCGGCGTCCCGATGTTGCCGCCCACCTGCACGGCGACGCCGGCGTGGCGTAGAATATGGCCGATCAGGCTGGTAGTGGTGGTTTTTCCGTTGGACCCGGTGATGCCGATGGTCTGGCCGAGCAAAAACGGCGCCGCCAGTTCCACTTCGCCCACCACCTGGGCGCCCCGCTGGCGGGCGGCTGCAAGCTGCGGAAGGTCCGCGGGCACATCCGGCGAGAGCACGATAAGGCCATAGCCCTCGAACGTCTCGGAACTTTGCCGGCGGAATGGAATCCCCAGCCGCGAGACAAACTCGTACACGCCGGGCAGCTCGTCGAGCCCCTTCAAGTCCGTAATAGATACGCTGGCGCCGTGACGCAGCAGCAATTCCGCCGACGCCATGCCGGACTTCTTCAGCCCCACAACCAGGACTTTCGCGCCGCTCAGATGGATACTCATCGCAACTTCAAGGTAGTCAGTGCGAACAGCGCCAGCACCAGGCCGGCGATCCAGAAACGCACGATAATTTTCGATTCCGTCCAGCCCAACGCCTCGAAATGATGGTGTATGGGCGCCATTTTGAAAATGCGCTTGCCGTGCCGCAGACGGTAGCTTCCCACCTGGAGAATCACCGAAGCGGCCTCCAGGATGAAGACTCCGCCGATGAAAAGCAGCAGGATCTCCTGCTTGATCAGCACCGCCACCACCGCCATGGCGCCGCCCAATCCGAGCGCCCCCACGTCGCCCATGAAAATCTCCGCGGGATGCGCATTGTACCACAGGAAGCCCAGGCTGGCGCCGGTCATCGAGCCGCAAAAAATGGTCAGCTCCGAGGTGCGCGGATTGCGCGCCAGTTGCAGGTACTCGGCGAGCTGCGCGTGGCCGCCGGCATAGGTCAGCATGGTGAGCGCGCCGGCGGCAATCACCATCAGCCCGATGGCCAGCCCGTCGAGCCCGTCGGTCAGGTTGACCGCGTTGGAACTGAACACCACCACCAGGGCCACGAAAATGCAAAAGGGCGCCGCGCCCAGCGCGTAGGTCCAGGGATTATGCAGCAGCGGCTGAATCAACAGCGAAGGCTGGAAGTCCTTGAGGAACGGGATGTTCATGGCGGTGTTGAAATCGCCATAAGCCCGCATCACCAGCAGGACTAGCGCAAAGGCGAACCCGAGGACGAACTGGTAAACCAGCTTGGCGCGGCCGGAAAGCCCCAGGTTGCGTTTCCTGCTCACCTTGGCATAATCGTCCATGAATCCGATCCAGCCGTAGCCGATCAGCGCGGCGATCGCGATCCACACGTAGGGATACCGCAGGTCCGCCCACAGCAGCGTGGGCACGACAATCGAAATGATGATGAGGACTCCGCCCATGGTGGGCGTCCCGGCCTTCTTCTGGTGCGATTGCGGCCCTTCCTCGCGGATGTATTGCCCGATTTGAAACTCGCGCAGCTTGTCGATCAGCCAGGGGCCCAGCGCGATGCACAGGAACAAGGCGGTGAGGCTGGCGAAGGCCGTGCGGAAGGTCGTGTAGCGGAAGACACGAAGCGGGCTGGCATACCGGTAAAGCTGTTCGTAGAGCAAGTAATAGAGCATGAAAAATCAGGCCAAAAACCTTTCCAGCACGCTGCCGTGCGCGCCCCGCGCAGCATATTGCACCAGGAAATAACCGTACCTGTTCGCCGGGACCGCTCCCTTACGGTCGCGGCTCAGAGCCGGGTTCAGAGCCGCGACCGTAAGGGAGCGGTTGGAGCGGTCATTTCGTGACAGACCCTTACCGCAGGCATCCGCCATGTAATCGTGGCCCTCCCTATTGGCGTCGCGGAGCGCACAATACACGGCGCCCACGTTCTGTGTCCGCACAGCCACGCTCCCACAATCCAGAGTCATGGCCTCTTCATCACGTCTTGCGATAGCCATAACCTCTTAGCACTCCCCGGGCCACTTCCCGGTCGTCGAACGGGATGGTCCGATCTTTCAAAACCTGGTACGTCTCGTGACCCTTCCCCGCCAGAATGACGACGTCGCCTTCGCGGGCCTCTTGCAGCGCGCGCGCGATAGCCGTGGCCCGGTCGGGCTCGATCGCGTGCGGCACGTCCACCCGGCGGATGCCGACCAGGGCGTCGTTCATAATCGCCAAAGGATCTTCCGAGCGCGGATTGTCGCTGGTCAGGACCACGAAATCGCTGGCTTCGGCCGCGGCCTGGCCCATCAGCGGCCGCTTGGCGCGGTCGCGATCGCCGCCGCATCCGAACAGCGTGACGATGCGCTTGGGATCCAGGCCGCGAGCCACCGCGATGGTGTTGCGCAGCGCATCGTCGGTATGCGCATAGTCCACGGCGACCACGAACGGCTGGCCTTCGTCCACGCGTTCGAACCGGCCAGGCACAGCCTGGAGGCCGGCGATGCCACGCGCCACCGTTTCGGGTGCAATGCCGTAGGAAAGCCCCGCACCGCAAGCCGCCAGAATG
>Ga0182030_10023306_pt1 | contig 11458 bp, 9 predicted proteins | sample 812S3MmetaG_FD_121299 | JGI IMG/M metagenome (GOLD analysis project Ga0182030, IMG submission 121299) | Permafrost microbial communities from Stordalen Mire, Sweden - 812S3M metaG (Illumina Assembly) | ecosystem: Environmental > Terrestrial > Soil > Wetlands > Permafrost | place: Sweden...
AGAGCCTCAGCGCCCACGTTGAGCCAGAAGACGGTCCAGTCCAGGCCGTCAAACTCGCCGGTAAACTTGAGTGCGCACAGGGCGAACGAGACTAGGCAAAAGAGGTAGAAGTGAGTGGCTCGGGCCGCGCCCCAGCGGCGAAACAGAACGTAAATGCCGATGGCGAGATAGACCAGGCCGATGGCGCGCTGGGCCTGGGTGAGGCCGCGGTCCAGCGGCTCAAGAATCACGGGGACGGGCGTATCGAGAGGAACGCCGCCGCGGGTGATGGCGTAGCTGGCCTTCTCGTAGACCTGGGTGCGATAGAGGACGCGCTCGAGGTCCGAGAGGCGGGTGATGGGATTCTTGGGAAGCGGCGTCCTGGCGGAAAGTTCGGTGTCCGTGGATGCGGCCGAGGCGACGGGCGACTTTTCCCCGTCGAGCAGTCCCTGGTTTTGTATGCCGGTTTGTATGCCGGTGTGCTGGGTATCGCGCAGCACTTCGGCGGCGGTGAGCAGGTCGCCGGTCTGAATGCCGGCGCGCTGGCCGGGGCTGTTGGGCAGGACCTTGACGGCTTCTAAGCCGCCCTGCGCCTCATGCCACCAGACGCCGTCATCGGGCTCCTGAAAGCGCGCTTCCTGGCGCAGATTCAGGAACGCAAGCAGGATGAGGCCGGCTGTGGCGACAGCCAGCACGGTGGCCTGCAGGCGATTGACGAGGCTTTTGTCCATGGGACCGATCTCAGGGGCCGATCTTAAGCGGCCGTTCTACATCGACAGAGCTAGTAGCACGTCAGTCGCCATGTGCGTTTTGGCTGGCGGACGCCGCTTAAGTAGGCCCAATCGCTTGAGGATGCACGAGATAGTGACTTATCGGCGGATAGAAGGTCAACCGCAAATCTCGCGTCTCTCTCATGATAATGCAGGAAACAGTAGGTTGTATCCGTGGAACGGGATGAGTCTATGGAAAGCGGTAGGCAGTTGATGCAGAGCAGGTTACAGATCGGTTAAGGCGGAGTAACAGGGAAAGCGGCAGAGAGCAGGGCACTTATTTTTGTCCGTATGTCGCTTTAGGGCCGTGCTTGCGGAGGTAGTGGTGCTCGGAAACGTGGGCAGGAATCTCAGCGTTTGCTTCGGTGCCCGAGCGGAGAAGCACGGTACGGAAGGCGAGCCGTGCGATGTACTCGAGGACGTCGGCGTTTTCCACGGCTTCTGCGGCGGTTCTGCCCCAGGCGAAGGGCGCGTGGCCGGCCACCAGCACGCCGGGAACGGCAATGGGGTCCAGGGCGCCGGCGCGGAAACGGCGGACGATGACGGCGCCGGTGTTGCGGACGTAGCCTTCTTCAACCTCGGCGGCGGTGAGCGGCTCGGTTACCGGAACCGGGCCATGGAAGTAGTCGGCATGGGTGGTGCCGAAGCAGGGGATGGGCCGGCCGGCCTGCGCCCAGGAGGTGGCGAATTCGGAATGGGTGTGGACGATGCCGCCGATTGCGGGAAATTCGCGATAGAGGTAAGTGTGTGTATCGAGATCGCTTGAGGGACGAAGGGAACCTTCGACGATGTTGCCGTCAAGGTCGGTCACGACGAGGTCGCCGGGGGTCATGGTGGCGTAGTCGACGCCGCTAGGCTTGATGACGACCAGGGGCTCGGCGCCGGCGCGGTCGATGCCGCTGACGTTGCCGAAGGTGTGCGGGGCAAGGCCGCGGCGGGCGATCTCCTGGTTGGCGCGGAGGACCTGTTGGCGAAGGGCGGCGAGCAGCATGGGGTTCCTCTAACTTCATGGTAGTGTGAAAAGGCCCTGGTGTGGTGAGTCTGATGTGTTTAGCGTAATTTCCGACGGGCAACCGCAGATCCTTTGTACGCGAACTCTAGACTCAGGCCCTAGTTGGGGTACGCGTCGCCGGGACGCACGATGCGAATCTCATGATCGGTAAACACCGCGTGGCCATTCGGTAAGGTCACCCTGGGCATGTGGCAGGAGGCGCAATTGCTGGTGGCGACGGTGCAGCTTTTGATGCCCGGGGACGCTTTGGCTTCATGCACCGCAGCGGATTCTTTCGCGGGTGCGTGACAGGCCAGGCACCTGGCGTCGTAGGATTCGCTGCTGGTGTTCACCGGCTGGTGCGGGTTGTGGCAGGCCAGGCAACTGATGCGGGCGTCGTTACCCAGAAAGCATCGGCTGTTTGCCAACCGGTAGGGTTGGAAGCGCACATCGGCCGGCCCATACGAGTGGTTGCGAATGACCGTATCCCAGGTGCGATGGCAATTGCCGCAAAAGTCCGAGGCATCCTCGGCATTCATGGCGTGGAGCGATCGAGGCCGCGTGGCGAAATTGCCTTGAAGGGCGTCGGTCATGTGGCGCGGCGCGTCCTGATGGCAGCGCTCGCAAGCGATTCCCGGCCGAAGCCTGTCGAGCGTCAGTTTGGTCCCGTCGCTTGCATCGGTCGCATGACAGTTGAAGCACAGCACCAGGTCTTCGTTGGACGTCTTGCGCCCCACCGCCTCGGTGAGATTGCGCGGGACAATGCTGGCGTGTCCGGGCGTGGTTGCCAACCCGTGTTCCAGCGGGAAGAAGCTGACCTGACTTTCGTAGTACTTGCCGTCCATCTCCAGAACCCAGGTCTTCGAGTGCTGTCCGAAGGTCCAGCGGATCGGCAACTTCACGCTTCCGGAGGCGTCTGAGACGGTGTAGGTGCTGTGACCATTGCTGGTATCAACCGAGTAGGAATAGTTGCCGATCCTGGCGCTGAGGTGGGGATTCTGGGCCAGCACCGGATCGGACTCCGGAGGCTCAAGAGCATGATGCATGCCGGCGTGGGCGAAGGATGCGGCCACGCCCGCATGGCAGGTGGCACAGGTTGCAGCAGGCGGCTTTTGCGGCCGCGGCCCGGCCGTTGCGCCTTGACCTGCGCCGCCGCCCGGCAGCACCACCGCTGCCGCTACCGCAACTGCCATCCATCTCAGCTTACTTACCAGCCTGCTTACCAGCTTGGTCCTGCCTTTCCAGTTGCAGACAGAGCATGCGCTCACGATACTCGTCGTCTCGTGACCCGACCCGCGAGTATAGCGCGGCCAGGGCGAAGTGCGCCTCGAGGTTGTTAGGATCCTGCTGAACAACACGCTGCAGCAGGGCAAAGGCGCGCGTGTCGTCGCTCGTTTCGGACAGCGCCGTAACCGGGGACTGATTGGGGGACTGGTTGAGGGGCTGGCTGTGCGCCGCCGGCGTCTTGCCGGCTTCGGTCTCACTGCCGGTCTCAATTTTTCCTTTTTCAATCTTTTCGGGGGCGTGCGCGCCCGTCCCGGCCTCAATCGTTCCCGTCTCGATCAACGCCCGGCCCAGCGCCACGTCAGCCATCTCCAGGTGCGGCGTCGCGAGTACGGCCTTTTCCGCCTCCGGCCGGGCTTCGCTGTAGCGTCCGGCGGCGATGAGCGCCAGCGCCAGCAGGGTGCGCGCGTAAGCGTTGTCCGGCTCGATCGCCAGCCCCTGTCGCAGCTGGTCGATGGCCAGCGCCGAGCCGTGGCTGTAGAGCAAGTTTCCGTAGAACAAGTGGGGGGCGGCGGTTGCCGGGTAGCGCGCGAAAACCTGTTGAAACGCCGCGTCGGCCTCATCGCTTTCGCCGGCCAGGTAGGTGGATCCGGCGCCGCCGATGCTCTCCAGCATCTCCCGGCTCGGCGCGGGGACGTCCGCGGGCAGCGCCGTGTCCCAGGTGCCGGCCAGCGCCAGCCCCAGTCTCAGATCGGGATTGTCGATGTGTTGAGCGCCTAAGAACTGGTATTGGGCGATTGCGTCTTCAAAGCGGCCGGCGCGGGTGAGCAGTTGCGCGTAGTGGGAGCGGATGATCCCGGCGTTGTGCGGCTCGTCGGCCGCGCCTCGTTTCATGCCCTGTTCCAGGTCGGCCAGCGCATCGTCGTAGGCGCCGGTTTCAAAGCGGCACAAGCCGCGCAAGGCCCAGGCTGGAGCCGCATTCGGTTCCAATGCCAGAAAGTGATCGAACGCATCGATTGCGCCGGCAAACCGATCGGAACTGTACTGCAGCAACCCCAGGTAAAACCATCCCTCGGCCCAGCCGGCTTTCAGCGTAACTGCTTGGCCATAGAGGTCGATTGCCAGGGCGACGTTTCCCTCGTCGCGCGCCGTGGCTGCGCGACTGGACAGATCCTGGAACTGATCCTTAAGCGGATTTTGGAACGAATTTTGGAGCGGATTCTGGAGTTGCGAAGGGTCCTGCGCAGGGGCGCGCAGAGAAAACACGGGTGCGAGAAAAAGAGAGCATGAGAGAACAAAGCTGGCAAAGGTTGAACTTCCTGCACTTGCGATCCGCTTTTGAAAACCAGAAACACGCCCGGAGTCACGGTGAACGGCCTGTGCAGCAATCATTGGTTGTCGGTTCCTTGGGAATAAACGTCCGGCAGGGGAAATAAACGTCCAGCAGGTAATAAGCCATTCTGCCATACACGCATCAACGGCCAGCATGGATGCGCCAACCTGGATGCGCCGGGCGGGCCGGAATCTTAGACAAACCGGCGAATTCCTTGTTTCGCTCCGCCCTCGGTATTGATAACAATTGTGCGGGTGCTTGTAAACTCGGATTCTGTGCGGGCGTCTACATGGGTGATGGCAGCCGGCACAGCATTGGATGCGATGGCCATGACCACGGCAGACGACGCCGCTGCGCAGGAGTTTGCCCGCGTCGTCGAGAAGCACCGGCCGCAGATCTTTCGTTTCCTGCTTTCGTCCACGCGCGATGTGGACCTGGCGGAGACGTTGACGCAGGAGTGTTTCCTGAAGGCGCACCGTAACTGGGGGAGCTTTCGGGGCGATTCGAGCGCGATGACGTGGCTGATGCGGATCGCGATCAATCTGCAGAAGGACCATTGGCGCAACCGGCGGATGCAGTTCTGGCGGACGACGCGGACCAACTCGGTGGATCTGGACGAGGCGAGCGAGTGGCTGCCGAGCGGCGAGGGATCGGCCGAGCAGCACCTGCTGGCGCGGGAGCGGGTGGCCGAGGTGTGGGCTGCGGTGAAGGGTTTGAGCGAGCGGCAGCGGACGGTGTTTCTGCTGCGGTATGTGGAAGAGCAGGAGTTGAGCGAGATTGCGGCGGCAACGGGGTTGAGCGAGGGCACGGTGAAGGCCCATTTGTCGCGCGCGGTAGCCAGGGTTCGATTGGAGTTGGGAGGGAAGCGATGAACGAGATGAATACAGAGAACGATGCCGCGCAGACGGCAAACACGCAGGCTGGATTCGAAAACGAGCCGGTTATTGATGCGGAATTGCAGCAGGCGCTGGCGAGCTTCAAGGCCAGCATGCATGCGTGGAGCGAAGCAGCTTACAGCCGTCCGCGGACAGTGGCGCCCACGGTGCGGCAGCGCGGCTGGCGGCTGGCGGCGGGATGGGCGCTGGGTTGCGTGCTGGTGGCCGGTAGCGTGAGCGGGGGCCTGGTGGAGCAGCATCACCGGGTTGAGGCCAAGCGCATGGCGACTGAGCAGCGCGCGGCGGAGCATGAGCGCCAGTTGCGCGAGCAGGAGGCGCAGGCCAAGGCCTCGGACCCCGGCGTCACGGATGAAGTGCTGCTGGCCGGGGTGGACAGCGATGTCTCCCGCCAGGTGCCGAGCGCCATGGAGCCGCTGGCGCAGATGATGCAGGACGACGAGGTCAAGTAGGCAGAGAGGCTCAAGTGCGGTGAGTCTGAAGTTCATCGAAGAACAACCGCAGATTCTTCGACTCACCACCCCCGAACTGAAAGACGTTCGGGGCCCCGTTCGCTCAGAATGACAGCCAGTTTTGTGTTGCTTTTTGCAGACTCAGGACACAAAGAGGGCGGGCGAACGCGGCGCGCGATCTGGTTGGGACGCAGGACAGAGATTGGGAACAGGGACGACCTCACGTTGAGGCATGGGGAGAGAACGATGACACGGAGCAGTTTGAAACTGGGAATTGCAATTGCGGAAGTTTTGTTTGCCGGTGCGGTGTGGGCGCAGGATCCGGGATCTGGTGGACAAGGGCCGGGGCCAGGATTTGGCGATCATCGTCCGCCGATGGAGCGGTCCTTCGGAGCGCAGGGCGAGCATGGGCGCTGGTGGAATAACCCCAAGGTGGTGGACAAGCTGAAGCTGACGGACGCGCAGCGCAAGGCGATGGACGACACCATGCAGCAGCATCGCGAGACGCTGGTGGATCTGCACGGGACGCTGGAGAAGGCTGAGCTCGAGCTGGAGCCGATGATGAAACAGGACCAGCCGAACGAGAGCCAGATTCTGGCGCAGATCGATAAGGTGGCGCAGGCTCGCGCTGAGCTTGAAAAGGCCAACGCGCGCTTTTTGCTGGCCATTCGCAGCAAGCTTACGCCGGAGCAGTGGAAGCAGATGGAAGCGGACCGGGCTGAGCGGGGGGCCGAGCACAGTCACGGCTGGCAGGGCGGCCCTCGCGGCAACTGGCAACCGGGCGGCCGGCATGGCCAGTCGCCGGATGGCCAGGCAGCGCCTCCGCCGCCGGGTGGGCCGCAGAGCATGCTGGGGCCGGGTGCCGGTGACGACTTGCCATCCGAAGAAATTTTGGCGGCGCTCCCGTAACCGGGCGGCGGTTGAAGCTGTCCAAGCTTGGGTTCCTCGCAAAAGTTCGGCGCCAAAAGTTCAACAACAGACGTTTTAAAGCAGAGAGCAAATACGGTTGAACGTAAGACCGGTGGCGGCAAGGGGCGATCCCCTTGCCGCCGATTTTTTTGTGAGGACCTTTTGGGAGGCGGCTGAGTCTTCCGGGGGACGAAGGGTTGAGGTTTCCCGCCCATTTCGCAAAGAACGCGAAAAGGACGGGGCACGGGGCGGTTTTGTTTACGCCAACATTCTTTGGTCCCTAATCCTTCATCCCTGTTCCCTGGTCCCTGGTCTCTGGTTCCAGCGCTGCATCGAAGCGGGACGAAATGCTGGCCTGCAATTGGACATATTCTGACGCGAAACCGGACAGCGGATGCAGCAGATCGGGACAGTGCTGTCGTGATTAGCAGCAGGCTGTCTGCAACCTCGACAGAAACTCCGAATGGGCATCCGAAAAAAATGACTAAAGTTATTTCTTCCCGCTCCGATGAAGGGGGTGGATGCAGAAACATCTTTCCGGGACGACCGGAAGCCTGGCCGTTCGGTACGGCGAGCCGGGCGGCGCATCAACACAGGCGCATCCACACAAAGGAGTGATCTTCATGGCCCTCGGAGTCTTGAACAACCTATCCGCAATCTACGCAGAGAACAATCTGAACAACACGAACAACAGCCTGCAGACGGTTCTGCAGCAGTTGTCGTCGGGGTCCAAGATCAACTCCGGAGCCGATGACGCGGCGGGCCTTTCACTGGTGAACGGCCTGGAGGCCAACCAGACGGCGCTGATGCAGTCGGAGACCAACGCTACAGAAGGTGTGGGACTTCTCGATGTGGCCGACGGCGCGCTTTCTCAGGTGACCAACCTGCTGGACCGGGCGGTGACGCTGGCGACGGAGGCCTCGAACGGCACGTTGAACAGCACGCAGGAGTCGGCGGCGAACCAGGAGTACCAGTCGATTCTTTCGGAGATCAACAACATTGGTTCGACCACGACGTATAACCAGGAGCAGGTCTTTGCGGGCAACACCATCGCCATCTATACCGGCGACTCGTCGAACACCGGCTCGTCGGTGGACGACCTTTACATTCGGCCGCTTTCTTCGTCGAATGTGGGCGACACGGCCGGCGCGATCTCTTATTCGAGCGGCGCCAACAACGTGTTTATCGATCTGTCGAAAGACGGCACCAACGCTTCGGCGAGCGACTCGCTCAGCGGCACCTCAACGACGATCAATGTGAGCTATCTCACCAAGGGCACGGGCGGCTCGGCTGTGACCGCGACCGCGGCCATCACGGTGGGCGCGGGCACCACGTATGCCAACACCGCGCAGGGCTTGATGAATGCCATCAACAACGCGGGGCTGGGCCTGAATGCGACGTTCACCACCGCAGGGCAGGCGGGCACGGCCGCGGTCAGCGACGCACTGGCTGCCAACGGGACGACCGCGGGCACGGCCAGCGACACCGGCATTGAGATCTCCGGCACAGGCCTGGGCACGGGCACCAACGGGGCCGGCGTGATTGGCGCGCTCACCGTGGGTGCATCGAGCGATTTACTGGCGGGCACGCTTACGGTGGTCGGATCGGATGGCAAGAGCCATACGGTGACGCTGGGCGCGGCCGCCTCTACGGACACGCTGGCAAACCTGGCCGCCACGCTCAATACCGGCGCCTACGGCCTGACAGCATCGCTGAACGGCGCCGGCACCGTGATGACGATTACCTCCGCCAATTCCTCGGTCACCGTCTCCGGCTCCAGCATTACGGAGACCACGGTTCCGGGCAACGTTACCAGCAGCATTGCGCTCGCCAACACGCCGACGATCGGCACGCCGTACTACGCACAGGTGGGAGTGTTCACCGTGGCCGCCACCGCGGATGCGTTGAGCGGGACGATGCAGATCGGGCAGAACACCATCACGCTGGGCGCAGCTGGTTCGACGGCCAGCATCAGCGAGCTGGCCACCTACATCAACGACGGCAGCTTTGGCGTGACAGCCACGCTGAATTCCGCAGGCACGCGGATCACATTTACTTCGTCCAACTCCGCGATGACGTTTGGCGGCGCGCCGGTTGACGTGGCTGCTCCGGATCCCGTCGTCACCACGGCCAATGCGGACTACTCGGAGTACTACAGCGTGGGCATCACCGGTTCCATCACGGACTCGAGCACGGGCGGTGGCACGGCCATAACAGGGCTTACGGTCGATACCAACGGTACGGGCGGGACGGCGACGATCAGCTACTCCGATGGCGCCGGCGAAGACCTGAGCAGCACCGACCTTACCACGCAATCCAATGCCGAGAAGGCGCTGATCGCCATTAATCTGGCCATCAGCGCGGCGGCTGCGCTGGACGGCTATGTGGGCGGCCAGATCAATACGCTCGACTCCATCAGCCAGGTGATGAGCACGCAGCAGGAGAACGTGGTCTCGGCGCAGAACGCGGTGCAGGCGACGGATTATGCGTCTGCGACCTCGAATATGTCGAAGTACGAGATTCTGAGTCAGACCGGCATTGCGGCGCTGGCGCAGGCCAACAGCGTGCAGCAGGAAGTGACCAAGCTGCTGCAGTAAAGCGAAGTTTTTGCAGCATTGCCGGAGAGATCGCTGAGAAAGCTTTGATTCAGGCACGAAGTGTCAGGACACGGCTTCAGCCGTGCCGATGACGCTACAAAATGGACATGGGCTTTAGCCCCTGAGGTTCTTGCTTCAGACACTTTTTCACACGCCAGCGGCTAAAGCCGGCGCGTTTGAGTATCCGAATTCGGCACGACTGAAGTCGTGCCCTGACACTTCTTACCTTTGCCGGTGAGGTATTCAGCAAGGTTTTGTTCGACCGTAAGACTGCATCACATTCAAAGACAACCCAGGGACGGGCGGCGGCAAGGGCGAAACCCTTTGCCGCCCATTTTTTGATCCGGCCAATCCACTCATACGCGTGCATGTGGAATAATCTGCCGGTGACTCCTGCCGCCGTTTCCCCCGACAGTTGGTACCTGGTGGCCTGCGCCGCTGGAACGGTGCTGCTGCTGCTCGTGTTGATCGCGAAAGTCCGGCTACATCCGGCACTCGCTCTGGCGGTTGCCGCGCTGGCTCTGGGCGTGGCTTCGGGGATGCCGCTGAAGCAGGTGCCGCTTTCCTTCACCACCGGCGTCGGCAACCTGATGGGGCACATCGCCATTGTGCTGGGATTGGGCGCGGTGCTGGGCCGGCTCCTGGCCGGGTCCGGCGGAGCGGCTGCTCTGGGCAGGCTGCTGGTGGAGCGATGCGGAGATGCGGGGCTGCCTTGGGCGCTGCTGGCGCTGGGTATTGTGGTGGGCATGCCGGTCTTCTTTGAGGTGGGGCTGGTGCTGCTGATGCCGATCGTGGCCGAGGCGGCGCGGCGGACGGGAAAGCCGCCGGTGCTGGCGGGCATGCCGCTGCTGGCGGGGCTGTCCATTGTTCACGGGACGCTGCCTCCGCATCCGGCGGCGATGCTGGCTGTGGTGCAATATCACGCCGACCTGGGGCGCACGATCCTATGGGGACTGGTGGTGGGACTGCCTGCCGCGGCGCTGGCTGGGCCGGGGCTGGGCCGCTTTCTGATCTGGCGCTGGGACAAAAAGCAGAGCGCTTCAAAGGCGGCGAGTTCAGAGGAGAATCTGCCGCTGTTTTCGGCGTCGGAAGAAGAAGAGTCGCAGATCGAAAAGCAGGAGGCCGCAGAGGGTGGTGCAACGAAAGGAACGACTCCTCAGCCAGCTGGCCCGGTACGGGCGGCTTGCGCAGTGTTGCTGCCGATTGCGCTGATCTTTCTCGGCAGTTGGGCGGACTCGATCGCGGCGCCGGCCTCCACGTTCAATCAAATACTTCATTTTGTAGGCAGTCCGGACATTGCGCTGCTGATCGCGGTTCTGGTGGCCCTGATCACGCTGGGCACGCGCATCCAGACCGGCCGGCATCACGGCCGCGAGTTGCTGCGCAAGCTGACCACCGAGTCGTTTGAGCCGATTGCGAATGTGCTGGTGATCCTGGCGGCTGCGGGCGGGCTAAGCGGCGTGCTGCGCGACTCGGGCGCCGCACAGGCTACGGTGGCGCTCGCCCTGGGCGCGCACATGCCGCCGCTGGTGCTGGCGTGGCTGCTGGCGGCGGTGGTGCGCGTCTCCATGGGCTCGGCCACGGTGGCCATGGCGGTGGCGTCGTCTGTGCTGGCGCCGCTGGCCGGGCACGCCGGGGTGCGGCCGGAGCTGCTGGTTCTTGCCACCGGCACGGGGTCGCTGATTCTTTCGCATGTGAACGATCCGGGCTTCTGGATGATCTCTTCGTTCTTCAAGCTCGAAGTGAAAGACACGCTTGCCACGTGGTCTGTGATGGAGACCGTGCTCTCGATTGCTGGGCTGGGGACCACGCTGTTGCTGGCGGCGGCGCTGCGGTGATGGGAATTGTCGTTTCCCGCCCATTTCGCAAAGTACGCCAAAAGGACGGGGCACGGAGCGGTTTCATCTCTCGTGGGTTGGCGAAGCCGGTGGGCGACTGATACAGAGCTCGATCCTATCGAGTCTTTGAGGCCGCCTGGGACGCTGGCTTGTCAAGGAAGTTCAGATGCGATTGCCTTTTAGTAAACCGATAAACCTAGCCAAACCACTGCCCCGCCCTGTAGAGTTCCTAGCGGCTGCCTTTTTACCTTTCCGTCTTCCGTCGAGCCCCGCGCCGCAAAGGGGAATTCGTGAGCGGAAGGCTGGTTTCCCGGTCTCAAAAGGCCGCCGCATTGCCGGCGCAGTTTTCTGGAGGATTTTCGATGCTGTCTCGTTTTTGGCTTTCCCGTTTGAACTCAGCTCTTGCCGTGATCCTGGTTGGCGGCACTCTCTGTGCCGCGACTGGCGCGCGCGCCCAACAGGCTCCGTGGCT
>Ga0182030_10023307_pt1 | contig 11457 bp, 5 predicted proteins | sample 812S3MmetaG_FD_121299 | JGI IMG/M metagenome (GOLD analysis project Ga0182030, IMG submission 121299) | Permafrost microbial communities from Stordalen Mire, Sweden - 812S3M metaG (Illumina Assembly) | ecosystem: Environmental > Terrestrial > Soil > Wetlands > Permafrost | place: Sweden...
ACAACCCGATAAACAGAAAAACCGTACCAAACAGGATGTATGGGATTCGATCGCGAAGTACCTCAGCAGCTTGATCTGGCAGGGCCACACCTCCACAGACCGTATTAGCCTGTGCCCACATTCGCTGTCAGTGTGCAGCGTCACGGTGTTGGAGATGCCTTGCCATGATCATCGGTTGATGACAACAGGCCAACGCACTCATTGAGCCATTCCAGTCGATCAGCGTTCTCGGCAACTGGCCGTAAAACCGGCTTCTCGGACAAGCGCCCCAGAAAACCTGTTGTGAAGCTCGCTGCCACCGGCAGTGAAGGACAAGGGAGAATATCGCCACTGCACGGCCGATCAGAATCTGAGCACAAACTCGGGCTAGCGAAATCGGAAGCAATAAGGCGCCACGCCAGCCAGTAAGTTCGGCAACCGCTTGTCCGGCACACTCTCTGCACACTAGGCAATGCACTAGCTCAGGGAATCCGGAATCAATAACACCAGGTTCGCTGATGCCGGATCAGCATATTGGGGTTTGAATTCCGGAGAGGGAGGGATTCGAACTCCAGAATGACTCAAACATAATGCGAGAGAACCACTCGCGACATTGCAATCTTCACGAATCTCTAGAGATATACTGTGACGAATAGCTGCCCGACGCCGACGCCACCATTGGTCTGCAATTGACTCGGTCAAATCGAACCCCGAAAAGGGGAATTGAAAACTCAATTGCTGCTGAGAACTTTCGGGGCCCAGCGTGCAATAGCGTGCAATGGTCGTCTGCAACTGTGGCATTTACGGCAACTGTGGTAACCTAGATTCTGTAAGTTACAGACGGCAAAGGGGGTTTTAACGTTCGATCCCAGCTAGCCGCCCCAATAGTCCCCCCGAAAAAGCCAAATCGTGGTCATGGTCCGTCGTTCGCATTCAGGGGGTAATCCTTGGTAACGCAAGCCGACACGCTGGTTCAGGCACAAGCGGCGCGTCCAGCCTGGCTTACTTCGTTTGAGCCTCATCCTTGGCTCGCGAACGGTCATCTCCAAACCATCGTCGGCAATTTTCTCCCTCGCCCTGCCTTTGATTTACCCGATGTGGAGGAAACCGTGGAAGTCGACCCAGCGGATGGAAGCCGCGTCCTCTGCCACTGCCATTGGCAGCCTGAAACGGTGCGGGCCGCGAGGCTGACGGCCATCCTTGTACACGGGCTCAACGGTTCCTCCAACTCGCGCTACATTTGTGGCATCGCGCAGCGAGCCTGGGACGCGGGCATGAACGTCGTCCGCATGAACATGCGCAATTGCGGCGGCACCGATGCGCTTTCGCCTACGCTCTTTCACTCCGGCCGCTCCGCCGATGTGGGCGCGGCGGTTCGCCACTTCACCCAGCGTTTCGGCCTCGAGCGCGTGGCGCTGGTTGGCTACTCCATGGGCGGCAACATGGTGCTCAAACTGGCCGGCGAGTGGGGCGCGCGTCCACCGCTCGTTGCAGTGGCCACGGTCTGTTCGGTCATCGATCTCGCCGCCTGCTCCAATGCTCTGCACGCGCCCTCCAACTTCATCTATGAACGTCATTTTCTGCATGCACTGATGCAGCGCTTCCGCCACAAAGCTGAGCTCTTTCCCGCCATCTATCAAACCGGCGGCATCGGCCCCGTCCGCTCCATCCGCGAATTCGACCAAAAAATCGTCGCCCCCAACTGCGGCTTCCGCGATGCAGACGACTACTATTACCGCGCCGCCAGTGCGCGTGTCATCGACCGCATTACGATTCCCGCGCTTGTCCTCCTCGCGCAAGACGATCCGTTCATCCGTCTCACTCCCGAAACTCGCGAGCTTGTCCTCGCCAATCCCCATATCGACTTCATTGAGCCGCGCCACGGCGGCCACTGCGCATTCCTCAGCCGCCGAATCGGGAATGGTGCCCAAACCAAGGATGGTGCCCGTACCGGCAATGGTGTCCGCACCGGGGATGGTATCCACTGGGCCGAAGCCATGGTTGTCCGCTACCTTCAGGCTGTCAATGATGGCAACCATCCGCACGGCCGCGCCGCCTGATTCGAGCCCCGCGCCGCCCGAATTGGTCACTTCGCAGTTACAATAATGGAGAGCCTGGGCGAGTAGCTCAATCGGATAGAGCACCGGCCTTCTAAGCCGGGGGTTGTGGGTTCGATTCCCGCCTCGCCTACCATTTCAGAATCCAGCCAGAATTCCACCAAAGTGAATGAGCGAGCTCCCTGGGCCGGTTTGGCGGAGTACTCGCGCAGCCTTCCTTGTGTCCGCAATCGGCAAGCAGCGCCGTCTGAGCACAAAGCTTCTCATAAGCCGACATCTCGGTACTAATCCGGCTTCGGTGTGTGACCCGGCGATTTGGCACGAATCGAGCGGGCCACTGATAAATCGCCGGTTCAAAAGATTGGGTAGTCCACGAATCCGCCTCGGGCCCTTGGCGCCAGCTTGCTGCAGCGCAACGGCCGTTTTATGCTCGCGTTTGAGCAGAACAGAACAGTCTCTTAATCCCTGTGACCGGATATTCTCAGTGAGCTGGAATCCATCCCCGAAGCCGTTTTGCTGCCGGAACACCTTTTCTATTGCGAATCTGAGTCTATCTGTCCGTGCACCACGCAATCATGAAATGACTTGAACGAGTGAAGTAGAATTGCGTCCGAGAGAGCAATGACAGCGCCCGATACGAGTTCTTTACCAGAAGAATCAACCGAGAAAAGCGGCCCGGCGGTCGTTGGCCCAGCGGCAACTCCGGCGACCCCGGACAAGTCTTCGACTGTTGCGAAGGTCAAGAGCCACAACATCCGTGTTTCCTCTGCCATCCTCGACGCGGCAGCGAAGGACGGCGATGCGCTGCTTCAGTCGCTGCACACGACTCCCGTGGGCCTGACGCAAGCGGAGGCCGAAGCGAGAGCGAGCACCGTCGGCCCGAACGAGGTTGCGCAGGAACACCGGCGCGGCTGGTTTCTGCGGCTCTTGATCATCCTTCGCAATCCGCTGGTCATTCTTTTGGCTGCTCTCTCATCGATCTCCTTTGCCACGGGTGACATGCGCGCCGGGACGGTGATGGCATGCATGGTGGTGCTCAGTGCCACGCTGCGCTTCGTGCAGGAAGCCCGCGCGGACGTGGCTGCGGCCAAGCTCAAAGCCATGATCCACGTGACCGCCAATGTCGTTCGGGATGGCAAGCCGCTGGAGATGCCGCTGCGCGATCTCGTCCCTGGAGACATCATCAATCTGCACGCCGGTGACATGATCCCCGGCGATGTGCGGATTCTCACTGCGAAAGACTTGTTCGTGAGCCAGGGTACGCTCACTGGAGAGTCTTATCCGGTCGAGAAGTTCCACGATTCAGACCCCAAGGCTTCCAATTCGCCGATCGACCTGAAGAACATTTGCTTCATGGGGACGAGCGTTGAAAGCGGCACGGCAACTGCGGTCGTGGTCGTCACCGGTGTGAACACTTATCTCGGCGCCATGGCTGGCTCCATCACGGAAGAAGCGCCGCCGACCAGTTTCGACCGCGGCCTCAGCCGCTTCACTTGGCTGATGATCCAGCTCATGGCAGTCATGGTGCCTCTGGTCTTCCTGATCAACGGCTTCACCAAGCACGATTGGAAGAGCGCATTCTTCTTCGCGATGGCCGTGGCCGTGGGTCTGACCCCCGAGATGCTGCCCATGATCGTCTCCGTGTGCCTCTCCAAGGGCGCCATCGCGATGAGCCGCAAGAAAGTAATCGTCAAGCGGCTCAATGCCATCCAGAACTTCGGCGGCATGGACGTACTGTGCACGGACAAGACTGGCACGCTTACTGAAGACCGTGTCGTCCTCATGCGGCACTGCAACGTAGCGGGACGAGAAACCGACGAGGTGCTGCTGGACAGTTACCTCATCAGTCACTTCCAGACCGGCCTTAAGAATCTGCTGGACACGGCGATTCTGGACTGTTCGGACTTTCACGGGAAAGCGCTGGTCGAAAAGTACAAGAAACTCGATGAGCTCCCCTTCGACTTCACGCGGCGCATGATGTCCGTCATGGTGGAAACTCCTGAAGGTAAACCAATCCTCCTCACCAAAGGCGCCCCGGAAGAGATATTCCACCAGTGCTCTCAATTCGAGTTGGACGGGAAGCTGTCGCCTATGGATCCCGGCCTGATGAAAGGGCTGCGGGATGAATATGCGAGCCTCAGCAACGACGGCTTCCGCGTCTTGGCCGTAGCCGTGAAGGAGTTGCCGGGGAAGCAGTCCTGCTCAAAAGAGGACGAGCGCGACCTCGTACTGAAAGGGTATGTCGCCTTTCTCGATCCACCCAAGGGTACGGCGGCAATCGCTATCCTGGCGTTGCATAAGCACGGTGTAGGAGTGAAGATTCTCACGGGCGACAACGACCTGATCAGCCGCAAGGTGTGCCGGGACGTGGGACTTGAGCCCGATCCAATGCTCCTTGGCGAGGCCGTGGAGAAGATGTCCGACCCGGAATTGGCAGACGCAGCGGAAAAGACGACGCTGTTCGCGCGCCTCACTCCTGCTCACAAGCAGCGGATCGTTCGCCTTCTTCGCAGCAAGGGACATGTGGTCGGTTTCATGGGAGACGGAATCAACGATGCTCCCGCGTTGCATGCCGCGGATATCGGTATCTCGGTGGATACGGCCGTGGATATCGCCAAGGAGTCGGCGGACCTGATTCTCCTTGAGAAAGACCTGATGGTGCTCGATGGGGGCGTCATTGAAGGGCGAAAGGTTTTCGCGAACATTCTCAAGTACATCCGGATGGGAGCGAGCTCCAACTTTGGAAATATGTTCAGCGTTTTAGGAGCGAGCGCTTTTCTGCCGTTCATCCCGATGGCGCCGATCCAGATTTTGACCAACAACATGCTGTATGACTTCTCCCAGGTGCCGATTCCGACAGACGCGGTGGACGAAGAGCTGGTGGCGCGGCCGCGGCCCTGGAACGTCGCAGAGATCAAGCGGTTCATTCTCTGCATTGGACCCATCAGTTCGATCTTCGACTACACAACTTTCTTCGTCATGCTCTACCTGTTCAAGTGCTGGGATCCATCCCGCGCACCGCTATTTCAGACCGGCTGGTTCGTCGAGTCGCTGATGACGCAGACACTCATCATCCATATCATTCGCACGAATAAAATTCCTTTCCTGCAGAGCCGTGCAAGCTGGTCTCTGACCCTGACAACACTGGCCATCATGGCCTTCGGAGCGTGCCTTCCGTACTCTCCACTGGCCTCTTCGCTTGGCCTCGTGCACTTGCCGGGGCTTTACTGGCCGATTCTGCTCGCCACACTGCTTGCCTACTCGTGCCTTACGCAAGCGATCAAGGTGTGGTTGCTGTGGAAGAAGTGGATTTGAACGGTCATCCCATGTTCCTGGTTTTAACCGGCTGACTGGTTTTCGGGGATGCGAGCTGGGGAAAGACAGTGTTTCCTGGCTTCCTGTGCTTCCTCGTTAGAAAGGGACTCCAAATGCCTGCAGGCAAGAAGAATCGTCATCACACCGGACGCATTGGCTGGCTGCGCGCAACTGTCCTGGGTGCAAACGACGGCATCCTTTCAACATCGAGTCTCGTGCTGGGGGTCGCAGCTGCGCATGCGACACACCGTAACCTCTTGATCGCCGGAATGGCCGGGCTGGTGGCAGGGGCCATGTCGATGGCCGCTGGTGAGTACGTTTCTGTCCATTCGCAGCAAGACACCGAACATGCCGATCTGGATATTGAGCGCACGGAACTAAAGACAGACAATAAGGGCGAACATGAGGAGTTGGCGGCAATCTACGTCACCCGCGGGCTCGATCCTTCTCTCGCGGAAAAGGTTGCTCAGCAACTGATGGCGCACGACGCCTTGGGCGCACATGCCAGCGATGAACTTGGTATCTCCGAGACGCTTCGTCCCCGCCCTCTTCAGGCGGCGTTGTCTTCGGCCGGTGGCTTCGCAATCGGCGCATTGATGCCTCTGTTGGTCACAGCCATCGCCCCGGCAGATGGATTGATCCCCCTCGTATCTGTATCTTCTCTCGTGTTGCTGGCACTTCTCGGCGGATTGGCTGCACGCGCAGGTGGGGCTGGAGTGATGATCGGCGCATTTCGCGTAACTTTCTGGGGTGGGTTGGCCATGGCGATGACCGCAGGCATCGGATGGATATTTGGAGCAGTTGTGTGAAGAGCGCCGATAGAAAGCCGCCGACCAAGAATGGGCGAGCGTTAGCGTCCACTTGGCGATGGCGCTGGAGTATAATTGCGGCGTCAATACCATGAAGGCCATTCTTTCCTAGTCCACTCAGGCTCTGTAGAGAGGAATGCGCATTCGTTGGGGTGGCATTGCCATCCTGATTCTGCTGCCAGCTCTGAATTGAGGCCATTGTGATCGGCGATTCTACACCGGAACTCGCAGCTGCTCTCGAAATCAGCGCCACGGCGCATGGCTTGGAGCGACAGGCTGTCCTGTTGCGGCAACGCATCACAGAAATTGCTGCAGATCCTGGCAATTTTGCGACCTTTAAGTCACTGTTCGACCTAACCTTCACACATATGCGAAAAGACCCGGGAATAATCTCGGCGTACTTGCCGATCTTGCAATTCGCTTGCGAACGACAGCCAAAGGCTTCAAGGCTCTTAGAAATGAGCACCACAAAACACGGGCATTGCCCACAAGCGGCGCGCCCTGCAATCCTAAGCTTCCTCAACTCGCAAGAACAGTCCCGTTTTACTAAATCTGATCTAAAGGTCATAGCTTCGCCTGCCTCGAAAGTCTCTCAATCATCAACGGCATCGCTCGCGAGCGGCGGTGCTTTTGACGAGCTCTTCCCGAGACCCGTTCAGGCGATCCTTGGAAGCCAAGTGAGCATCGAATTCGCTGCCGCACTCGCTCAGGTGCGAAGCGATGTAGAAAAGCTTTCGGACGCTGCCCCGCCAGAACGTGAAGTGCCAAACACGATTGGCCAATTCGCGGCAAGTGTGCGTGCACATTATGGCTTGTCACTTGCCGAGCAGTCCATTTACTTTCTCTCGCTAGCACAAGTTCTTGCGCGGTCTCGAACACCAGTCCTTTTTCAAATGTCACTTTGCCAATATGCCTTCTTGAAGGCTCGCACTGCTAACGGAAATACTCGGCAAGTTCGTCACTACTTTCAGGCTGGGCTCTTTGCATATGGCAGAGTCCCGACCGACGCCCAACATGTTTTATCGAACCACCTCTATCAAACCTTACATATCTATTTCGCAACCTATAATTTATATCTCGTCTGCAAAGAGCCGATGACAGAGATGGCCGACCGATTCTATGGAGGCCTGAGAAATTCACTAATACATATGAGGGAAAACACAGAGAGATCAAGTCTGGGGCTTTGCCTGAGCAGTCTGGCATATCTATATCCGGCGTTTGTATTCGACTTGGTAAATCGCATCAGGACACGAGGAGACGAACGGGCGCTTTTCCCAATTCTCGTGGCCGCACTGTCTGAGCATGTTGTTTTCAGAGCTGCTCCATACGAATGCCTTCAACTGCTGTTTCGATTGGCGCCATCGAGTATCTCGGACGCGCTTTGTAAGCAGTCGTTTTCCAAAGCGGACACGCGGCGAGCAATAGCATCTGCCCTTCTTGCCTTCGCAAACGACTCGTCAGACTTTGTGTCAACAGGCCTGCTCAAGCCCTTCGGCATCAAAGCGAATGCCGATTTGAAAAAAGACTTGGCATTCTCACTTCTTATGGAGCCGCAACAGCCTTCTCATCAACAACCCGGATCAGAGCGGAGAGCCGCCCTCGTCACCGATGCGCTCGGGATCGCGTCGGATGCGGAAGCCGCTGAATACTTTCGGGCCAGAATGACTGAGATCGGAGATCTCTTCGCGCGCCAGTCGCAGACCACTGACCCGAACCACCGCGGTAGCTACGGCTTCAATATATTGGAGAACATCCGATTATCGCGAAAATGGTTAGTATTCCACCTCCGAGGCGACTTGAAGGAAGAGATTCTGCAGTTTCTTCGTAGCGTTGAAGGTTTTGTGACAACAGAGCAGGCAAAGCTCATTCGTGACACAGAATTGGAACTTAGTCTGGCAAACTCCCGTGCTGTGTACGACCCGATAAATACTCGCATCACTCTTGAACTCCGGAATGTGGGCCACGGTTCTGCAGACGGGCTGGAACTTGAAACCATTCCAGTCGATGGGCAGTACGATGTGGAAGAACGACATCGATTCCTCAAAATCGAATCACTATCGGATAGGCTTCCCATCCAGCGTGATATTTGGATTCGCCCACTTGTGGCAGCAAATTCAAGTATCGATCTCGTCACACGTCTTCGCTATAACACCCTCAAAGAGCGTGGCAAGACCGCTACGCTCTCCGCAACTAAACGAACGATATCGCTATATCCCGAGGCGCAATACGTTCGGGTGACACAGCCCTACAGTATTGGTGAACCGGCCACGACTTGGTTCTACGGTCGCGAAAGTCTGCTCGATGCCATGGCGTCAAGTCTGCACTTTCCAGGTGGGTCTGACCAGTCCATGATCGTATATGGGCTCAAGAGAGCCGGAAAGACATCAGTGTTAAAGAGATTCATAAGTCACACTCTTTCAAGCCAGAGTCTCGAAGGAGCGTACTGTCCCGTCTATGTGGATCTCCTAAGCAACCCTGCCACTGCTACTCTCAACGAGACCGGTTTTCTTCGCTTTGTGGTGCAATTAATATGCCATGGAGTGCGGAGCCTATTACCATCAAACCATCTCGCAGCCAACGTTTCGCTATTAGACAATGATTTCGCACGTAACCCCACTGAGGCGTTTGGGGTAGTCATGGAAGAGGTTCTGGGGTCGCTCGCGCCGCGTCGGGTTCTGCTAGCTCTAGATGAGTTTTCGACGCTGAACGAGTGGCTTTGCAGTCCCAGACTTTCAACGAGCGAAGCGGATTTGGCATTCGGCTTCTTGAGCAATTATCTCCAGTCCACTAAGGAGCTAACGTTCATTTTTACCGGAACCTATATGCTGCTGGAAATGATGAGAGTACGTGCGTTCGATCTTGCAAAGACCTGCATTCCCTTTATGGTCGGGTTTCTTGATGAGCAGTCAGCTCGCAAGTTGGTGGAGGAACCGGCGATGAAAAACCCGGAGAATCCAGATTCCGGCTGGCTGGAGTACGACCCACGCACGGTCGATCGGATTGTCTACTTAACGAATCGTCATCCATATCTCATTCAGTATCTTTGCATGCAAATTGTGAATCGGATGAATGCGCTGAAACATAACACTGTAAACCTTAACGATGTGGAGTCCGTCCGGACTGAGATTGTCTCACGCCCGATGCATGCTCCAGCCTTGTTGGCGCTTTGGAATGAGTTTTCTGAAAAGCAACATGCCGTTTTGGCGATCATAGCGGCAATGGGAGACGATGCTGACGGCAGTGTCGAGATTGGTCAAATCGCACAACGCGGCTCTGGTGTTATTGCAGGGCTGTCTGAGCGCGATGTCGCCACCGTGTGCACTACACTCGCGGACGCTGAAATGTTGGAACGTGATAGTGGAAATGAAACGGGTTCCTATCGGATCACAGTGCCGCTTTTTCACGCATGGCTACGAGAGAACAGAATGATTGAGTCGATTGCGGGCGCAACTGTTAGGAGTTGACTGTGATTCTTAATCCCTATAGCGAGGTTGCTGGCATTCAGCATTCCGAGATGTTCTTCGGTAGAGGAGCCGATCTTCAGGCTTTGCGAGACGTACTGACTCCGACGGGCGCCCAATGCGTTTCGTTGGTGGGTCAGAGGAAGATTGGAAAGACGTCACTAATGCTGGAGTTCTGCCGCCGTTTTCGGCGGGATTATGGTCCGAATTCTCGCTTAGTCTATTTTGACTGTCAAAGACACGCGGAGTGTTGCCGATCAGTTCAGGAGTTTTTTGAAAGACTTATCGAGGAGATCCGCTTGGCTGAGCCAGGAGCGAGCAACAGAAACCGTTCTCATGTGGTGGAAAAGACGGCAGGGATTGATTGCGGATTAGGTCTATTGCTTGAGAGGCTAGATGCTGCAGGTGTCGTGACAATTGTTTTTTTCGATGAATTCGACAAAGCAGTCGCGTCAGGCGAGCTGATCAGTGGCGGCACATTCGGTATACTTCGAAGTCTTGGGCAACATCTTCCGAGATTCGCGTGGGTTACCTCAACTCACAGATACTTGCATGCCCTGTTCGAGGAGTCATTCGCCGCCAATGCAGTGAGCCCGATACGGCAACGGAGCGAATCAGATTTTTTCAATATTGCGCCAACGCAGGTCGTCGGCCTATTTAGCGTGAAAGAGGCACAAGATCTGGTCTGCGAACCGGGCGTTCGTGTAGGCATTCCGTTTACGGAAAATGAGCAAGCCGCAATTCTTAGGTTTGGGGGAAGGTTTCCATATTTCTTGCAGAGAGCTGCCTTTAAGATGTTTGCTGCGAAAGAGCGGGGCGATGACCAATGCTTTGACCTGCTCGAAGCGTCCACAAGAGAGGCGACTCCTTTGTGGAATGGGTACCTGACAAAGCTATCGCAGTCTTCCCGAGAAATATTGAACCTCGTCGTGAATGAGAAGCCAGTCTCCGCATCCACAGAGATGGAGCTATTAAGGGATATGAGTCTTGTCTATCCGGATAGTAAGAGCAATTCGTATCGACCTTTTTCCGAGTCGTTTGGTTCTTTTGTTCGGGCTGATTCGATGACGTCTGCCGACCTGAGCGGGAATCGAGGATTGTTGGATAAAACTATCAGTGTGCGGTCTGTCAGTCGGTGGGGTACTTATTTGGGTTTATTGATTGTTGGTGCTGCGATGATCCCTTGCTCCAGCTGGCTCGCGGGGTATATCCAATGGAAAACTGGTTGGAGTGGCTATTGGAACGACCTAAGACTCTTGATTCGCGGGGCGGCCGCTATGGACTTTGTGGCGATTTCTGCTCTTCTCGCGCGGAAGCGAACTGACTGGGAATTTTCCGGGAGAGCCGCGATTGTAGCTTGCCTTGTCCTATTTGGCGTTTATGTTCTCGGGGATCGGACAGTCCCAATTGCTTCCGCAGCAGGGTTCGCAGTCCTGGTCGGTACGGCCGCAGTTACGCTAATTCAGCCCAAGAAGTGATTCGAGGATCTTCCCGTGGGCCAGAATCTCTTTTTTGGGGCCCAAGCTTAGAATTGTCGCTCATTCAATGTCACTTTGGATTTGTGACGGGGCTTATGGGAGTGGGTAGCTTGATCGGCGTACGATCGGGCTGTGCCTGGCCCGGGCGTCGGGGGACAGACGGGACGTTCCTCTTCCTTTGGTCAAGTGCGCCCCCGCTTTACCGACCCGCAACCCGTTGAAAACAAGCCGCAAAATCGGTAGTGTCCAGACTTTTTCGCACTTTCGATCTTCCGTCTTATTCCGGAAGGTTGTTGGGTTGAGGTTGTTTTGCTTCTGGCCCCCATGGGGGCCAGAAGCAAAGCGGCTAGGCGATGGC
>Ga0182030_10023308_pt1 | contig 11456 bp, 9 predicted proteins | sample 812S3MmetaG_FD_121299 | JGI IMG/M metagenome (GOLD analysis project Ga0182030, IMG submission 121299) | Permafrost microbial communities from Stordalen Mire, Sweden - 812S3M metaG (Illumina Assembly) | ecosystem: Environmental > Terrestrial > Soil > Wetlands > Permafrost | place: Sweden...
AAATTATCGTTATGACGATTCCGATTGGTGTGTTGCTCGGTACTTTGCTCGTGTTCAACAGATTGTCCGGCGATTCGGAAATTATCGCTATCAGAACAAGCGGTATCAGCTTCTATCGAATCATGATCGCTCCGCTTATGTTCGGTATTCTCACAAGTATTGCCAGCTTCGGTATCAATGAATATATTGTGCCGGCAGCTAACCGCACGTCGAAGAAACTGGAGTTTCTTGCGATGTATAAACAGACACTGCCTGAAGGCACAGCGAACTTTACCTACATGGAAAGAGGCAAAGACCTTACGTTGAGCCGTGTCTATTACATTGGTATGGCGGACAAAACCGCAATCACCAACGTCATCATTCTCGATTTCACTCGCGATAAGTTGGTGCAGATCATCAGCGCTGCCCATGGTCTGTGGGACCACGGCGAGTGGGTTCTCAAGAAAGGCAGAACCTATGTTCTGGCTGGCGACAGCGATATTACTCGTATCATGAAGTTTGAGCAGCTGGTCATACCTGGTGTGGACAACGCCGCCGAAGCGTTGAAACTGCAAAAGGTCGCGCCTAAAGATATGAGTATTATGGAACTATCGGCATACATGGCGACGATGAGAAAATCAAACGTCATCACCAAAGATTTGCTGGTGCACTACTATCAAAAGTTCTCACAACCACTTGCCTGTTTGATCGTTGCTCTAGCGGGCGCACCACTTGGTCTACTAGCTCGTCGTTCGCGCAGTAACCTTGGCCTGATCTATTCAGCAGTTATCGTGTTCCTCTACTACGTATTGCAATCAAGTTCGGGCGCTCTTGGTGATTCGGGTCGCATGGATCCACTAATCGCCGCCTGGCTGCCTAACACTGTAATTGGTGCAATTGGTCTCATCATCTTATACTTCAAGGCAAAATAATTGCGGCAATGAGCTTTCTCGTTATAAGTTCCAGTCTCAATCCGAGCAGCAAAAGCGCAATTCTTGCGCGCGAAGCTTATCGTGTCTTGCAAAGCAAGAATGTTGAGGTCGAGTGGCTCGACCTGCGTGAAGTTGAACTTCCTCATTGTGACGGCGCCTCATCTTATGCGCATCCCAACGTAGCGCAGGTCGCCAAGGCGATCGCTAAGGCCAGTTGTATCGTACTGGCGGTTGCCATCTACAATTATGACTGCGGCAGCTCGGCTAAGAATTTGGTTGAGCTTACCGGGCGTAATGCCTGGGCCGATAAGACGGCAGCTTTCCTTTGCGCCGCCGGTGGTAGATCGAGCTATATGTCGATCATGAGCCTGGCTAACAGCTTGATGCTCGACTTTCGAACTTTGATCGTGCCGCGATTTGTTTATGCTGAAGGCGCCGCTTTTGGCAATGCAATTATCCACGACGAAGAGATTAATCGTCGCATTGAACAATTAGTAGACTCGTCCATAAAACTCGATGCGGCGCAGAAATTGACGCCGGCCTAGACGGCAGTGGGCGGAGCATGGCTAAAGTCTTACTTGTAGAAGATGACTCGGAAATACGCGAGCAAATCGCTTTGTGGCTGCGCCGTGAGCAACATCTGGTTGAAGCTGTGGGCTCAGGCGAGGATGCCGATGCATTCTTAGAACAACGTAGTTTTGATATATACGTGTTTGATTGGGATTTGCCTGGTAAAAGTGGACTTGAGTTGTGTAAACAACAGCGAGCTAAGGGCGACGGCACACCGATTCTCTTTTTGACGGGTCGCGCGTCGCTCCAGGACAAAGGGGCTGGATTCGAGTCCGGTGCGGATGATTATTTGACCAAGCCATTTGCGCTGCCTGAATTGGGCTTTCGCATTAAGGCGCTGCTGCGGCGCGCTCCAGGCTATCAGGACGATGGACAGATAAAGGTGCGAAACCTGCTGCTCTTTCCGAACAAATTTCAGGTGCAATTGAACGGTGCTGAGATCAAGCTTTTGCCAAAGGAATTTGCGGTGCTGGAATTTTTGATGAGGCATCCTGGCGAAGTTTTTAGCCCGGAAGTTTTACTCAACCGTATTTGGTCAAGCGATTCCAGCGCTTCGCCTGAGGCTGTAAGTGTCTGCGTTAGAAGATTACGTAAGAAAGTGGATATAGACGCAACGCACCCTTTGATTAATAACGTTCACGGGGTTGGTTACAGACTCGATCCGTCTTGATCTAGAATCCCCAGCGCAGCAATGCCGCTCCGGAGGTGAATCCTGCGCCCATCGAAGCTATCAAGACAAGATCGCCTTTTTTCAAACGTCCTTGTTCAAGGGCGCTCTTCATTGCCAGCGGTATGGTGCCTGCGGTGGTATTACCGAATTCATCGATGTTGACTATTACCTTTTCCATCGGCGCTTTCAGGCGTTCAACGGCTGACTTGATAATTCGCAAATTAGCCTGGTGCGGCACGAAAAGATCCACATCTTGACCTGTAAGGTCGTTGCGCTGCAAGACACGTTCAGCAAGTTCAGCCATCTTTCGCGTGGCAAATTTGAAAACAGCCGCACCATCCTGGTGAACATAATGCCATTTCTTATCGACAGTGTCGTGGGAGGCTGGGTGGCGGCTGCCGCCGGCTGGCATGCAAAGCGACTCTCCGCCAGACCCGTCGATTTCGTGGATGAAGTCGTAGAAGCATCCTTCGCTTTCGTCGGCCGATGGCTGCAAAAGCACAGCTCCTCCGCCATCGCCAAATATAATGCAAGTAGTTCTATCTGTGTAATCGATGATTGACGACATGACGTCAAGTCCTATGACTACTACATTCTTATGCGATCCTGTCGCGATAAATTGCGCACCCACTTGCAAACTGTAGAGAAAGCCCGAACAAGCAGCTGAGACGTCGAAGCCCCAGGCTTTGGTTGCACCGATTTTATTTTGCACCAGGCAGGCAGTAGCTGGGAATTGCATATCGGGCGTTATAGTGCCTACGATAATGAGGTCAACCTCTTCCGGTTTGACATTCTGCTCTTTCAGCAACTTGAGCACGGCCTCTGCTGCCAGATCGGATGTGGTAACGCCTTCTTCGGCGATGTGCCTTTGACGAATTCCGGTGCGTTCGCGAATCCACTCATCGTTTGTTTCCACCATCTTTTCCAGATCGTGGTTCGTCAGCACTCGTGGTGGAACTGCTGTCGCTACTCCGGCTATTCGGGCAAGTAATGGCTTGCGCAAAACTGGCTCCTTATAAGAGGGTTGCAATACTGTACAATTTTGGTTGAAGCATTTATTTTGAACGATCTCGGCACAGCAATCCAATAGATGTAAACATTGAATTGCTGTAAATGCTGCAAAGAAATTCGCGTGAAAGGCAGCGAAATACCTGTTTCGCTATTGTCACTGCATTCTATCCTTGATATATTTCTGAAGAATTTACCTGTAATCTAGCCCTCGCCTGTCAATAGGTTTGTTAAAAGGGACCGCTTGCTAACCGCTGCGGTCTTGTCAAAAGGAGTAATTAATGTTTGCTGGAAAACGCCAAAAGGGTTCTTTGATCGGACTGCTTGCGCTCAGCATTGCCATTTCTGGTTTAGTCCGTGCATCTGCTGTATCGCCTGCACCAAGTGCCACCAATTATGTTCCAATCTCAGTTGATGAGGTAAAAGCCGAGGCCAAGAAAGATCTCGATCATGCCAAGGCAGCCGGCCGCATTAACTTAGATGATGCTGACAAGATTGGTTCATCACTTGATAATGCCAGTTCACTTTCTGGTGTTGAAGAAGCTTGGGGAGACTTACTCGCCAAGGCTCAGGTTGCCAAAAATAGACATCCGAGCATCGAAAATCTTATTACCAACTGGACGAAACATCTCGACAACCTCGTGAAAAATAAAACGATTCTGGCATCCGCCACCGATCGTTATAAAGAACGGTTGAAAGCGATCGAGCGTATCAAGAAATCCTTCTATGCTAATGATCATTTCTATGATTTCTGGGAATACACAGTTCTTGCAATCGACTTGTCGAGTTTGAACGATCGCTTAGAGCGCGCACTCGTTTACAACAGAATCAGTGCTGAAAACTTGAATGACAGTATTTTGCGCACTGACTATTACATCGGTCGCAACCAGGTTTGCGCTCGTGGTCTCACAACTTTCAAGAGCTTTGAAGTTGAGCCTGACCATTTGCAACAAGTCGAACAAAACATGTTTACCGTTTTGAAAGACAAGGCTCATAGCCACCTGGGCACTCCACAAGTTAGAGAGCAGTTGTTCAGACGTCTGATCGCTTCTAGCTACGAAGCTTGCAGCGTGCCACCAACTGAAGCTGATCTCGACAAAGGTATTTCCGAAGTTCAACGCTTGCTCGACAGCGGCGCTCGCAACGGTAACCTCAGTGCTGCAGATGGAGTACGTCTCCAACACGAACTTAATCTGGTCAAAGAATTCAAGAAAGCATATCCGGGACCAAATCCCGGTGTAGATCTTGTTGAGCGCGAACTTCGCAAAGAAGAAGTTCGTTTCATGAGTATCGATGTGCGCATGATGCAAGATTGGTTGGGTAGAGTGCTTCGTGCCGACGGCGAAACGCAGGTCGGTCGTGAGCAGATTTTGCGCCTTGTTCGCCGTCTTGACCTTGCGTTTTTCTCTCATAGAATCACAGAGCAAGATGTCGCAAACATTCTTGATGGACTTGATGTGGCAATTAAAGCCGGCGATGCTGACGGCAAGTTCGTTGGCAAATTGCACGATCTTGAAGGTCAGCTCGATATGATGGTCTCTGACTTCTCGTTGCAGCCTGCCGATACCGAAGCTCGTCTTGCTAACATCGGCACCATGATCAACTCTCTGAAGTCAGATCAATCTTCTGCTGCAAGTGATAAAGATCGCATCGGCAGAATTTGCTCCGGTTTGAATTCACTCGAAGCTCCAAAGAAATACGGCATGAGCGTGGTTGCAGCTTCCGAACTAGAAATGGTTCGCAAGAAAGTTAATCCAATGCTTCGTGCACAAAACACAAACGCTGTTGCGCCAAGCGATCATCTAGATATCGCTCGCTAGGAATTAACAGATATAGATAAACGGAAGGACCCAATCCTAGATTGGGTCCTTCTGCTTTTCGCAGAATGCGGTTCTGCTGGCGAAGACGCCGCGATGTGTCAAGCGCAAGGCAGCAGCTGTGAAGTCCAATCCTCGGCGGGACCAGCCATGATCGTCCCCATTGAAGATAGTGGCTAGTTCAAAGAACGGTTCCTACCGAAATCTTCATGCCGATTGCATAGTTCATTTACTCGACGGGACAAGTTACTCGACGGGACAAGTTACTCGACGGGACAAGTTACTCGACGGGTTCAACTTGACGGCTTCAATACTTAGCCGTGCTTGGCCTTAAGCGCGATGACGATATCTAGATCGGCACAGAATCGGTCAACATCGTCTCGCATTTCGGGAGATAGATCGAGTGCACGCATAGCTTCGAGCTCCTTGCGTGCTTCCTCTTCCTCATCTAACGTGGCGCAGATGCGCGCGATCGCCATGCGATTAAGCACCGAGAGCGGACGTTTACGAGAAAGCGATTGCAACAATAATTTAGCCTCAGCCAAGCGATTCTCGCGAACGAGAAAATCCGTTTCGATTTCTGTAATTCCAGGGACGACTTCACCAATTACTTCTCGTATGGCTTTGGCTCTTTCAGAAGCGGCTGGTAGAAGTCCGGCGCGGAAAAGAGCCACGCAAAACTCGCGAGCTTGTACGCTATCAATTTGCTTATCTGCTACTGAGACATATTCGTCGGTGGCCGCAAGCGGTTTGTCAGCATCAAAAAGTACACGCCCCAGTTCCCAGGCAATCCATTGTTTTAGATGGGGTGCAGCAAGATCTTTTGCTCGCCGCAATGCATTAATTGCGTCATCATGCCGGTTCATCTGCCAGAGTTCATAGCCGAGGGCAACTAAAGTTTCGGGCTCGTGTTGGAACTGGTTCAACATCTCGTCTACGCAATTTTGAGCCTTATCGCCCTCTCTCAATAAGCGATAAACTTCAAGCATACGGCAGAGATAACGCAGACGCCAGAGCCGATCTTTTTCATCGGACATAATACGCTTCCACACGTCAATGGCGGATTCGAATGCACAGGCATGATAGTGTGCTTCTGCTGCTAAGCGCAGTCCGGCCTGTTTGTATTCGCCGAGCATCGCATTTAGTGCGCGAAATGCTTTGGGTAGATCGCCGGTGGCAATCATTGTGGTGGCAAGATTGATCTTCGCCTCAGCATTGCTTGGTGTCAGCAAGAGTGCCGCTTCGGCACTCTTGGTCGCGGCGTGAAAATCCCTTTGCATGAGTGCTACGGCAGATAGATTTGTCAGCGCACGACTCTTAAGATTGGGAAGATCCATGGTATCGGCCATGTCGGCGAGCGTTTTGGTGCGTATGCGCAGTTCATCTAGCTTTAGAGAGAGTTCTGCATTCGGTCCTCCGGGCAGTGGCGGATCATCGAAGACTTCATCGCGAACAGGAGCGAAAATCGCTTCGATAGCCAGAAATTGCATGATCAAATCGTGAGGAAAATTCTGCAAATGTATTTTGCTGAAATCTAGAAGTTGATCATACTGCCGGTCTTGCAAAAGAAAAAAAGATGTAACCGCTGCCGAGATCGGGTCATCTGCCCAAAACTCAGGAGTCTCTTCTTTCAGCAAAAGCTTTATGAGATGCTTGATACTGACCAGAAGGCTTGACTCGGACTTGTGCTCAGCCTTGTGTATCAGCTCGTTTGCTTCTTCAAATTGCCCCGTGATGATGCACAATAAAGCCATCGCCAGGTAAACGCTGGGGCTTTGCGGATCCTTTTCTATCGCCAGTGAATAAGCTGTTTCTGCCGCTTCGAAATTTGAAAGGGCGAAGTGTCGCATGCCTGATGTGAATTGAACAGATAAATCTGTGGAAAGCAAGTCGTTTTCAATCTTGTTTAGGGTGCCTGGCTCTTCCTTAATAGCCAACAGGCGATCAAACGTGCTGATGACATTCTTGCTAGCAAAGGCGGACAAAATAAGCAAAGTCAAATCGTGTAACGTCAGCTTCTTGAATGCCGATTGCCAGAGAAAAATTTCGTCTAGTCGCACAATGCTGCGCGACTCACGCGCGCGCAAATCGGCCCGCACCAGGGCGCTGAACGCCGAAATCACTTCATCGATCGGTAGCCCAACAACGAAGCTGGCTGAACCGGAATATTGTGCCAGAGATTCGCGACCAAGCGCCATGCTTATGCTTGATTTTGACTTCTGTGCCTCAGCCAGCATGGTTTCGAAGTCGCTGCTTGAGCACCAGGCTTCAAGTACCGCAGAAACCTTCTTGGCGCGCTCTTCCTCGGATGGTAAAAGCAAGATTCCGATGGAAGAGGCTGCTCTGGCTATAGGTTCAAACACAAGTAGATTCTCTCCGGTGTTTGAGCGCCAGAGGAAAATTTCCTGAATTAGGGTGGGATTGAGAAAAAAGCCCTGAGTCATAATAATGAATATGGTATCAGCTGAACTTTGTCTTCAGCTTCAGAAATGGACGCTCAATCAAATAGTACGAGGCGCAGGCAACTGCGAAGATCCATAGATATTGATATAGCTCGGCTTTTGGACCGTGCTTGCAAAAATAATCCCAATACAATCCGCAATAAATCGAATGTACCAGCGGGTGCCAGAGATAAAGACTGTACGACAACTTTCCAATGAATACGGCGACAGGGTTGGCAAGCGCGGAAGCGACCAGCGCTTTTGGGTTGAATAGGACTGACAAAAGCAAGCTGGTTATGAGAATTGTTGCGGCAGGAAGTTTCACGCCCCAAAAGAAGAGCTGATCGCTCAGGCCACCATTCATGGGATGACCGAGTAAGTTGAATGACCAAAATGTCAGCCCGAATAGTATCGGCTGTAAAATCCAATGGCTGAAAACTTTGCTTAGCCGAGCTTTTACTGCAGGATTTGCCAGCAGAAGGGCCATGAGGACACCGATCATAATGGTGTCCACTTTGGTATCGAAGCCATGCACCAGTCTGATCCATGACGCGCCGTGCGCCACCAGATAAAGACGCCAGCAGTACACGATAGCAATAATTGCGCTAACGAACGGGATTGCTTTCTGCTTTACGAATTTCAGGCAAGCCGGCCAGACTAGATAAAACTGTTCTTCCAGACCGAGCGACCAGAGATGAGAGATGCCGAGCTTAAGCGGGATAAGATTCCACGAGAAGGCAAGATCTAAGTTTGTTAGATACAACGCCGCGCAAATGAATGGTTTGATGTGATGATTGCCGCCCCAGAAATGCCAGGCTGCAACGACAAGGAGGAAGGCATAGTACACAGGAGCTATGCGCAACCAGCGGCGTGTGTAGAACTTGCGCAGGCTGAATTCGCCAGCGTGTTGTTTGCCTTCTTTCAACAAAATTGATGTGATGAGGAATCCGCTGATGACGAAGAAAACATCTACCCCAATCCAGCCGTTAAACTTGTGTCCAAACTCCGACGTGACTGGACCAATATCGTGAAAGGCAAGCACGAGCAAAATTGAAATTGCTCTTAGCCCGTCTAATGCGGGTATATATCCCAGGCTATATTCTTTTGTCTCGATGCCACTGTCGGCGGTGCTTGCTGCGTCCGTCTGTGTGGGCAGAGAATTGATTGAGATAGTCGGGGAAGGTATCGGCATAAAACGCCAGAGTCTCTTTTCTGTTTATGCTGGGAGGCAAAGCGAATTTGTAAGCCCTGTGGCTCTCGTGGTTGTCAATGATGGCATAAGCAAGCGAATTACTCCAGTGCTGACTTTTAATCCACGCTCTGGTTGATTAGCAGCAAATAATAAAGAGCGGTAGCTGCGGCTATTAGCGACAGCGAAACTGGGCGCGGTTGGCTTAGCGCCGCAACCTTCAATGTCGAGTTCGATTAGCGATTAGCGCGTACGATCTTGTAAGCTAATGCTCGATTCTAGTGAGGGTACCTGATATTTATGACTGTCTACTGCCCAATTCTTGCCACCCTTGCCTACATAATTTCTCCCGATCGAACTGAAGTACTGCTAATTCATAGAAATAAACGCCCCGATGATTTGCATTTCGGTAAATACAACGGGCTGGGTGGCAAGCTCGAACCTACCGAAAACATAATCGAGGGCGTCAAACGCGAGATTTTTGAAGAAGCCGGCATTCATTGCGAGGAAATTGCTTTGCGAGGCACCATCAGCTGGCCCGGCTTCGGTAAGGACGGCGAGCACTGGTTCGCTTTTATTTTTCGCATCGATAAGTTCAGCGGAACGCCCCAGGAAGGCAATCATGAGGGGTCTCTCGAATGGGTCAAAATTAGCGAGCTGGATAAACTCGATCTCTGGGAAAGCGATCGACTCTGGCTAGATAAAGTATTCAGTGATGAACCAGGCAGCTTTCATGGAATCGCACCTTTTTGCGATGGAAAACTTGTTTCATGGGGCTGCACTTCGCTTTAGCATTTATGGTGTCACTGCACCAGAAGAGGACATTTATCGATCAACATATTGAGCAATGTTTGAGTCCAACCTGGTAGAACGAGGACGAAGCCGAAAAAGGCAATACCTAAATAGAAACAGGCAAACACATACTTGTGTGCGGTAACTATTCTGTATACACCCAGGAAAATCAGGGCTGCTCCCCAAAGGGCGTAGCCTGCCTGAAGACTATCGACAAGGATGCTTGCCCAGGTTTCCATATAAACACCGCCGCTGGGATCATGTCCGTGCCAGCCACCCAGCGGGATGACTAAATTTATGTCGAAGGCAGCAGTTCTTGTCGCAGTATTGTAGGCGAAATAACCGCCGGCAAGGATGGAGGTGATCCAGACTCTTAGCAAATAATCTTGAGGGCGGACTTCATGCTTAAACGCAGACTTCAGCGCTTTGTTTGCTTCGGTCTGATTGTTCTGTTCTTCCTGGCTACGACGTGGTCGCCTCCCTCGTATCATGCGGTCGATAACCTCGCGATGCTCATTGCAAATGATGGTTGCTTGGAAGAAAACTGTCAAGTCTGAGCTGCTTCGCTGATTGTCTTGCCTCAGCCTCAAGCAAGATTAGGTATTTGAGTTTGCTATTTTAGTTGCGCTTGGTAGATTGAAGAGAAGAGAGGGCGGAACCCCGCCCTCTCTTCTCTTCTCGAATGATCCAGCTAACTGATTAACTTCCCCTCCGACTTCCTATCAGGGAAAACCTGAAAGTCTATCTTTAACCGAAGAACCAAGGATTGTATACTTCTTTGTGGAAACTTGCATGGCGACGATGCTTAGTCACGGTCTCCTCGATAATCAAGGCGCCCGACTCCTTTTCTTCAGTTATGACTATGCGATCTGTTTCTTCAATTTCTGGTTGAGGATCTCCGTATGGATTGCGCGGATCTACCTCATGAGGTTCTGATTTTAACCAGGCACAAAGTGCCTGCATCGTATTGTAGGTTTTCTGTTGTTGCGGCAGAAGCTCATGCTCAATTAGTTCGAACGAATTGTCATCAACCGTGGCCATACATTCCTTGGTCTGCTCTAATCCATATTCTTCTCCGGCGGCAAGCATGCTGAGTGCGGCGCGGTCACCAAATATGGTGGCTCCTCCTTCGAGTGCGGTCGCTAATGCTCCGATCCAACCGGTCGTTTCTCCATCGCGATCGCCAAGCTTGTGCAGGTGTTCACGCAGTTCTTCGACTTTTGTAGCGTGTGAGTTGCGGCAATTTTCTAAAACAGGAATGAGTTCCTGGTCTTTAATCTTGCGAATCGCCAGGTTATAACTATCTACCGCGGCGTGCTCGCCAGTCAACAACACATTTAGAGCATGTCTCTCGCGTTGATGAGGTAACTCTCTTTCTAATAATTGTTTGATTGTCTTGTTTGATTTCATAATGTTCCTCCTCCTCCTCCACCGATCAGTCCTCACTCAGGTAACTTAGATCCACCGATCGACTGATTATGAAGACACAGACGGACAGTGATAATAAGGGGTTCCCGGCAATCATTACGTCCTTATTAACATTTCTTCGAGCTTTTGGAATAGGATGAACTCGCCAAAGCTGGCGGGACGCCCGCTCCCGGGGAAGCCAGCGCTCCCAGGAGAACCAACGCTTCCAGGACTGCCCGCGCTTCGCTATGAGCTTGAAGCGCAAGAGAGAATCTTCCGGATTATAGTAATTCGTCTGCAATTAATCAGACTATCATGGCAAAGCTCGCTGCGCTATTCACGCGATGCAACTATGCGAACATCGCTGCAAGTTTCCACTTCTTCGCTGGCTGATACTGAGACTCTTCGCTGCTCCGTCCAGCCAGGCGTTGCGCACACAAAGGTTTTCGCAAGCGCATTCAGCGCGGGCGCGTATTGGCTGCGAGTTATGTGAAAACGTTCCCAGGCAATTTCTTCTTCATGCAAAAGATAGCCACGTTCTTTCAAAAGTACAAAAGCTTCGGCGAATTCTTCTCTTCTTATGCAGGAATTCTCTGGCTCAATATTGAGGTAGTCTTTGAAGAACTGCACTAATTTGCATCCGATCTCTAA
>Ga0182030_10023310_pt1 | contig 11455 bp, 10 predicted proteins | sample 812S3MmetaG_FD_121299 | JGI IMG/M metagenome (GOLD analysis project Ga0182030, IMG submission 121299) | Permafrost microbial communities from Stordalen Mire, Sweden - 812S3M metaG (Illumina Assembly) | ecosystem: Environmental > Terrestrial > Soil > Wetlands > Permafrost | place: Sweden...
CACCCCGCTGATGTTTCGACGCACCACAGTGGAACGGCTCACGGCACACGTCGCCGAGGACTCCCCGCCAAGCACGATGTCAACGTCGACGACGCGGCGCGAACGTCTCGGACTCTCTGCTCGTTACACCATGGGTGATCTCGCCATGGTGCGCAAGGAACTGCTGATTGGTTTTGTCGTCGCCGGGTTTCTCAGCGTGCACGTTCCGAACTCGTGGTGGAGCCATATCTTCATCAGCGGTCACGGGTGGTGGACGGTGCTCGAAAACGTGGTCCTCGCCCCCCTCGTCTCGGTTCTCGCCTTCGTGTGCTCGGTGGGCAATGTTCCTCTGGCCGCGGCCCTGTGGGGTCACGGCGTCGCCTTCGGTGGCGTTATCGCCTTCCTGTTCGCCGATCTCGTCACCCTGCCCCTGCTCGTCATCTATCGCCGCTACTACGGCACCGCCACGGCGTGGCGACTCTTCGCGTTGTTGTGGGCCACCGCGAGCGGCGCGGGTCTCGTGATCGACGGGGTCTTTCGCGCGACCGGCCTCATACCGAACGATCACCACGTCAAGGTGCTTTCGGGTGAGTTCCCGCTCGGCGCAACCCTGGTTCTGAACGTGCTCGCAGCGATCGTGCTCCTGGCGGTGTGGCGACTGGCTCGAGGCGCGAACATTGATAGCCACGCCGCGACCGACCCGATCTGTGGCATGACCGTCGATCCCTCGAACGCCCCCGCGTCCGCCCTTCGAAACGGGGAAACCTTCTATTTCTGTTCCCTCGGATGTCGCGACAAGTTCCTTGCTCGCGACCGTGAAGGGGCCGAGGGCCCCAGCGACCCCCTCGACCCGGTCTGTGGGATGAGTGTCGCCGGTCGCGACATCACAGGGGTTGGCCCCGACGGGGCGACCTACTATTTCTGCAACGAAGGGTGTCGCGAGACGTTCCTTCATGGGGCGTCCCCGGCCAATCATCACCACGAGTGAGGAATCGACATGAGCAGACAGCACACCAGCGTGAGGGCGTACGGCATCCTCGTGCACGAGGAGAGCGTGCTGCTCGTTCGCTCGAGTAGCCCTCAGATTGTCCCTCCACTGTGGTGGCTCCCGGGCGGCGGTATCAACTTCGGCGAATCGCCCGAAGAGACACTGCTGCGAGAGTTTCGAGAAGAAACGGGTCTGGCCATCAAAGATCCGGTACTTCTGCACGTCGCGAGCGATATTCGTCGTCGCCCGAACGGCGACCGCATCCACACCGTGCGCGTTCTCTACACGGTCTCACCCGACGGCGGAGCTCTTCGCGACGAAGCCGTGGGCACCACCGACCAAGTTCACTGGTTCAAGTTGGACGAGCTCAGCGATGTCAACGTGGCTGAGTATGCGGCCCGCGCGATTCAACTCACGCTAGAAAAGTAGACCTCGGGCATCTCTCGCTTCATGAACTTGCCCGCAGGATTGCGCGGCAACGGTTCGCGGGTGAAGGCGACGCGCGTCGGGATCATGAAGGCCGCGAGACGAGTCGAAAGAAAGTGACGCAGCTCGTCGCTCGTCAACTCCATCCCGTCGCGCACCATCACCACCGCGGCCACTTCTTCGCCGAGGCGTTGGTGACTGAGTCCAAAGACGGCCACTTCGTACACGGCCGGATTTTCGTAGATCGCCGACTCGACCTGGGCGGAGTACACGTTCTCGCCCGCGCGAATGATCATGTCCTTCGCCCGGTCCTCAATGAAGAGAAATCCTTCTTCGCTGACGTGGCCGAGGTCCCCCGTGCGCAGCCAGCCCTCGACGAGCGTGGCGGCGGTGGCCTCGGGTTGACCCCAGTAGCCACGTATCAGAGTGGGCGACTTCATCCAGATCTCGCCGCTTTCGCCCCGCGCAAGGGAGCACGCGAACTCGTCGCGGATATCGACATCCATCACGATGGTGGGTACCCGACCGGTCGAGGCGGGGTGCGTGAGATAGTCGTCCCCAAAATTTTGTGGTCCATAGGCGTTGGTCTCGGTCATGCCATAACCGAGACTGGGGCGGCCGTGGGAAAAAGTGTCCTCGACGCGCGCCACCAAGGTGGACGGCGCCGGCGCTCCTCCCCCACCCACTGAGGTGAGCGAGGACGTGTCGTACCGCGCGAAGCTCGGCGATTCCATGAGGTCCCACGCTTGGGTGGGAACGCCCACGAAGGCCGTCACCTGGTGCCGCTCGATCAAGGCCAGTGCGCGTTCGGGATCCCAGCGGTACATCATGACGAGCTTGAAGTGCCAGGAGAAGCACGACATCATGACCGGAATGCACCCGGTCACGTGAAAGAGCGGCACGATCAAAATGAAACACGGTGGCAATCCACTGCCCTGTTCCTCTTCGTCGCGCCGCGCCGCTTGGATCTGTGCACCTGACGAGAAGGCCATGATTGTCTGACAGATCGCCCCGTGCGTCGACACGGCACCCTTGGGGAAACCAGTCGTCCCCGAGGTGTACAGAATCGTCGCGTCGGTGTCGGCGTCGAGCTCCACGCCGGGCATGTCCACGCCCTTCACGACCACATCGGACCACCGCTCGACCGTGGAGGGAAGAGAGCCCTCGGGAAGGCGTACGCCGAGCAGGCGAGCCCCCACCCGTTCGCACGGTTTCAGAGCGCGATCGACCCGTTCACTATCGGCGATCAGGACAGTTAGTCCCGAATCATTGATGGCGTAGTCAAGTTCGTCCTCCGTCCACCAGGCGTTCAACGACACCGAGACGGCGCCGATGGAGAGGATCGCGGCAAAGGAGATAACCCACTCGGGGTAGTTCCGCATCGCGATGCCCACGCGGTCGCCTTTCTTCACGCCGAAGTGATGCACTAGCGCGTATCCCAGCGCGTCGACCTCATCCATCACCTGAGTAAAGGTCCACTCCTCGTCCTCATAGACGAGAAACGTCGTCTCCACGCCGCGCGCCAGATCAAAGAATTGGCGAACCGTCGTGGGAGAGTTCTTAAAGACGCGCTCGCTCACGCCATCGCGTTCGGCAATCACTACCTCAAAAGGCTGACCCGGCGCCGCGATCTCGTCCATCGCTTCTTGGTAACTGCGCACAACGGCCCCCGTGCTCTCGAGATGCGAATGCCCCCGTCACTTCTTCACATTGGGTAGTGGTCTTGTTTCATGACCATCGCGGATACAACATCCGCCGGGCTCTACCGGCCCTTGACTCAATGGTATCGAAAGCTCTGTGACACAAAAGGGGCCTCTTGAACCTTGCGACGTCCCCGGGATTCGCCTAGACCTACAGTGCCAACCGATCACCGAAAGGACCCACCATGCTGGCTGCCAGTTATCCCCTGTTAGATGTCTTTGTTTCCACGTTGTATTTCGTGATATTCCTGTTTTGGATCATCCTCGTCTTTCACATCATGTACGACATCTTTCGCAGTCACGATCTGAGCGGCGCAGGAAAAACCGGGTGGATTCTCTTGATATTGATCCTTCCGCTTCTGGGGAGCCTGATCTACGTCCTCACGCGCGGTGGGTCAATGCACGAACGCGACCTGAACGCCCAGCAGATGAATCAAAAGGCGTTTGAGGACTACATCCGTCAGGTGGCGAACACCAAAGAGTAGAAGGCGTCAGTGCGACACGCCGACAGGCGACTTGAGTAGGGCCGCCTTGTGTGCCATGCGTTCAACGGACTCGGCGATCTTCGCCTTCACGTTAACGAGGTCTATGCGCGCGATCTCAGCCTCTTTGGTAAGACCCTTCAGGTGCTCGATGTCCCACAGGCTGAGTACCGGCGTCAAGACGTCGCCCAAGTACTGACCAAGTCCGTAGATGCCCTCTTTGGCGATGCGCACGGCGTGACGCGTAAAGCTCGGGATGCCGGTACCGGGCATGGCGAAGGTGCTCACCTGCTTAGAGACCGCGATCATCATGGCCGAGGGATCGATGGCGAAGGCCGCGAGCGTGAGGTCCCGGTAGAAGAGATAGTGCTTGGTCTCATCCCCCGCGATGAGCGCGAGAACGTTGCGACCGATCTTGTCGTCCTTGGGTAACTTGGCACCCGTGTTACGGTGCGCGATCTGGGTCGCGCGCTCTTGAAACGAGACATAGGCAATGAGCTCGGCGAACGTGGCGGGGTGAGGTACCTCGCCCTTTTGCATCTGCACCCGGCGGCCGTCCTCGAGGAGCGTCGGATTTATACAGCGAGAGATATGTACCCAGTCGCGCATGACCATGGCGTGGCGATTCTCTTCCATCGTCCACTGGCACGTCCACTCCCGGATCGGATGTCCGCGTGGCGAGTGCGCGAGGATGCTGTCGGTGTAGTACGGGAGATTGTCCTCGGTGAGCAGGTTGACGTAGATCGAGCTGCGCACGCCGTCCCCGATGGGGTACTGCTCGGGCGCCCAGGCTTTTTGTTTGAAGTCTTCGCCCTCGCCCCAGTTAATCTGCTCGTGCGGATACCACAGGCGCGGGGCCTCCATGTGCCGGTTGTAGAGACGCTCTACGTCAGGAGTAATCTCCTCCAACAAATCAACTCGGCTCTTGGCCACTCGAGTGCTCACGTGGTGGCGCCTCTCTGTTCACGCGTCGCGTTACACCCCAACCTTAACGTTCCTCATCAATGGAACTCTTCACTCATGTGATTGGTCGCACAAGAACGCTCATGTAGCCTGGTAACCCTGTGAAACTCCTCGAGGCTCTTGTTCCGGTCGACTTTCGCTCGTCGATACGTGGACCGCTCCGGCGGTTCTATACCTGCACGTTCATCGGCTGTATCGGCAACGGGCTGACACTGTCGCTGTTCGTCATCTACTTGCACAACGTTCGTCATTTCTCGACGGCCTTCGCCACCTTGTTGCTCGCACTTTCTGCCGTCGTTGGTCTGGCGAGTACGCCACTCTGGGGCTCGATGACCGATCGACTCGGACCGCTTCGCGTGATCTTGTTCGCCTACGGAGCGGACGCCATCGCCCTTATTTTTTGGGCATTCGCCCACACCCACGAGCAAGCCTTCGTGGCCGCACTGATGATCGCTGTTTTTGGCGGCGCGGGCTGGGGACCGGGCTCCACCATGCTGAGTCGGCTCGTCTCGCCCGAACATCGTCAGCGCGCCTTCGGAGTCAACTTCATGTTGGTCAACCTGGGCATCGGCTTTGGCGCATTGATCTCCGCGAGTGTCGTGGACCTGCGTCAGCCCGACACCTTCGTCGCGCTCTACATCTTTAATGCGGGCGTCACGCTGCTCACCGCCTTCTCCTACCTGACACTTCGCAAGCACGGTGGTCCCATTAAGGAGCATCACGAGGATCCCGTGAAGAGCGCCGAGGGGTGGAGCGTCGTTCTGCGCGACAACCGAATTGTTCGCTACGTGATTGCGTCGGTGTTCTTGATGGTCGGCGGGTACGGCTCGCTGGACGCGGGCCTCAGCCTGTTTGTCGTCAACAATTTGAAGTTGTCAGTGCACGCCATCGGCGTCATCTTCTTCTTCAACACGACGACGATCGTCGTGGCCCAGTTGTGGGTGCTGAATCGCATCGAGGGCAAGAGCCGCACGCGGGTCATGGGCGTCGTCGCCGCGTTCTGGTTTCTCTTCTGGATCATCTTGGAGTCCACGTTGGCGTTGCCGGCCGCCGCTTCCATTCCGTTGCTCTGTCTCGGAATGTGCGTCTTCGCCGTGGGCGAAACCATGCTGCAGCCGGTCGGTTCAGCGATCGTGAACGACATCGCGCCCGAGCACCTGCGCGGGCGATACAACGCCGCGGCGGGAGCCTCGTGGGGTATCTCGAGCACACTGGCGCCCGCCATTACCGCTCTCTATTTCTCCATTCACATCGGCGACTGGTGGCCGCTTGGGACCGGGATCACCGCCCTGGTGGGTGGTCTGATGATGATGGATCTGCGTCGCCACATCAGTCCCAGCGCTGACGGGCGTCTCGTCACTGCGACCTGACATGGAGTTCGCGCGCGTTGACGCGCGGAACGACGACGAGTTCAACGCGTGGTTTGGCGTACTCGAGCGGAGCGAGTTCGCGCGCGACCACGGCCGTCGCGGAGGCTGGCAGCCCCTTGAGTGGAGAGCGCGCGCACTCGATAGCGGCGCGCCTGTGCATCACGAGCTCTACAGTTACGGCCACCCCGGTCACCCGGTCGCCATCTCCGCACTCGAAGTGTCCCGCGACGACAACTTGGACTTGATCCGGGGCGAACTTTTTGTCGACCCCGCCTTCCGACGCGAGGGTCACGGTTCCTGCGCGATCGCACACCTCGAGGATCGTTCGCGTGAGTTGGAGCGTCATGCTCTTTTGTTCTGGGTCATGGAGGGTGCCCACGAGCGAGGCTCCGGCCCGAACCGTACGTTCGCCCCGCAACACGGGTACTCGGTTATCGAAGAGAGCGTGGAGCGAGAGTTGGACTGGCCGCAACCGGCGGGCGAACTCGATCGGCGCACGTCCGAGGTCCTCGCGCGCGCGAGTGACTACGAGATCCTCTCGTGGCGTGGAGCAGCCCCAGAGGAACTTCTCGCGGGGCGCGCGCACCTGAGTGCCATCATGCCCGTGGAGATTCCCGATTCGGGATATGGAGTCGAGGAGGAGCGATGGGACGAGGAGCGGGTTCGCCACCACGAACGACGGACCAACGAGATGGGTCGGGACCTTCTCGTGGCCGTCGCGCGCCATCGTCTCAGTGGCGAGCTCGTGGGGTATAGCGAACTGACAGTGTCGCGCGAAGCGCCCGGCACGGCGTATCAGTGGGACACGCTGGTCGTACGCACGCATCGCGGCCACCGTCTCGGTGTGCTCATGAAGATCGCCACCATGCGAGAGCTTGAAAATGGCGGCTACATGACGCACAGGATCATGACCTCGAATAACTCACTCAATACGGCGATGATCGCGATCAATGAGTCGCTCGGTTATTACCCAACCGGCGGCATCGTCACCTGGCACAAGCCACTCGACTGAGTACTAGCTCACGGGTAACAACTTCCCGAGAGGAGCGAGGGGCTCCTTCGGGACGTGAATCCATCCTTCGCGTAGAGCGGCGTCGCGCGACTCCTCCGGCGCCGAGTGCGTTAGCTTCGCCCGGGTGGCCAGCGCCACCAGGGCACAGATGAACGCGTCGAGGGTATGGTCAGACGCCACCGCTTCTTCGCGCAGCTCAACTGGCACGCGTAACCAGAAGCTGGTTTGCTCTTCGATCTCGCGCATGATGCGAGCGCGCTCGTCTCGTTGGGTCTCACGCTGCTCACCGACACCACCGCCCTTGTAGCGAACGCCGCGACGTGCGAGAAGCCCCCACGCCCGTAACGCGGCCGCGGGGTAGGTCTCGATCAGTCGGCCGCTTCCGTCGCGCGGCTCGAGTTGACCCCACTTTTGGGCCCAGGCCGACTGAAGCCAGGCTGCCCGCATGGCGACCACGCCGATCAAGTCAGAAGAGACCGAGAGCGGCGTCGAGCCGAGGTCCAGTGAGCGCACGAACAGGTCCGTCGTCCGGTGGCGCAGGCTCTCTCGAATCTTGTCAGTACTGCGGTGTTCGAAGGTTGGCCACCGCGCGCTCAAGCGGTGTGCCGTCACGGCCGACACGAAGTCGTCGGGCCAGCCGAGGGGCGAATCAAGTCCGACCACCGTCGCACGATCGACGACGTCAACCAAACCTCGGTCGTCCGCGATAAAGCCTTCACCCGGCAACGAGGCGGTGGCCCTTTTGCCGTTGAGGACGACGACGACGACCCCGGTGCGCTTGGGCTCGGTGGCTAGATCGATTCCGACGAAGCGACGAACGCGAACAGGCCTCGCGTATTTATCCGCTTCGCGCCGTTCCGACACTCGTCGTTCCGCGTTGGTGGAGTCAACTGTTCCTATTGGCCCACGGTACCGCTTCGCCCGAGGCGCGGAACAGCCGAAGCGCGAAGAACGCCTGAACGATGCCGGCGATCAAGACGAGGTACATCCCATAGCTGGGGCCCCAACTTACGCCGGCGTAGGAACCGCTCCCGTGACCGATCGTGAGCCAGCGAATAATGACAATGAGTGCTCCCAGCGCGGACAGTCCGAGCACGATGACGCCCGGACCGTAGGAGAACTTGGGCATCTGGGAACCCGAGCGCAGGAGGACAATGTAGAGCGCCGCCGCGACGATGAGCAACGCGCCCAACCATCCGTACCCCGAGCTAAAACCGTCCGACGACGCACTGCCATAAGGCGAACTAATGCTGAACCACGGCAGGAACAACGCGATAAGCGATATCAACCCGGTCACCGAAATGACCTTTTCGGTTTGTGTCAACTTCTTCCAGTCAAACGCTGCTGCCATGGACCCCCCGTCCCTCGTCGGCCGACTACAGGATCTTGGATTCGTCCACGATCTGTCGCTCGCGCGATAACTCCTGCAGTACGACGACCTCTTCTAGTGAAAATAGACATTGAATATGTACCACATCCCTAGGTTTCGCGCTGCGTCGCATCCATTGCGTCCGGCGCCGACGCTGAGGTGCCGTGGCGCCAACGTGCCACGCGTAATGAACACTCGCTGGCGGGTGTGATCGCCCTCGCGCGACGATGGTGCTGCGCGCGTGCGTGGAGGGTGGACGGTATCGACTCTTGAGGCCAAGTCATCGCGTATAAACAACGCCTGCCCTATCTACTCACAAGTAGAGAGCTTCCCAAGGCTATTTATCTACCTAAAAACATGGAAAAACGACATTCTCAGTGAATTTTTTATTGCATAGGCCCTGGGCTTCGACCAGGGATTATACCCCTGTCCTGTGGATAACTATACCGTTTGTGGCTCGAATAATAGACCTACAGGGTTAGGCTTTCTCGCGGCAGCATCGACTGCTCCAGTACGTCGCCCCACAGAGCTGTGGAACCGGTGACCAACCACTGTGCCCCTTGGTGGGGGGTCTACATAGATCCCACCAAGCCCGAGCGTTTGCCAGCAACGAGTTCGCTAGCTGCGGTCGTGGTGCAGAACAAGGAGAAGAAAAGCCGTGCGAAGAGTTTTATTCGCCGTGATTGTGGCCCTGGCCACCCCCTTGGCCCTCCTCACCGCCCCGGCTTTTAGTCCGCCAGCGGCGGCGGTGAGCAGACCCACGTCCACACCCACACCCGCGCCGACCCTGGCTCCTCGCGCGCTCCGTCACGTCGTGAGCGCCATCGCCCTCCAGGAGACGCACGAACTCGTGAGGGACGCTCGCACTCGCGGCGTCGGAGTCGTGACCCTTCGAGCCGAGTGGGAGCGCGTTGCCATCTGTGAGGTAAATGGCAACTGGTCCATGGTGGGTCCCGCCTATTCGGGTATCGGCTTTCAAAATGGCACGTGGGACGAGTACGGAGGGACCCGCTACGCACCGCTCGCCGGTCGCGCCGGCGAAGATGCCCAGATTGTGGTGGGAATGAGGGTCACTGGCGGCTGGGTCCCTGATCAGGACGGGTGTGATCCCGGTGGTTGGTAGAGAGATCGTCTCTCTCAGAGGATTGTAAGTCGGTTGCCGGTACTGGGCCATCCGGTCGCTCGTAGCATTGACCCTGCGTGCGAGTGGTCCCCCTGACGAAGTGCTTCGCCGCCCTAGCCCTCGCAGTGGTGGCGCTAGCGGCGAACGTCGGCGTCGCGACGGCGGCGACATCCCTCGCCCCGAGCGCCACGGGCTTTGACGTCAGCTTCCCCCAGTGCGCCAGCCCCTTGCCCGTCTCTCCCGGCTTTGGCATCGTCGGTGTGAACGACGGATCGCCCCTCACTATCAACAACTGCCTGGCTCGCGAACTCACCTGGGCGCAGGGCGCCACCAATACTGACGCGGCGTTCTACGCCAATACCGGGAATGGCGGGCCGAACTACAGCGTGGGGTGGCCGAACAGTCAGACGACTCCCTATCCCTGCTCGGGAGCGAATTCCGTGCCGTGTTCCTACGACTATGGATGGAACGCGGCGCGCCTCGCCTTTTCTAACGCCGTCAATGCGGAGAGCGCGGACGGGTCGGCGTCCCCGACCAGCGCCGCCACGACAGCGCCCTGGTGGTTGGACGTAGAAACTGGGAACCAGTGGGAGACCATCGAGTTCGGTCGAACGGCTGCGACGGAGGACTACGACCTCTCCATGCTGAAAGGCATGGTCGCGTCGTTCGAGAGTATGGGTGTGACCACGCTCGGGATCTACTCGACACCGTCCCAGTGGTCGGACATCGTCGGCAACGCGGGCACGACCTTCGCCGCGAATCCCGTCTGGATCCCGGGGTACGCCACGGTGACCGCCGCGCAAGCGGCGTGCACGACGCCTTCTTTTACGGGTGGGCGCGTTGCGTTAATCCAGTATCCGTCCCAGGGCTATGACGGCGACTACGTCTGCGGCCTCATCACGTCCCCGATTACCACCTCCGTGGCCCTGGGAACGACGTCCTCGTACAGCGACCAGCTGGTCACTTCCAACAACGTGGGGGCTGTGACCTACACCCAAGCGACGGGCAGCCCCAATCTGGTGGTGTCCTCGACGGGCCTCGTGAGCACCAGCGGCGCCTTGGCGGCGGGTGTGTATAGCGCGACCGGAACCACCGTCGACACCAGCGGGAACACGGGCACATTCTCCTTCACTCTCGACGTGGGCGTGCTGATTCAAAGTTCCGTGACCACGGCCACGGTCAAAGTGAGCGGATCTGCGCCCTTCACGCAGCCGTTCGCCGTGACCGGCGGTACGGGGGACGTCACCTACAGCGAGACCACGGGCGCACCGTCACTCGTCGTCTCTCCCTCGGGTGTCGTGACGACGAGTGGCACCTTGGCGGCGGGTATCTACACCACGACCGGCACCGAATCAGATGGCGCCGGGGATACGGGCACATTCAAACTGACCGTCACCGTGGGCGCGCTCATTCAGCGCCAACCAACGGCGGCGGTCGTGACGACGAGTGACTCGGCCACCTTCAAAGAGCAACTCGACGTCGGCGCCAATCTCGGTGCGGAAACCTACGTACAGACGAGCGGCGCTCCCAACGTCGTCGTGAGTTCCTCGGGGCTCGTGACGACGAGCGGCGCACTGGCCACGGGAAACTACAAAGTCGCCGGCACCGTCTCGGACGCGACGGGCGACAAGGGAACGTTCGCCTTTACCTTGACCGTCCACGCCACGCCTCCCCCGCCACCGGCGGCGCCGGTAGCTACTCGCGTCGTGGGACACGTGGTCGCGGGCAAAACGGTCAGCATCGAGATAGTGGGAGCACACTTCTACGGACAGCCGCACGTGACGAGCCACCTCGGAACGATCGCCACCGTCACACGCGACGCCGGGCATGCTCTGATCGTTCGCGTCACGTCGCGCGCGCATTCGCGAAACGGTGTCTATACCTTTACGATCACCAATCCCGACGGCGCCACCTGCCAGGTGAAGTACAACCAGTCGCGATAATCGACGTACCACTTCGGATCCCGTACTCCCTGATAAACGCCGGTTCTCACGATATGGTGGGCGCAAACTAAGGGAGAGACCGTGGGTGCGTTGGTCGCAG
>Ga0182030_10023311_pt1 | contig 11455 bp, 8 predicted proteins | sample 812S3MmetaG_FD_121299 | JGI IMG/M metagenome (GOLD analysis project Ga0182030, IMG submission 121299) | Permafrost microbial communities from Stordalen Mire, Sweden - 812S3M metaG (Illumina Assembly) | ecosystem: Environmental > Terrestrial > Soil > Wetlands > Permafrost | place: Sweden...
CACCTGAGCCATAGCGGCCATCCATGCTCGCTTACAGAAGAGCGCGCGGCCGGAATCCGATATCACAAGGCCCACAATCGCCACCTACGAGCGGCCCACCAGCAGCAGGCGGTAGCGAGAATTGTCATGCTCGTCTGCGTTCTGATTGTCATTCTGCTTGGGACTTCCCGCTTATGGACCCAATGACAATCGCGTTTGCCGTCCTCGGTCTGGTATTTCTAGTGGCCCTGCTCATGTGGGCGCGCGCCCGTCGACAGATACGGCAAAGTGGGATTCCGGATGGTCGCGTTGTCTACCAGGACACCGACCGGCGCCACAATGTCGAACGTCCCCTGGTGTCTTCGAGTTGCGGCTTGACCGGGAAGCCAGACTATTTGGTGGAAGCAGCGAATGGCCTGATTCCCGTTGAGCTGAAATCACGCAACTGCCCCCGCTCCGGTCCTCATGAGGGCGAGGTTGCTCAGGTGACCGCCTACTGCGTGCTTGTCGAAGACGCCCTCGGGGCGACACCGCCCTTTGGAATTATTCAATACGCCGATCTCTCCTGGCCCATCCGGTATACCCTGAAAGACCGCAAGCGACTTCTTCACATTCTCGACGAAATGCGCGAAGCCCGAAACTCCCGGACGGTCCACCGCGATCATCAGCACGCGGCTCGTTGTCGCGCCTGCGGCTACCGAGCCGTCTGCGACGAGGCACTCGACTAAGGCGCATGACGGTTCCACGATTGCCGGGTGTCGATCAAACAATGGCACGGTGTAGCGGGGCTGTGTCGGGCCTCAGTGGCGCAGATGGAGATGCCCGCAGCTACCGCTTCTGCTGCAGGAACCTTTTCGTCGCCTCCGATGCGGTGTAGATCTCGCCGTCGATCAACATGCGCCCGGTGTACCCGCCGCCCGGCTTCTCGAACTCCCAGGCGACCTCATGCCCCTGCCGAGCGAGTTTCGCCCATTTTGACGCCTTTGCCGCATTTTGCTCCACCCATAGGTGCCCTTCGGAGTCGGTGAACGAGCGTAGGCCGGAATGCCCGAGCCGATCCCGCCAGCTTTTCATATCCTTGAACGACGGCATAAGTTAACCGTACTGTCCTCGTCGATCAGAGACTGGTATCCCGGCGGCATTTCCGGTGGATGGTCATTGTCGCACGGGTTGCACTCGAGGCACGGCAACCCCGCCCCGCCGCAATGGCACGCGTCCTCCCTGTCGCTCGCGCCGCCCCAAGGCTTTTCCGTGTGATCTTCGCAGACCCAGCGCGCACCGCCACAAACGGCGCAATCTGACGATTTGCTCGCCACGCTCTCATTGTCGCGTCTCCTGCACCCTCATGTGCGATACCGGCGTTCCATTTCCTTCGGCGGTAAGCCGACAGCAGCAGTATTACGAAGAGGACGTCAGCATCGCAACTGGAATCTGACCAAACAATTCGCGAAGCCATGGGCGTTTCCGGGGAGTAATCCACCGTCTTGCCCCGGAAGGCTTGCCACATCAATGGCTTGGGTGTTTAATCCGCCAACAGTCGAACGGTCCAGCTAGCGGGTGTGGCTCGATCCCAAGTGCCGGCGCGATCGCGGTCAGGCCCACGCGCTAGTATCATATTGGATCGGACTTCGACATCATGCCCTCCGAGGACCAGAGCGCTCACCAAACATCCGTTGACCTCTACACACCGACTCTTGCTGCACTCCAACGGCTCAATGACGCCACCTTCCACCGGCTGTGCGACGAACTCATCCCTCGCGTCGATTCCCGCTATTTCCCTTTGACGCCACACGGCATCAGCCCTGAGGGCATGAGCATAAAGGGTCAACCAGATTCATTCGTTGGTGATTCTATAGCCACAGCAAGTATTGCGCTTTGTTATTCGGTCCAGAAGCAAGGCTGGTGGACAAAGCTACTCGATGACGTTAAAAGTGCAAGAGTGGCATGCCCTGTGGCCCGAGAAGTGGTGTGGGCAACCAGCCGAGACACAGAGCGTGACGGACGGCGAAAACCTCAGGATTGGCTACCTAAGGCAGAGGAGGAAAGTAGGCCAGCAGAGCTTACGATATTCGGTGGCAGGCTCCTATCGCATCTGCTCGATACTACTGAACATCAGGATCTGCGCCTCGAATACCTAGGGATTCCGCAGTCACGCGGATCTTATCAGAGCCTGATTGTGGCGTGTCGTCAGCGGACATTTGAAACCATCCGGGATCTAAAGCGCACCGCACGCTATGACCCAGATCACTATGTAGTCCGTCGCGCTGACGGCACCCTCTATGAGTTGTGGCAAGCCTGTGGGCGACACGCCCTGTCCAGGGAGCGCCCACGTTTCATACCGCTTGTGAGCGATGCGGGGCTCGGTAAAACAAGCCTATTATGTCGTTTTGCAGAATCGTCTCCCCCGGATCTCGCGATGTTGTTCGTCGCCGCGCGGGATCTATCTTGGGAGGCCGAAGACACGCTCGTACGATACGTTGTCCAAAAGGTGGAAGGTGTCCTCGAGGCTCACGTTCGGTGCGGCGAAGAGCAGCACATAACCCGCCTGCTACAGAGCAAATGGCCGATTACAATCGTGTTGGATGGCCTCGATGAGACGCATGAGCCTGATCGTGTCTGTCGGGCACTTAGATACTGGTTCGACTCCAGATTAGCTGCCGAGAGCACGCTGATCGTGTCTTCGCGACCGCAATTCTGGGCCTTATGCTGCGATGAACTCTGGGATATCTGGATTCCCAAAATGATTCAACGCGGGCGTAAGGAGTTGTCCGACTCCGACCGATCGGTCGCGGGTAGAGGGATCAGGTTCGAACTTCCTGATGCCCTTACAGCGGCCGAACAGGAAATTGCTTGGACTCGGGCGGGGCGATACATCAACGAGTTGTTAGCTCTTGCTCCGGAGATCCGTACTGAATTGCGTCACCCGTTCACACTCCGAGCGTTCCTTGAACTCGACCCAATTCTGACCAGTCAACAGACTGCAATTTCAAGAGCATCGATTCTGAGGTGGTGGATAGACCAACGGCTTCGCACCGAAGCTTTGGAAGCTGAGTTCTTGACGAGGGATGTATATTGGCAGGCCCTGACCGGTCTAGCTCGACTCTTGGATCGGTCTCGAAAGTGGGTTGACTTCGACGCCCTTCGCGGCATTCCGCGGTGGGACCCTGTACATCCGCCTGGGCCTGCCATGAAGCGCCTCGTGTCGGCTGGTTTGGTCGAGGTAAGTACGTCAGGGATGCAGGTGCGCTTCGCCCATGAAATTGTGGCCGACTTTTTTATCGGGGAGCTCGATGTGGAGGGCGCCATCAAAGATCCACAGCAGACGGCAACCGAATTGCTGGGGCCTGCCTATTCGAAGGTTGTTTTGCGGTTGGAGGTTGTGGGGCAGCATGTCAAGGAGGCCGCGCCGCCTCTGGACTTTGTCCAACAGCTTGCTCAACACGACGCCACGAGAGCGGTTGTGGTGATGCTGGGCTCGCCGGGCGCTTTTGAAGCCCGCCAGAGGGCGGATGCCGTGTCCCAACTCGAGAGTATCGCGATCAGTCGGTTTAAAGCTCGAGCTGCACACGCAATTGATCTGTTGTCTCGGTTCCAATGTTCCGAAGCAAGGAGGGCACTTCGGGACACACTTCTTCCAGCAGATGCCTGCCCTGAGCACCTGAGGTACATCGGCGCACTCGCCGCCGCGCGGGCGGGGGTCGTCGAAGCCGCCGGTCTTACGTACCAATGGCCGATATTTCGCCGATCTGATACCTATTATTTCGGCGATATCGTTCATGTGCTCCGCAATTCAACCGTCGAATTTCAAGATGCGCTTATCGCGTTAGCAGACATCGGGCTGCAGTGTGAATCTGGATCAGAAGAACACATCCGCGCCGTCAATGTTCTAGGGTATTTAGGCAGCCACCGGGTGGTCGAGCATCTTCGGTCACGGTTGGAGGCAGCCGGTGAGTTATGGAACTACGAGAATCACGCGCTGATTGCTGTCGGAACGGAAGCCGCCGCTGGATTGTTCGAGCTGGCCGCGAATGCGGCAGCCAGGAAAATCCAGCAACTGGGTTGGGACGACGGGGGGCAGGCGAGATCCAAATTGTTTTGTGCCGTTGCACCGGTCACCGCAGACCTGCGGCATCTTCTCACGCCAACATTCGAGACATGCGTTCAAGCCTGGCTGGTTTCGACCCTTGACAGGGCGAACGAGGAGTCGCTGCCCAGAGAGCTCAAGCTCATGGCGCTGTCGCTCACACGGGAAAGCCGATCCCGAGCATTGGCGAAAATCTACGTCATGGCCAAAGAGCCGTATGTAAGCATGGTCCCGCACGAGCCGGTACTTGAGTGGCTCGACCCCCGTGACTGGTCAGAGTGGTGGGCTGTGTGCCAAGATGAAGACGCGAGGCGCGCCCTGGTCAACAGCCTACCGGGTGTCCCGACTCCTACAGTTGAAGCAGCTTTGATAACAGCCCTGCGTGACAGGCGAGTGGCCTGGAAAGCGGCAAGGTATCTTGGCGATTGTGGGGGCTTGAGTGCTAAACCCGCACTCCGTGAGTTGGCTGTTCACGAGATTGTCGATGAACTCGATGAGTTTACTTCAATCGAGGCGGTACGAACGCTTGGCAAGCTCGTTGATGAAGATGCAATTGGCCTCCTGACTAGGCTAGCCGAAACATCGAGCAAACGTCTTATGCAGGCGGCGTTGGCTAGCTTGGCTCTGATCGGAACGCCGGGATCAGAAGAGGCACTCCACCGTCTCTCATCCAATGACCATCTCGTGGAATTCGCAGCTGGCGCGTTGGTGATTCACGGCAGTCAGAGTGCGGTAAACGGCGCGATCGCACTTTGCACTGCTAACTCAGATCGTGGGGCAAAATGGCTGGTGAAATCGGCCAATGAGATCCTGTCAGGATGGGGCTGGGAGCGAGGCAAGTACTTTACACACATCCACGAGGATTTCGGCACGTTCCTACAGCAACAAAATCCACGGTTCGACGGAGCCGAGAAGTGGGAATATTTTAGATTCCTTGAGCGATTCGACGGTGAGTCCATACGTGTTCTTCTCAGAGAACTGGCGGGGCGTAGCGGGACTGAAGGCGACGACATTCTTCGCGAGAGTGATGGTCTCCGGGCATCTCGCCTGGCGTACAACGAGCTATTTGAGCGCGGTGATCCCTGGGCGCTTACCGAATTGCTCAGGCAGTGCATCGACGGGCATGCGCCCTTCGCGCGCGTGAGGGCCAAAGAACTCTTGCGCTACCCGCGGGAAATTGTTGCTGATGCTGTCCGCCGTGGCCGGACAGCTACGGAGGGATTGGCTGGGCGAGCAGAACTTGACCGGTTGCTTGGCTTTTTTGGGGGGACGACTGACCGGGAGTCACTTAGGCGAGACTCTGAGAGTCCGGACGACGTGCTTGCGAACGCTGCGGACGAGGCGCTCTTGCGGATAACAGATCCGCTCCGGTTGCCTTCGAACTGGAGTAGTCTCTGTCCTTAATTGTGCTGAGGGTTGACCGCTGCCGTAATTGGTTGAGCGAACGAGAGATCGCCAAGTTCTCCTCGAATCCGGATCAGCTCAAAGCTGTCGCATCCAGACTGCACTTGCGATCGTTTTTCCCACGCTGGTCATCACTACCCTGTGTGAGGATTACTCCCCACAACTCGGCCTGCATCCCGGAAACGCAGGCCATGGCGGCCGGAGGCTCATCTTCCCACAACGGGACTTGGCGCCCGTCTAACCCTTACCCGACCTTCGTACGAGTGGGCGTGATCCACCCGCCGACTCCACGGGGCCAGCCGTCACGGTGCCTGAACTTCACCCGCTACGAGTTTTCCCGAATCAAAGCAGGGGCGTCCCCGTTGAAGGTGATTGTCAACGATTTTCCGAGGATGCTTTGGGCTGCGCTTCGCAAGCCAACGCTGCTGCCAGCGTTCAGATCGAATATCGGAGGAAGAAACGCCCAAAGCGCACCGGGGCCCAGGACGCCGTTCATTATGGAGCAGGATACATTCACTCCACTGCACACCGCAGAGAAACTCATCCGTGTCGGTATCGTAGGGAGTTCTCCGATGTCGGTGATGTTCGCAGGGATGACGAGTTGCTCGAAGCTTTCTCGTTCTCGGCCAGGGTGCCGAATTCCAACGCGCACCCATTCAGTATTCGGCAGCAGCACGTAGCGGTAGCCCCAATCGACGAATAAGCCAAGGTACGCCGCTTTAATCATCGAAGCAACCAGCTTTGATGGGTCGATGTTGTTGTTTAAGGTGAAGTTCACTTCCCGCTCGCCCTTCGCGTACTGGGTAAGCCGTTCCATGAGCACTTTCCTGACGTATGGTGTCGTGGGCGCCAACTGACAATGCAAGCCGTTCTCCGTGAAGCTGACCTGGGCCGGGGAACCGACGCCGCTTCTGATCTTGATCCGGGCATCGATCGTCGCGCCCGTTTGCCGTGCCTCCTCAATACGGAACACGCGGGCAAAATGACTGTCGATCTCGCTTCCGGAGACGCTGTTACACGACCGACACGTTAGAGTCGTGATGCGTCCATCAGCGCTACTAGGGATCACGTGCTCCTCGGTGAGGTTATCCTCAAGGTCAATCTCGCCGAATTCCTTCAAGCAAAGCGGGCAAAGGATCTTGCCCGTCCTTCCAGCGAGCACCGTAGAGAGGTCCGAGGACATCTCGTCGAACCTGCGCTTCCGTCGTAGCCACCCGTCGGAGCGAGCGGCCGCCTGAGTATCTGCCATTAGCTAAAGGATAGCCGGCGGACCGGGGCGGGCGGTGCTGGGATGTCCCGGGTTGGCTTTCGTCGCATCGGCGGCAAATTGGGTCCAGGTGGGAGTCGTGTGGCCGCGAAGGCCTATTCCGTGAGCAGTTCGATCCGACCGGAGCTTCCAGAACTGGACTTCTGGACCGACGCTGCGGTGAAGCCGACAGATCGTACTAATCATCCTTTCTGATCATCCAACCGTTCGAGCGCATCAGAGAGAAGCCTCGATGCGAAGCGGGATTCGGTCCGTTCTCGTATGAAATCGGTAAGGACCTGCTGGCGCCGTTTAAACCATTCGTTGGCAACGCATAGCACCGAAAGGATATCCGGCTCAACAGGATGAAATAGCATGAGGAGCCGTCGCCAGTGATATGGCTTGGAGCGAGCCGTGTTCACGGCCACTTCGTATGCATTCAAGAAAGGCAGCAGCAAATACTGAACATCTTTCGAAGGGGCATTCGCCTCGAGGGCGGCAGCGAGAGTGACATAGGTCGCCGTGGAAATACCCATGCCGCCCAGAGGCGTCGTTGAGAACGCGTTCAGCTCGCCAGCCACATGCCTGAACCGACGAGTCCTCTCGTGAGGTACCCGCAAGCCCTGCTCTTCGGCCACGGTGGCGCCCTCGACTAGCAGTGGATATGCCAACTGGTTAAACCGCTCCAAAGGGTACACTCCTTCATTCACAACAAATTCCAAGAGGCTCCTCTCTGAAAACCCTGATGCCGATTGGAGGTTACGCGCTAGCGACCACATCATCGAGGCGTAGGGGAGCTGAATCTGCTCGTAACAGTCCGCACTCTTGGCGAACATCTTAGTTGCCAAACCTACATCGTCCAGAAGTAGCGCATGGGATCCTGCGCGGCGAAAGGATGTCGCCGCGAAGGCCATCGCCTCCCATCGCCGCTGTTCCGAATGATGCTCGATACCGACCGAATAACCGGTACCCACGCCGCGATGAAACTCCAAGTCACGAGCTACGAACTCGACGTCGACTTGGAGTTGCTGAGCAAGTTCTTTCACAGCGTCTCCGATCTTATGACAGCGCTGCTCGGACGTTGCAATATGAGGATGGATCGATGAAGCGATCGTTAATCATTGTTTGACATGGGGTTGGGAGGTTTCCAATCGCGAGCGCGTTCTGGATATCGCTCAGACTCCACTCCTCGGCCTTCTGGATCTGGGTGGTCGGTATTTGAATTTTAGCGGTAATTTCCCCTTCCAGTTGATAAAGGGAAAACCCATTGTATACATGAAGCTCTCGAATCTCTTCCGAGAACGCTTGGTGGCCTACCGCTTTTCTTCCTAAGGTCCAGGCACTGCAATAGAAAATCCAACCGTCCGAAGTCCAGAAGTTAGTCGCGAACTTGAGTGCCTCCCACCACGCCGGGTATAGGGTATTGACCTGGTTGAAGCTATCTCGCTCGACGCTTCCGGCCGTCGCGGAGATGAAAGGAGTGTGTTTCGAAAACTCTTCATTTCCTTCCAGAGGGTCTAATGAGTCATAACAATTCTGATGCCAATGCAGATTACGGTCTGTCAGTCGTAGTGGAACCTCTGCGGCCGGCAGCAGCTTAACCTTTCGCCACCAGTTGCAGAGGATGCCGGATTCGAAGATGAATCGGACATCGACCTCGTTAATGCCGCTGATGCCTTTCAAAACCTCTTGGATGATCATGTCGTACCAGTCGACGCTCAGATTGAACGCTCAGCAGTAAGCTGATCAACAAGAATAGCGCTCTTCGGGTGACGACTTTGGAAGTCGACTCTCGCCTCGGCTCCGATCCGGCCAGCCCCCGAGGGCGTCTTCGGGCCAGCGCCGAAGTGCACGGCGTAATACAGGCTGGCATACCATTCATAAAAGCGCGGTTGGGTGGGCGCGACAGCGGAACATCGTTAGTCGCAAGTACGACCGACGCCGAAGAGCCGGTGCATCGCTCGTTCAAGCACGTGCATCGATGTTGCAGCTAGCTCCCGGTTGGCAAAGACACGGCCTGTTCTGGACAGCTCAGCCAGGAATGCCGAGAACGGAATCATTCGGTCCGGCGATCGGTTGTTGTATTCCGCCAGCAGTTCGCGCACACCGGTGTGCTCAAGAGAAACTTCCAACAGTTCCACGTCCTCCGCGGTCAGAACGAAGGGCGCGAAAACTCGCAGAATTCCGCATTGGAAGATCCCCGGTTCGGCCTGGATGTCACACTCCAGGGTTTTTCGGAACTCCTCAACCAGAAAGTGCCCAAACCCAGGAGACCCGGACAGGCGATCATGAACAATCAAAACCGGAAAGATTTGTCTTGCGTCGCTAAATTCGCCGTGCGGACCCAGCCAACTGCGCTCCCTGATTGCAGTGATAAGCCGCGCCAGTTGGCCCACACCTTTGTACGACCGTCCGGCGACGCTAAAACGCTCGCGAAGCAGCGCCAAAAGGGAATCCGAGTTCTCGGGTAGGAGCGCGGACTCTCGGCCCCATACCGCCTTGATCTCAATCGGGAGTAGATCGGTGAAGTAATTCAGGCAGGCATCGACTTGAAATTGTTTTCCCGACGCACTGCGGCCACTGATGTTCCGCGTCAGCGGTGTCACGAGTCCGTAAGCGGACGGAAAGGCACGTCCGAGCGAGTCGCTCACGTATCGCTCAAATGCAATCCCGAAATCTTCAAAGAGTCGGTTGGCATCGCTTAGGGGCAGCGCATGAAAAAGCGGACCGATCCCGCACTTCTCAGACGCAAAGATCGGATCAAGGATGATCATCCGGCCGTCGGCCGTCCTGAGAATGGGCCTTTCCCGCAGCGGCCGGTATTCATACGGCTGTGCAGCAGTCACTAAATTATCATCCCGCGCCATTCCCGGCCAGAGGGCCAGCCTCAACTCGTCTGGAGTCTGAGACTCGAGCGCCAGGAAGCGGCGGAACAGGTCCGGGCAGATGGTTTTCGACGCAGACGTCGAGTCGCTGAAGATCGTCGCCTCGGCATTCGGCTTAAGATAGTTGGTCAACAACGCACTCCAGCAGATGAAGTAGTCTTCAGTCGACAGACCCGTCGCGGACTCAAACACCAATTCAAAGCGAGCGTCTACTCGCGGCATGTGGTCACGAAAAAGGAGCCATCCACGACCCAGATCTTGCGATAGATGCGCCGACTTCAGGTTCCCTTCAGTGGCCTTTCGCAGTGGGCCCAGCGCGCGTCTGCGCGCCGCGTCTACACCGCCCGAAAGGGTAAGTGCGTCCCCATAGACACGACGCGACCACAAATCACTTGCAATCAGAGCGGCCTGCACAAATGCTCGGCGGGTTTCGGGGGCGTCAAACGTCTCACCATCGCCAGGCTGATCATCGCAGTACAGCACCGCCCACCGAAGGAGTTCGAGAATCTGGCCACGGAAGAAGATCGTGACGTCGCTAGCGGGGCACCCCGCGGCAGAGCAGAATCGGTCGAGGCGTATGATCTCGTCCTCGGAGAAGAACTTCCGCACGGCGAATACCTGCTTTTGTTCGTGGCTTAGGTCGGACTGGGCCGTCAGAACACTGTTCACACGAGCGCACCAGAACAGCAGGTCCGTTCGGCTCAATTGGCGCACCGTGGACCTCAACGTCTCTAGCGTTGATTCCATTTCCGGAAAGATCGCTGACACCGTCACGTAAATACCAACACTCATCTGGGAGCGCCTGCCGCTGCTCCGATCTTCGCACGGCGCAGGCTGGTCGCCAGCCATGTATTTGGTGGTCGGCCAATTCGTCTTCGCGCTGGCTCGAAACGGCCATTTCGGACGTGTCCCCTCGGCCGGCCCGGATCGGTACTGGAAAGTCGGCTTCCCAACTGCGATGCTCGACCAGCCAGCCCACTTTGACGGAGATCGCGCGCACGTCTAGCCTGTCCACAAGTCCCCTTGTTTCGCGTTAACTAAGGTTGGTTGCTCAACCGAATACTCCCTGGCATTTCCATCATCGCCCGTTACCCCCCCGTTTCCCCCTTCTTTGAAGGGCACGCCAAACCGCCGGATCGGATGCCAGGGGCTGCACGCGACTCCCGGCCACGTTGACGAAAGCGCCATGGTAAGTGATCGAGCCATGCCGGAAAAGTCTCGCCAAGAGCGCCAACGCATGGTTGGCAAGCGTCGGATTTACGAATGGCTCCTGTCGCTCGAGCGCTTCCACGGCACTGCAGCTCGGCAGACCGTCGTTATCGAGCGACGGATCGACCAGTTCTGGGAACAATTCGGCGACGGTTCTCAGCCGGGTAGCCGAGCGCTTGTTCTCCCAGTTCCAGGGCTGACCAAGGACGAACTGCCCGCCCGTCGCATGGTTTCCGAGGTCGAGCCAAAGCGAAACGCCACTTCGCGGCCCCGTCACCTTCTGAGCAATCACCTTCCGGGCCGCGCGGCTATCTACGCAACCGATCAGGATGTCCACCCGGTCCACGCCTGTTTTTGCCGAAAAGTGGTCCGCTACAGCGTGCCACTTCAGGCCCCAGAAGAGATTCATGCGGGAGACAAGCACTACCGCCTTTGAATGTCCGATCTCGGCCTGGCTAAAGGGCTGCCGAACACAGTTCGTGGGCGAGACGACGTCACCGTCCATCAACGTCACTTCGAGCCCGCCAGGGTGGCCGTGAACCAGCATCGCCTGGTGCAAATACGGCAGACCGGCCGTGATTGCACTACCATTTCCGCCACAGCCGACGATCAGCACGCGTACGGGCCGACGGGTCAATTCCGGTGAGA
>Ga0182030_10023313_pt1 | contig 11455 bp, 11 predicted proteins | sample 812S3MmetaG_FD_121299 | JGI IMG/M metagenome (GOLD analysis project Ga0182030, IMG submission 121299) | Permafrost microbial communities from Stordalen Mire, Sweden - 812S3M metaG (Illumina Assembly) | ecosystem: Environmental > Terrestrial > Soil > Wetlands > Permafrost | place: Sweden...
CTGGAATGATGCGCAACTGCTGCCACAACTCGGTAATGGCGCGGATTACGGCGGTCTCGGTGACTTCGCGGCCCAAAGAGTGCTTGAGTTGGGGAATGGTCAGCTCGGCCTGTTCGAGAAGCTTGTAGGCTTGCACGGCCAGAGGCGATACCTGACGGGAACCGGTCAGCTGCGGACTGCGACGCCAATCGCGGTCGCCGCGCAGCGCGTACACATAGGGAAGCACCCAGGAGGCTACCACGAAATCCGGCTGCTCGCCGGGCTGGCCCAGCAGGTTGAGGCGCACCGCCACATCGGCGTGTTCGAGCCGAACCAGCAAGTCTTCTGCCAAAGAAATATGTTTTGGATCGGGAGTCGTATTCGGCTGGCCGGCGACTGCCTCAACAAACGAAGGAGCCACGGATGCGGAATACTGCTTGCGGGGAAGAAACAGGCAAAGCCCTGTCTCCTCAATCCAGGTGCGGGCGTCTTCAAAAGTAAGAGACCCATGTCCGTTCAAGCGCATCCTTTCGGAGCGCGATTCATGCAACTGTTCCGATGTCAAAGAAGAACCTCTTTTCCAGGCTGGCTCTGGGGCTAGACCGGTAACTACTTCTCTAGTCTAATCCCGAATCAGGTTGCTGTGCACCCCTGCCGCGGACTTGGTGGCCCGTTTTTCAAAATCTTGCAGGTGGTTGCAACCGGTAAGCTGGTCTGGCCTCAACAACAGTTATTCGTAATCACTCTGAACTAAAGCACTAAACCCTTTAGATTCTGTGAAAGGCCTTCAAAATTTCCTTCCACGAGTACATCAAAGCTATTGGACGTCCGTGCGGGCAACTCGTTGGGTGGCGAGTCTTAGCCAGTTCCAACAATAGCCATTCCATACGTGCGTGGTCAAGTGGGGTGTTGATTTTAATGGCAGAATGGCAGGCGATGGATGCGGCGATTCGCGTCTTTAAAGCTGTAAGGTCTTCATTCCGGGCAGGTTCTTCGCCGGTTGCCGATGACTGCTCAATCACCTCGGCCAGCATCCGTTCCAAGGCTGCACCCTCCAGGCCGACCGGCGCGGCTTTGACGGCCAGGGTCTGGGGCCCAAAGGGCTCGACCTCGAAGCCATTACGCTCCAACTCCTCGGCAATGCGCGCAAACACAACCATTTGCTGGGGTTGCAACTCGACGAGCAGCGGCATCAGCATTCGTTGTCGCTGAACGCTCTCCACGGTCCTTGCATCAAGAATTTTTTCGAAAAGCACTCTTTCGTGTGCAACATGCTGGTCGATGATCCACAGGCCATTCTCGCCTGTTGCCAAAATGAAGGACTCGCGGAGCTGGCCGAGCGGCTTCAGCGAGCCAAGATGATTGAGGTGCGCGTTGGCCTGCTCGGCCTCGACCTGAGTGGTGGCCAGCGCCGTGGCCTGACCAAGGCCGGTTCCATTTCCTGCTCCATTCCCGACTTGCGGGCTGCAACCCTCCCAGCCGGTGTTGGCTGGCGGCTGAAACAGAGCCGCAGCCGCTTCGCCCCACTTCCGCGTGTCAAAACCACCGGTCGCAAAGCTGCCCGGATTCATGCTATTTGGTCCAGCGCCAAACTCCAGCCTGCCCGGAACCGGCGCTGGCATTCGCGGCGTAAGCTGAAAAGCCTCGGCATCTGCTCCGGCATTGGCCAGGGCCGCAGGGTCAGAGTCCGGCTCGGGAAAAGCATTCTCCGGCAGCCCCGGCAAGTGGGAAGCAGCCGCAGGCATCAGCGATGGGCTGGCTGTGGGTTGCGAATCGATCGCCGCCAGAAATCCCGCGGCGGGCCTGGCTTTGATCAGCGCGGTGCGCAGGCTGTCGCGCACAAAATCATGCACCAAGGCCTGCTGCCGGAATCGGACCTCGGTCTTAGCGGGGTGCACGTTGACATCGACTTCCTCGGGAGGCATCTCCAGATACAGCAGCACGACAGGGAAGCTTGTGGGCGGAATGATGTTGCGGTAGGCCTCGGTGATGGCATGGATCAGAAGCCGGTCGCGAATCAGGCGCTTGTTTACGAAGATGTAGATCGAGTTCCGATTCAGCTTTTGCAGCTCGGGCTTGGAGTAGAAGCCGGATATGCGCAACGTGCCGGGGTCTCGCTTCACCTCATCCGGGTCTTTCTTCCACGGCGGCGGCTCAGGCAATCCGGCGCGCTCAAGCGGCGTCTCCGCGGCAACGGGCAGCAACTGCGCCAGCGTATCTTTGCCGAAGATTTGGTAGATCCGCTCCGCTGCTCGCGCAACGGGCGGGGCGTTCACGATGGTGTGCGTTGCCGACACCAGCTCAAAGTGCTTCTCCGGATGGACAAGAGCGTAGTGCGTAACCAGAGCCGTCACATGGGAAAGCTCGGTCGATTCGGCGCGCAAAAATTTGCGACGCGCCGGTGTATTGAAGAACAGGTCGGAGACTGCGATTGTCGTTCCGCGCGGCAGCGCCGCATCGTCTACGCGCAGAATCTTGCCGCCTGCAATCTCGATACGAGTGCCGGCTTCGCCTTCCGAGGTTTCGAGCGTCACACGCGCCACGGAGGCGATCGAGGGCAGCGCCTCGCCTCGAAACCCCAGCGTGGCAATCTTCAGCAGGTCGTCCGCCGTGCGCAGCTTCGATGTGGCGTGGCGTTCAAAGGCCAGCAGCGCATCGTCGCGGTTCATCCCGCTGCCGTCGTCGGAGACGCGGATCAGCTTTCGTCCGCCGGCCTCGACTTCCACGCGGATCTTGTTTGCCCCGGCGTCGAGCGCGTTTTCCAGCAGTTCCTTGACCACCGACGCAGGCCTGTCCACCACCTCGCCCGCGGCGATCTGGTTGGCTACTTGGTCGGAGAGTACGCGGATCACGCCCATAGTGTTCTAGGGTAACGCAGAAATACAATGTCCGGCCGGGGCCAGATGGGTTCAAAGTGAGGAATACATGAGGCAGAATAAACATATTGCACTCATTATTTGCTCATGTAATACTCAGTGCAAAGCAACTCGGGAGAATATCATGGCTAAGACACGGCTACAATTTGATTTCACGGATGAAGCTTTGGGCGAGTTGGATGAGCTGAAGGGCGCCACCGGAGCGACCAACCGCGCAGAGGTGATTCGACAGGCCCTGCGCATGCTCCAATGGACAGTTGAGCAAACGAAGGATGAGAATGCTACTGTCCTTGTCGAAAAGAATGGCCGGCAGCGTGAGGTGATCTTTCCCTTCCTGTCGTCCGGGAAAGCAATGGCAAACTCGAAATGACCGAACCGCCGGAAGCGGAAGACCGAGTCACAATCGAAGAGGTCGACAGTCCTCGGCATCTGCCTGGCGGCCCGACATTTTCAGTGGAGGAATATCACGCCAAGGCTACAAAGCTGCTGGCGTTGCTACTGTTTTGGGCACTGATCGTGATGTTTGCCGCGCACTTTATTTCGGTGATTACTCTGGCTCACAACAGGCCCAACTCAATTGAAGAAGTGACGAGAGTCTTCAGTACCTGGGTTCCAGTGATTGCCGGCTTATTTGGCGCGGCTGCTACGTTCTATTTCACTCAGGGACGAAAATAGCAATTGCGGCGACAACGTTCGCTAAATGCGAAAATGCCGCCCTTGGGCGGCATCGGCTATCTGAGAGAGAATCGGACGCTAGATTCCCATGCCAAACTCGCTGGCCTGGCGCTCGCCGGCGTTTGAGTAAAAGTCATACGGGGTGCGCTTCTTGAACTGGTAGCGGCTTAAAATTTCCGTGGCAACCAAAATTCCCAGCGTGGCAACAGCCATGCCGACAGAGAACCAGCCAAGGATCGCCGCGGTGCTCTTGCCCTTCTTCGCATTCTCAATCGCTTCGCCTTCCCCAGCAGGCGTAAGAGCACCCAATTGCGCAGACATAAATGTATAACCTCCGCTCGAATTTATGATAACCCAGTTTGCGACCGGCTGGCTTGCAGTTGGGTTGGGAAAACCTCGCGCTGTTTACCTGGAAGCTTCAATGCGGGAGATCCAGGCGGCTTTTTCCGCTTCGGGAAGAAAGCTGGCCTCGATCGAGTTTGCCGCCAGTTGCTTCAGTTCTTTCTTCGTGAATTTCTGTTTGGTTGCGGCAAGGTAATATTCGTTCGCAATGTCGGAGGCGAAGAAGGCCGGGTCGTCGGAGTTGATGGTCACCAGCAGGCCGTGATCGAAACAGCGACGCAGAGGATGCTGGGCAAACGATTTGCAAACTCCCGTCTTCACATTGGATGTTGGATTCATCTCCAAGGCAATGCGCCTTGACTTCAACTCTTTCATCAGCTTTGGATCGTCGATGGCCGACAGCGCATGGCCGATGCGCTCGGACCCAATCGCCAGCGCCTCCCAGATTGCATTCGCCTCGGTGGTTTCGCCGGCATGATTGGTGAGGCGCAGCCCGGCCCGCGCGGCCTCCTGGTAAAGAGCGTGAAATGCCTTTGATCCCTGCTGCCGTTCATCGCCACCAAGACCGATACCAATAATTGCCGGGTACTGATGCTTCATCGCAGCTGCTTTGCGAAAAACCCGCGCCGCTTCTTCCACGGTGAAGTGCCGCACTGCGTCGAATATCCAGTAAAGCGAAAGGCCGAGTTCGCGCGCGGCCCGCTCCCTGGCGCGTTCGAGCGCGATAAAGATGGGTTCAAATGCGCGGGGATCGAAGTTGCGCCACATGTAAATGACGCCGACGGAGATGTAAACCTCGGCATGGACTACGCCCTGCGCGGCCAGCTTCTCCATCATTCTCCATGCGACAAGTTCGTAGTCTTCCGGATCGACCAAGCGCTTGGTCACTGCCTTGAATGCCTCGATGAATCCGGTGAAGTCGTCAAAGCGATAGAGGGCCTTGGCTTCCGACAGCTTGAGTGGCACGGCGTCGTGGCGCGCGCTCAGGTCCGCAAGAGTGGCAGGCGAGATGGTGCCTTCGAGATGCAGATGCAGCTCGGCCTTGGGCAGCCGGCGGATGAAATTCTTGATTCCGAGCATAGTTTCAGTGTAGATGGAAAGTGATTATTGGGCGCTTGCGGCGCTTACTTGATGCTGTCTTTGAATTGGCGAATGATGTTGTAGACCACGGTTGGCCAGGGCATATCCGGCTGACCGAAGAATTCTTCTACCCAGATGAGTTGGCCGAGTGTGCCTTGCCGGCTTTTGGAATAGACGTAGAGGGATGCCAGCTCCCTGCCGCCGGGGCCGTAGAACATGCCCTCTTCAGGAGTTTTTTCAAGAACAATGGTCAGATCGGCGGGCTGCTCTGCGGCTTGCGGCGCTTCCGTTTTGTTCATCGCGCGGGCCAGGTCGCTGAGCGACTTCATCGTTCCGCGATCGAAGGGCTTCGATTCCACGGTGACGGTATTGGCGTTTTTCAGATAGGCGAGAAATGCAACATCGTTGCAATGGTAGTAGCCCTTGGACTCTGTGCAGCCGAGAGAGGCAGGTGTCTGGGCAGGCAAATTCAGGGCACTCGATACTGCCAGCCCGATCAATACAACATGGATTCGAATCATCACGCTGAATCTCCCCCTTACGGCATTCGCGGAAGCTGATCGCGGATTCGCAAACTTAACGGCTTTTCGCGAACTCCGACCGGTGCCGACTGTAGAAGTAGTAGATCACCAGCCCCATCGCCAGCCAGGCGAAGAAGCGGAACCATGTAATCACTTCAAGGCCCATCATCAGCACAATACAGAAGACAATGCTCAATACCGGGAAGACAGGGCCGAGCGGCGCGCGGAATCCTCGATATCGGTTTGGTTCACGATAGCGAAGAATCAGCACGCCGATTGAGACCAGGACAAAGGCAAAGAGCGTTCCGATGTTTGAAAGGTTGGAGACGGTGCCGATGTCGAGCAGTCCCGCTGGAACTCCAACGACGAAACCGGCAACCCAGGTTGCGACGGCCGGGGTGCGGAACTGGGCGTGAATCCGGCTGAAGACATCGGGGAGTAACTTGTCGCGCGACATGGCAAACCAGATGCGCGCCTGGCCTAGCTGGAAGACGAGAATGGATGAGATCATGCCGACCAGCGCGCCGAGCAGAACGAACAGCCGAATCCAGTAGAGCCCGCCGCCGCCGGGTTCGAGCGATAGTTTTTTCAGCGCATTCACCACCGGCGCCGCATCGCCCATCACGCTCTGCCAGGGAACAATTCCGCTGAGCACAACGGCCACTGCGCCGTATAGCACCGTGCAGGCCGCAAGGGTCATGAGGATTCCGAACGGCACATCGCGCTGCGGATTTTTGCACTCCTCGGCTGCTGTCGATACCGAGTCGAAACCGATATAGGTAAAGAAAATAATCGAGCCGCCGGTCAACAGGCCCGTCCAGCCGTTGGGCATGAACGGATGCCAATAGTGCGGTTGGATGAAGCTGGCGGCCGCGCCTACAAACACGAGGATCGCCGCGATTTTTACGAGCACCATGACGTTGTTGGTCCGCGCCGACTCGCGAATGCCGCGGACGAGAATGACGGTCAGCACCATGACCACAAGAAACGCGGGAATGTTGAATCCGAAGTGCCAGCCGGATTTGTACAGGTCGTTTCCGGCAAGATCCTGCAGGCCGGTGGGCAGGTAAGCGGGCGAGATCCACATCAGCGCCGGGTGCCAGCCGAACCAATCCATCAGGTCCACGATGTGCGCGGCAAAGCCCACGCTCACGCTCATGTTGCTGAAGGCGTATTCGAGGATCAGATCCCAGCCGATGATCCAGGCCGTTAGCTCACCCATGGTCGCGTAGGTGTAGGTATAGGCCGAGCCGGCGATGGGGATCATCGATGCCAGCTCGGCATAGCAGAGGCCGGTGAAGGCGCAGACGATGGCCACCAGCACCAGAGACAGCGCGAGCGCCGGGCCTGCGCCCGGTCTTCCGGCCATGGCCGTGTGGTGCAGGATGTAGTGGATCAGCGGCGTATCGCCGATGTTGGGAGTGTCGAAGCGCTGGCCGGCCATTGCCGTGCCGATCACCGTAAAGATGCCCGAGCCGATGACCGCGCCAATGCCCAGCGCCGTGAGCGACCAAGGTCCAAGCGTCTTTTTGAGCGCACGCTCGGGCTCTTCCGAGTCGCGGATGAGCTTGTCGATCGATTTCCGCGCGAAGAGTTGGTTCCGCGCAAGCAGTTGGCTGGCCAGTGCAGGTCACCTCGAAGGAAAAGCTTTCAGCTCTCAGCCTTCAGCTGTCAGCTGATTCTGCTCCAACCTCGGCTGACTGCTCAGCACGAAAGGCTAAAAGCTGAAAGCTGACAGCTAAAAGCTGTTCTTTACCGCTTCGACTGACCGCGGCCCAACTTCTTGACCTTCTTCTTGTTTGAACCGCGCGGAGTGGTGCGTTTGGCTTTGGGGGCGGCCTTCTTGCGTGCCGCGCGCTTGATCTTCTTGCGTTCTGCCTTGTCTTCAATCTTGGTGGTATCTGCCACTTGCAACCTCTTTCACTGCATTCTGTTCAGGGATTCCCGTCTGTCGGGGTGTGCGATCTCTATGTTAACAGGGATTGAAAGCGCCGGGAAAGCGCATACCGCGCTCTATTCTTCGCTGTTTGTGACGATTCACGCGGCGCGGAACACAATCAAGGGTACAATCGAATTAGCCCCGCCCTCGCTTTGCTCGACTCCTGCTGATTTCAAGCGCTCGTGACGAGTTCCGCACCTCCACGCAGCAATCACCGCGTTCGGACCTCGTCCGCCGGAGCCGTCATGCGTTCAGATCAGATCCACAAAGCCCTCAAGCAGGGCGTCAATCGCTTTGAGGTTTGCCAGTTGGTAGCCAAAGGCGTGAAAGCGACCCACAGAACCGGCTCGCGTTTTGAAGACACCATCAACGACGTTCTTCAATATATCGGCACGCACGATACAACGCAGGAAAGCGTTCACCCCGCCAAGGCTAAGGCCATGGATAAGGCGATCGCCGACAAAGCACTCAAGCCCGCGGCGTGAAGTGCAGTTCACAGCTGACAGCGAACAGTTTTCAGTAGTTCAGTCACGACTGTGTGTTTCATACATGGCATTGTGTCAGGGCACGAGTTTACTCGTGCCACTAGAGCAACAAAAAATATGAGGGCTTTAGCTCCTGAGGGAAGCTGGGTGCCCCATCCATTTCACAGCTTTATCGTGAAATGGGTGGGAGGGCACAACTTTCATCCTCGCCTGGGCTTCACTACCGCCCCAACTGGCATCCGAAATAAAAAGAGGGACGGCAGCTTCGCCGTCCCTCTTTTTGTTTCTTCGGTCAGGTTGCTCGTCAGTTAGCTGACAACCTGAACGTCTTCCGCCTGCCAGCCCTTGGGGCCCTTGGTCACGTTGAACTGAACACGTTGACCTTCCTGCAGCGAACGGAAACCGTCCGAGCGGATCGCGGTGTGATGGACGAAGACGTCCTCGCCGTTCTCACGGCTCAAAAATCCAAATCCCTTGGCGTCGTTAAACCACTTTACTGTGCCTTGCTCCATTGTGATGCTCCTCTTACTTGCTGATTTACCGCTGAACGCAATGTGGAAGTGTTGCGTGACGGCGGTAACCGGAACAGGCAAAAACTTCAGATCGAATTCTACAGTTACTTTAGAGTGTAGCACGGATTTGGATTTTAAGGGGCTTTTTGTGTGCAAGTTGCTTCGATTCCGTTGTTTAGGCCCTGCAGAGTGTTGCTGCCATGCATATAGCGGCGAAGGCCTACATCCGCTCCAGGTTCGCAAACTTCTCCATCAGTTTCTTCAATCCGTGGCGATGAAACATGACGGTCAGCTTGGCATCTTCGCCGTCGCCCTCGCGCAGCAGGATCGTGCCTTCGCCATATTTGGCGTGGCGCACCTTTTGGCCCTTCTTCAGCCCCGCAGCCCCGTGCGTCTCGGGCAGTTCCATGACCGGCCGCGCCAAGCGCCCTGGCTTGTCGAACTTGCCGGCAAAAAACTTGGCTACGTTATCCAGCGAATTCGCGCCCTGGCTTGTGTCATGGGTTGTCTCCTGACTCTCGTTCTCGTAGTCATAGTGCCGCTCGCCCACTTCAGCACTCACACGGCCTTGCCTGCGTCCTGCGCCATAGCCGCCGCCATAAGCCGGCGTGGCCCAGGCCGGACTGCGCCCGCCCAGATTCTCAACCAACTGCGGCGGCACCTCATCGAGAAACCGTGATGGAACGCTCTGCTCCGGCGCATCGTTGCCGTAGCGCCGCCGATAGTGTGCGCGCGTCAGCACCAGCGTATTCATGGCTCGCGTCATGCCGACGTAGCAAAGCCGCCGCTCTTCCTCAAGTTCCTCGGGATTGTTCAGCGTGCGCGAATGAGGAAACAGACCCTCCTCCAGCCCGGCCAGAAACACCAGCGGGAACTCAAGCCCCTTGGCCGCATGGAGCGTCATCAGCGTAACCCGCGCCTCGGGGTCGAATTGATCGGTGTCGGAGGCCAGCGCGGCGTGGTCCAGAAAGTCCGCCAGCGTTTCCCCGCGCTCTTCCGCATCGTGCGCCGCGTTGGCCAGTTCCTTCAGGTTTTCAATCCGGCTGAAGGCCTCTGGCGAACCCTCCGTCTCCAGCGCCTTGATGTAACCCGAGCGGTCATTGATAAAGCGGATCAACTCCGGCAGCGTAGCTGCATCGCCGGGCGCGCGGAAGGCGCTGGCCTCGTCTTCACCTGTGTTGTCCACCGGCACCTCTGCCTTCTTCGGCATCTGCAAAAACGGGCGCTTGGGCGCATCGGCAAAAGGTGAAAAATGCGAGGAGTCGAGCAGCGTCATCTGCGAGCTTTCTTCACTCGCTCCAAAGCCAAATGAAGTGTCCGCGATCTCCTTCGCGGGCTCATCCGCCGCTGCGCCAAATCCAAACCCTGTGTCCGCATTCTCGCTCACATGCGCCGCCAGCTTGCCGGCAAAGTCGGGGTCCATCATGGCCTGCGCATCCAGAATCAACTGCCGGAAGGATTCGAGAGCCATGGAAGCCCGCGCCGGCACCAATCGATTCTGTAACGCCGCGCCAATCGTATCCCAGGTTGATGTGCCGGTCTCAAGCGCCAGCCTCTCCAGGGTTTCGAGCGTCGTCTTGCCGATGCCGCGCGCCGGCGTATTAATGGCCCGTTGCAGCGCCATTGAGTCGTGCGGATTGCGCACGAGTCTCAAATACGCCATCAGATCCTTGATCTCGGCGCGCTCGTAAAAGCTGAAGCCGCCCACCATGGTGTACTTGATGTTGTAGCGGCGCAGAGCTTCTTCGACCAGCCGCGACTGCGAGTTGGTGCGATACAAGACGGCGCAATGCGAGCCGCCGCCCGAGCCCTCAGCCTCCGCACTCTGCGACTCGCGCAGGAACGCCTGAATTTTGTCGGCGATAAACAGGGCCTCGTTCTCGCCATCCGGCGCTTCGTAGTAGCCAATCAACGATCCGCCCTGGCGCTCGGTCCACAGCTTTTTCCCCTTGCGGCGCAGGTTGTTGGCGACCACCGCGCCCGCCGCTTCCAGTATGTTTTGTGTTGACCGGTAGTTCTGTTCCAAGCGAATGATCTTGGCGTTGGGGAAGTCCTTTTCAAATTCGAGAATGTTGCGAATGTCCGCGCCGCGCCAGGAGTAGATGCTCTGATCCTCGTCGCCCACCGCGCATACATTTTTGTGCTCGCCGGCGAGCAACTTCATCAGCTCATACTGCGGACGGTTGGTGTCCTGATACTCGTCGACAAGCAAGAATCTGTAACGCCGCTGATAGCGCTCCCGCACCTCGCTGGAAACTTTGAGCAGACGGACGGCTTCGAGCAGCAGATCGTCGAAGTCCATCGCGTTGTTCTTGCGCAGTTCATCCTGATACTGCTTGAAGATGTGCGCAATGCGCTCGCTGTTCGGGTCCTTGGAGCTGAGGTAGTACTCCTCCGGATCGACCATATGATTCTTGGCCCAGGAGATGCGGCCCAGCACGGTTCGCGGGGTCAGTTGCTTGGTGTCCAGCCCCATCCGCTTCATTACCTGCTTTACAATTCCTTGCTGATCGTTCTCGTCAAAGATGGCAAAGCTGCGTGTGAGTCCTTTGCCGCCAACCTGCAACGCCTCAATGTCGCGTCGCAGCAGCCGCACGCAGAGGGAATGGAATGTGGCAATCAGCGGCTTGGAGAGCGAGCCGTGGCCCAGCAACTGGTTCACGCGCTCGCCCATCTCGGCGGCTGCCTTGTTGGTAAAGGTGACAGCGAGAATGGAGTCCGGCGCGATATTCTTTTCGCGAATCAGCCAGGCGATGCGGCTGGTGATTACGCGCGTCTTGCCCGAGCCCGCCCCGGCCAAAATCAGCAGCGGCCCCTCGGCTGCCTCAACGGCCGAGCGCTGTTCGGGATTCAATTTGGCAAGGAGCGGCTGCAAGGCGTACATCCGATGGGGAAGGGTCCTGACTTAGTGTACCGTTCATGTGGTTCCAGGAACGAAGCCCTGGCGTTGCAACAGCGGGGACATGCAACAATCATGGCAAAGCCGCAAAGTGCGGTTACTATCATCCCGTTTAATCATTTTGGGAACTATATACATAACTCCCCC
>Ga0182030_10023314_pt1 | contig 11454 bp, 10 predicted proteins | sample 812S3MmetaG_FD_121299 | JGI IMG/M metagenome (GOLD analysis project Ga0182030, IMG submission 121299) | Permafrost microbial communities from Stordalen Mire, Sweden - 812S3M metaG (Illumina Assembly) | ecosystem: Environmental > Terrestrial > Soil > Wetlands > Permafrost | place: Sweden...
AATGAGCGCGACAGACCCCACCAGAATCCGAAGACCCCGATGTCTCGCGTCATCACATGGTGGGCGAGGGGGGACTTGAACCCCCACATCCTTTCGGACACAGGAACCTGAATCATGCGCGTCTGCCTATTCCGCCACTCGCCCGAGCGACCGGCCAAGAGTAGTCCCTGGTCGAGGGGGAGCAGATCGGGCCAGTGAGTAGGTTGCAGCCTGGGTAGACCGCTCTTGTGGGGTCCGGCCCATTAGTCTGAGGAGGACCATGGGACTCCAGAAGTTTGAGGAGCGCCTTGAGCGACTGGTGGAGGGTACGTTGGCCAAGCCGTTCAAAAGCAACCTCCAGCCAGTTGAAATCGGGCGGAGGCTGACACGCGAGATGGACCTCCATCGCCGCGTCGGCGTCCGAGGCCTCATCGCGCCCAATTTCTTCGTGGTCACGCTGTCGCCGGCGGACGTGGATCGCTTCTCCAATTTCATTGATGCGCTCTCCCGGGAGCTCTCCGATGCTGCTCGTGAGCATGCCCGGGTCGAGTCGTATTCGTTCGTGGGGCCAGTGGAAGTAGAGATCTACGAGGGCACGACCCTGAAATCGGGGAGATTTACCGTGTCCGCCGAAGTGCGCCAGAGCGAGGACGGCGGTGTGCTGGCCGAGTTGGTCCTGGCCGATGGTCGGCGAATCTCCGTGGGGACTGAACCCGTGGTTATTGGTCGCCTGCCGGAGTGTGCGGTGGTGTTGCAGGACACCAACGTGAGTCGGCGTCACGCCGAGGTGCGTCGCACTGGCGAGGCCATCGTGGTGACGGACTTGGGTTCTACGAATGGGACCCGGGTCAACGGGACTCCGATCCGCGAGCACTATCTCACCAGTGGTGATGAGATCAGCGTGGGATCGACGAGGCTCGTTTTTGAGATGTCGTGAGAGATCCGGCCGCCACGGCGATCCTGATCGCCACCCAGAATCTCAATGCCGTGCTTCGGGTCATGCAATGGGGGGTGATCGCCCTCATCTTCCTGTTCTTCCTGCGGGTGATCCGCGCCGTCTGGGTCGAAGTGAGCCCGGCCACCATCCGCAAGTCCCGCAGCGAGCGTCGTCAGGAAAGGGTCGAGGCACGACCGCCTCGACCCGAATCCAAGCGCAAGCAGCTCTATCTGCGCGTGATTGAGCCCGCGCAACACGAAGGACAGACCTACGACCTTGATGACGAACTCACCATCGGTCGTTCCCCGGGTTGTGGTGTCCCGACTCCCGACGACATCTACACCTCAACACTGCACGCCCGGCTCTTTAGGCAGAGTGATCACCTGTGGGTCGAAGACCTCGGTTCGACCAATGGGACTTTCGTCAACTCGGAGAAGATCACCAAGCCTCATCGACTGGGCAAGGGAGACGTGTTGCAGGTCGGCTCCACTGTCTATGAGGTAGCCAAATGACCGTCCTGCGCTCCGGGTCGGCCACCGATGTCGGTCGAGTTCGCAAGATCAACCAGGACTTGCCCCTAGAAGCACTCAATCTTTTTGCCGTGGCCGATGGGATGGGTGGCCACGTGGGCGGGGAAGTCGCCGCCCGGGTAGCTATTGACTCGCTACTCAGCGCGTTCACCCGAGAACCAACAACCAGCGGATTGCTGGTTGCCTTTGCCGATGCGAACCGAGCCGTCTGGCAAGAGAGCCAGGACCAGAGTGATCTGCACGGAATGGGAACCACCCTCACTGCCGTGGCACTCGTGGGCGGCGCTGATGGGCGGGACATGCTGGCTCTGGCCAACGTCGGTGACTCTCGTGCCTATGTCTATTCCGAAGGAACCGTGACCCAAATCACGGCAGACCACAGCTTGGCGGAAGAACGCATGCGTCAGGGCGAAATGACCGAAGAGGAAGCGGCGGTGCACCCGCAACGCCACATTCTGACCCGAGCTTTGGGGATCTACCCCGAAGTCGAAGCCGACATGTGGGAACTCCAACTTCGTGCCGGCGACCGCGTCGTGCTCTGTAGTGACGGACTCTCCAACGAAGTAGGTCCCGAGGAGTTGGGCGCCATCTTGGCCGCTGAGCCCGACCCGACTGAAGCGGCGCGTCGTTTGGTCGATGTGGCCAACCAACACGGAGGCGCCGACAACATCACCGTCGTCGTCGTTGACGTGTTGGTAGGTGAAGACGGCAACAGCCAAGCGTCGATCGTCAAGCCGATCGGCCAAAGGGCCGGACCTCCACTCATTGTGGCGCCAGCCGTACTTCCCGATGTGACGCCCGCCGAATCTGAAGCACCACCTGAGTCTCCCAGCGAGGTAGCTCGGACCGCAGCCACGCCCGCACCAGTGACTGACGACGTCCCTCCGGAGCCCGTCACCCCCCAACCGGTGACGGCAGAGGTTCCGGTGATCGTGGCCGCCGACGCGTTGGCCCCAGGTGCTCAACTCGGGTTTGGCGCCAGTTCCTCTCGATTGAGCAGCGATGGTCCCGAAAGCGGTGAGAATTTTCTTGGCAATACGAAATCCGGTCCTCTGGCCCGCTCATCCGTGCGAGCGCCGGCGCCGCCTCCGGCCGCCCCGATCCCAAAGAACGAAACCCGCCGGGCCCGTCGTCGTCGACTCGGCGTCCCTCGGCGCATCACGTTCCGGGTCGTGCTGTTCATCATTCTCATTGTCGCCATACCGGTCGGCGCTTTCTACGCCATTCGCTGGTACGCCTATGACAACTGGTATCCCGCCGTGCAGGGCAATCACATCGTGATCATGCAGGGGCGTGCCGGAGGCGTGCTCTGGTTCAAGCCCAAGGTGGTCAACCACACGGGCACCACAACTGCCGAGATTGTGCCCGACGCCCTGGCTAATATTCGCGCCGGGGTTCAAGAACCGTCGCTGACTGCGGCCGAGGGCTATGTGGCCAATCTGGTGCAGCAATACAACTACCTCCATCCCAAGACCACGACTCCGGCCGGTGGTACGTCGGGTGGCCTCGGACCCAGTGGTTCGATTCCGACCACAACCACCACCTATCCGGGCCAAATAGTCGCCACGACGACAACGACATTTCCGCCCTTGACCACGACCACCGCTCCATGAACGGTGGGTGGTAGTGGGGCGCCGAATTCGTTGGCTTGGAGTGGTCATGCTGCTCTGCTTCGCCCTGGTCGTCGTGCAGTTGGTCAACGTGCAATTCGTTCGGGCCAAAGCACTGGCCACCAGTAGTTACAACCCTCGAGTGCAAGCCAAAGAATTCGACAACCTGCGCGGAGATATTTACGCGTCTGATGGCACCATTTTGGCCAAGTCCGTGCGTGCCACCACAGGTGTCTATAACTACGAGCGTCAGTATCCCGAGGGTCCGCTTTACGCCGGCATCACGGGTTATGACTCGCCCTACTACTACGGCACGACGGGGATTGAGTACGAATACAACCAGTACCTGAAGACCCACGCCCAGGCTCCGCAGAACTTGAGTCAACTGCTGTTCAATCCGCCGCCGTCGGAACCCGACAGCGTCACTTTGACCATTGATCCCGTGTTACAGCAGGCGGCCTACAACGCGCTGACGACCTTGCCTCCCGGGGAAAACAAGGACGGCGCCGTGGTGGTGTTGAATCCGACCACCGGAGCCGTGCTTGCCATGGTGTCCAATCCCACCTATGACCCCAATGGCCTGGCGGCCCCGACCGTTGCGGCGGATCAGGCGGCCCACGCCGCTGATGCTGCACTCGACCATGAAGACTTCGCCCCCATCACCCCGATCGCCACCGAGGAGAGATTCCCGCCGGGATCGACCTTCAAGGTGGTGACCAGCACAGCCGTCTACAACCTCAAACCGAGTCTGGACAACTACTACTTCCCGCCCGCCCTCTGCATCACATTCGACGACTCGAATCTCCCTCTCTGCAACGACAGTGGACCATGTGGCCAGACCATGGCAGTCATGCTCCCCGCATCATGCGACCCCGGCTACGGCATGTTGGGAGAGAAGCTGGGCGTGGCCACCTTGACGCAGCAGGCTCAGCTTTTTGGGTATTCGGTCGACGGAGCGAAGAACCCCTACGTCCCCAAGATCGACCTGCCCAATGTGATCCCCTCCACGGTCTCGGCCCTTGATCCAAATTCCCAAGCTTTTCTGGCGCAGTCGGCCATCGGGCAGTACAACGACGATGCCACGGCATTGCAGAACGCCATGGTGGCGGCCGGCATCGCCAATGGTGGCGTGATTATGACTCCCCACCTCATGCAACAGATCCGCGATGCACAAGGTCGAGTGGTGACGACCTACCAGCCCACCCCGATGTTGACGGCGTCGACACAATCGGCCGCAGCGGCGGTCAATACCCTCATGCAAGGCGTGGTCTCTCATGGAACGGCCGAAGGAGTGTTCCCGGCCACTTGGGACATCGCCGTCAAGACGGGTACGGCACAAGTCGGGTCAACGGGCACGAATGATGACTGGATGATCGGTTTCACACCAGCCAAGGGTGTTCCAAAACTGGCCATCGCCGTCGTGGTGCCAGACCAGGTAAAGGACAGCACCGGGGCCGCCATCTCCGGTCCCATTGTCCGGGCTGTGGTTCAGGCCTACCTGACAGAGACTGGAGGACAAGGGTGAGCACAGCAGATGTACGCAATCACACGAGCAGGGCAGCGTAGGCTCAGGTCGGCATGGAACCGGTAGACACCCCGCGGGTTTTTTCCAACCGCTATGAGCTGACCCACCTCATTGCCCGCGGTGGCATGGCGCAGGTGTACCGCGCCCGTGACCGCGAGCTAGACCGCCCGGTGGCCCTCAAGGTGCTCTTCCCCGAGCTCTCCGTCGACCGCGCCTTCGTCGAACGATTTCGGCGGGAAGCGCAAGCGGCCGCCAATCTCTCCCATCCCAACATCGTTCCGGTCTATGACTGGGGCGAGGACAATGGGGCCTACTTCATTGTCATGGAATTCATTGACGGCCGTGCCCTTTCCGCCGTGCTCCGCGAGGGTGGACCCCTTCCTCCTCATGAAGTAGCGAGCATCGGGGCCAATGTGGCCGCCGCACTTTCTTTTGCCCACCGCAACGGCGTGGTTCACCGGGACGTGAAGCCGGGCAACGTCCTCATCACCGGCGACGGTGGCGTCAAGGTCACGGACTTCGGTATTGCCCGCGCCATGAATACAGAGGAGAGCCTCACCCAGACCGGCGCCGTCATGGGTACCGCGGCGTACTTCTCGCCGGAACTGGCCGGGGGACACGGGGTCGATGCCCGCAGCGACATCTACTCACTCGGCGTCGTCCTCTACGAAATGTCGACGGGCAAGCCTCCCTTCACCGGGGACTCCCCGGTTTCGGTGGCGTCGAAGCATGTACGCGATCAACCAGTACTGCCCCGAGATGTCAACCCGGCCATTCCGGTCGAATTGGAAAACGTCATCATGAAGGCGATGGCCAAGTCGCCGGACGACCGCTACCAATCAGCCGACGAATTCCGGGCCGACCTTCTTCGTTTCGATCGCGGCAATCCCGTGGAAGCCGGAGATGCCGCACTCACCGGCGTGATGATGGCGGCGGCAATGGGCGACCCGACCCGAGCCCAGACGGGATTGGGCCAGACTCAAGCCGTCCCGGTCACCGGCGGCGCGGCCGGGCTCAGCCAGTCTGAAATTGATAGGCGTAAGCGCACCCGCGGGCTCGTGGCCCTGCTCGTCACACTCCTGGTGGTCCTGGCCGTGGTGGCCTACTTCCTGTTGCGGGCCATCGGCGTCATCGGAGGCGTAAAAGTCGATGTGCCCAATGTGGTGGGTCAGACCCGGGCCGTCGCCGCCAGTGCGCTCCAGCAGGACAACCTCTCGGTGGGCACCGTCACGACGGCGATCAGCACCCAAACCTCAGGGATCGTCCTCACGACCAATCCGAAGGCTGGCGCCAAGGTATCCAAGAACAGCAGCGTGAATCTATTGGTCAGCGCTGGACCAGGTATCCCAGTTCCCAATGTGGTGGGAGAGCAGTTGGCCAAGGCGAGTCAGCAGCTCGAAGGGATGAAATTGAGCTCGACGGTGGTCAAGTACGTGTCCAGCAATAAACCAACCGGCACAGTGTTGATCCAGGATCCCGTAGCTCCTACCGTGGTTAAGGCGGGCACCGTCATCAAACTCACGGTGTCAGGGACGCAATCCACCACGACGGTGCCCAACGTGGTGGGGATCTCTCCCGCCGCCGCAGGAAGCTTGTTGCAATCCAACCAGCTGACGGTCGGGACCCAGACCTCCATTTGTTCCGCTACCCAAGGCACTGGCTTGGTGGCGGCACAAACTCCCGCGGCCAGCGCGACAGTGCAACCGAATACGCCGGTGAACATCGAGGTATCGACCGGACCCTGCAGCGCCACTGTTCCCGGCGTCATTGGTCAATCGCAGAGTGCAGCGAGTGCAGCGATCACCCAGCAGGGTCTGAATCCTTCGTTCTCTACGACGACCACGCCCTGCACCGACGGGAATCCCCCCGGCACGGTTGATTCTCAAACTCCGGTCGGCGGCTCGACCGTGAAGGCGGGATCAACGGTATCCATGACGATATGTGCCGCCGCTCCGCCCACCACCACGACCACATCAACCGTTCCAACCACCACAACATTGCCGCTGGGCTAATCACTGGGCCTGTTTGAGCCCGCCGCCCGCCGCCTCAGTTCGGCGTGGTGACTCCAGTGAGCTGCCGCAAGAAGTTCCCCAAGAGCGCCGGCCCGGAAACGGTCAGGACCGACTCCGGGTGGAATTGGACCCCTTCGACCGGCAGCTCCCGGTGCCGCAGGCCCATGATCATCCCGTCCGTTGAAGTGGCCGTGACGACGAGCTCGTCCGGCACCGAATCGGGGCTGACCACCAGCGAGTGGTATCGGGTGGCCACGAACGGGTTGGGGAGTCCGGCGAAGATCCCCTGGTCGTCGTGATGGATCTCGGAGGTCTTGCCGTGCATGAGGTGAGGGGCCAGCACGACCTCGCCGCCATAGGCCTGACCAATGCACTGATTGCCCAGGCAGACACCCAGAATCGGGGTCTCTCCGGCCAGCTCGGCCAGGACGGTCAGCGAGATTCCGCCGTCCTCGGGACGGCCCGGACCAGGGGAGATGAGCACGGCATCGGGTCGTTCGGCCCGAATTCCGGCGATGTCGATGGCGTCGTTGCGAAAGACAATCGGGGAGGCGCCCAGCTCGCCCAGCTCTTGGACCAGGTTGTAGACGAAGGAGTCGTAGTTGTCGATAACCAGGACTCGGGCTCCCATGGACGAGCAAGCGTAATGCAGACGAAGAGAACGACCAGCCCAGGCTGACTATCCTGGCGGGTTGTGCCAGCCACTACGAAGTCAGGTCCAGGCGGAGCCTCACGCAAGGGGAAGTCAACCGGAGGACGCACCACGTCCAAGGTTGGGCGGCCATCGACGGCTCAAGAGAGTGGTCGCTATACCCCGCCTATTCCTAAGAGCGTCCGCCGCAGCCCGACGTGGTACGGCATCGTCGTACTGATTCTGCTCATCGGTGGAGTGGCCACCATCGTGGTCAATTACCTGGCCCACATTCCACTGGCCCAGCACGGTTCCCCGTGGGGGCTGGTCGCCGGACTGGTGATGATCTTCGCCGGGTTCCTGATGGCCACTCGCTACCGCTAGTAGCGAAACGCCGCGCCGCGCCCGCGCCGCGGCCACACGGCCCCGCCGACCTACCCCAAGCGCTCAATAATGGTGGCGTTGGCCAACCCGCCGCCCTCGCACATCGTCAACAGCCCGTACCGGCCCTCGGTCCGCTCGAGTTCGTTGAGCAATGTCGCGCAGAGTTTGCCTCCAGATGCACCAAGAGGATGGCCCAGAGCAATAGCCCCCCCGTTCGGATTCACCGTCTCCATGTTCGGGTGGTGCTCCTTCTCCCAGGCCAGCACGACCGAGGCGAAGGCCTCGTTGATCTCGACGGCGTCGATGTCGTCCATGGTCATCTTCGCCCGCTCCAAGACGGCGGCGGTGGCCGGGATGGGACCGGTGAGCATGGTGATCGGGTCGACGCCGGCCAATGCGAAGGCGTGGAAGCGAGCCCGCGGCCGCAGGCCTAAGGCGTTGGCCTTCTCTTCACTCATGATGAGCACGGCTGAAGCCCCGTCGGTGATCTGCGATGAGTTGCCGGCGGTGACCTTGCCGCCCTCGGGCTTGAACGCCGGCTTGAGCTTGGCCAGCGTCTCGACGGTGCTGTCGGGACGGATGCCCTCGTCGCTTGAAATCAGCTCGTCGGTGTCGTTGCCTTCGTCGTCGCGGATGGCCACTGGGTGGATCTCGTTCTCAAAGCGTCCTTCAGCGGTGGCCCGGGCGGCTCGCTGGTGACTTTGGGCGGAGAAGGCGTCGAGATCTTCTCGGCTGATGTCCCACTGGTCGGCAATCATTTCGGCCCCAATGCCTTGGCCGACCAACCCGCCCGCCTCCGCGTAGCGAGCCATCATCCGAGGCCCGAACGGGTAGCCGATGCTGGTGACGACCGACGAGCCCATGGGGGTGCGGGTCATGCTCTCGACCCCGGCAGCCACGACGATGTCGTAGGCCCCGGCCATGACGCCTTGGGCGGCAAAGTGGAGCGCCTGCTGCGACGACCCGCACTGGCGGTCGATCGTGGTGGCCGGAACCGATTCGGGCCACCCGGCGGCCAGCACGGCGTTGCGCCCGATGTTGAGCGACTGCTCCGAGACCTGCATGACGCAGCCCATGATCACGTCGTCGACGATGGACGGGTCCAGATTGTTGCGCTCTTGCAGCGCCCTGAGCGCCTCGGAGGCCAAATCGACGGCATGCCAGTTGCGGAGCTTGCCGTTGCGCTTGCCGCCAGCGGTACGAACAGCATCAACGATGACTGCAGTGGTCATTGGTTTCTCCTTGCGGTTCCGGCGGGCGTTCCCTGCCGTTTTAAGACGATGGGATTCTACTTGCCTCCCATGTTGGGTCCACTTGGGCCCGGACCAGGAGCGATGAAGCCCGGTAGGGTCTCGCCCATGAGCGGCGGCACCACACCCAAGAACATGGATCGCTGGCTGGGCGACGGTGGCATGCCCATCATCGCCGCGGTCGGAGGAGCCTTTGTGGCCTATGGCGTCGATGGGGAAGACCTCGGCTGGGTGGCCGGGACCTTTACTCCGGGGGACCTCGCCTGTAATCCCCATGGGGTGACGCAAGCCGGCGTCCACTCTCTCTTGTTAGATGCGTGCATGAATTTCGCCATCAACGCCGCCCTCACTGGCAGAGATCGAACCCGAGCGACCCTCGAACTCAAGACCGAGACGATGCGCCCGGCCATGAAGGGCACGGCCTACACCTTGCGGGGCGAGGTGGTCCGGCTGGCCAAGCAGGTGGCCTATGGCGAAGCAATGGTGCGCGACGAAGAAGGTGCGCTCATTAGCCGTGCGACGGGGACCTTTCTTTTACATAGAGACGAAGCCGCTTCCAAGCCCTGACCGTTTTGCCCCAGCCGCCGATCGCCTACTCGGCGACCCGGTGCTGCCGCCAGGTTCGGGAACGTGTATCACGTGTTGTGGACCTTCGTCCGGTGGATTCGCCCACTGCTTCGCCTGCCGGACCGTGGCTCATCTGCTGAAGTTGCCTTTGGTTCCGGTGTTGCCGCTACGCCTGTGCGCCGTGCCCGGTCCGCTCTACACGGTCCTTATGGGTTACAAGGAGTCGTCCGTCGATGTGGCCCGACAACGTTTCACCCGCATTGTGGCGGCGCATTTTGCCCACTGCCTGAGTCAGCACGGCCGCTGTGTGACTGCCACGCTCGGTGCGCCGGTCGACCTTGTGCTTCCCGTCCCTTCGACGGCTCGACCGGGCCGAGGCGCGTTGGAGTCGGTGCGCGGGTTGGGCCCCCTCGCCGTGCACGCCTTGGGACGTGAGGCCCGCTGGACGCCTGGACTGCTGCAACGCGCCGAACCGTATGTCGGACACATGCAGCCCCATGTCGATGCCTTCACCGCGTCGGACTACGGCGCCATTGACGGGGCATCGATTGCCTTGCTCGACGACACATATGTCAGCGGAGCCCGGGCCCAGAGTGCGGCCGCCTCGCTTCGACTCGCCGGTGCCAGGTCCGTCATCATCGTGCCGCTCGGCCGGATTATTCGGCCGGATCGGCTGAGCTCGCATGTCGAGTATTTGGAACACGTGCGAAGTCAGGCTCGTCCGAACGATCGCTGCTGTCGGTGCGTCCGACCTCAGCGGGCGGCAGCAATCGGGTAGCGGACCTCGGTGAGCTCTTCAGAGATTTCCCACAGCCGTGCGGCGTCGTCTTTGTTCTTGGCCCGTCGGTTGGGCTGCACCACTTTGGGTGGTCCAAAGAGTTGGAAGAGATAGCGGGGTCCGATGAATTGTCCGGACACCACATCGGGTGAGGTGGCGGCGTAGAGCGAGGGGAGTGCACCACCCGCAGCCGATTGGCCAAAGGTGTGTCCGACCGCTCGCCCCACCACCGCCCGGGCCTTGCCGTGTCCCACGGCAGCTCCGGTGCCGGCCAAATTGCTCCGGGTCCAGCCCGGGTGAGAGGCCAACGCCAGCGTCGAGGGCAGCGCACCCTGGTCAGATGCGCCGAGACGCCGGCTCAGTTCGGCGGTAAAGAGCAGGTTGGCCAGTTTCGAGTTCCCATAATTCAGCCAGGTGTTGCGGATGGTGTTCCCGGCCACGTCGTCAAAAGGAATGTGGCCTCTTCTATGCAACTGCGAACTCACCGTAACGACCCGAGATCCGGCGGTGGACGTGATCCGGTCGAGGAGGAGACCAGTGAGCGCGAAGTGGCCCAAGTGATTGGTGGCCATCTGCAGCTCGAATCCGTCGCCCGTCTGTCGATAGGGCGTCCCCATGACGCCGGCGTTGTTGATGAGCAGGTCAAGCCGATCATGGTCAGCCCGAAATTGCTCGGCCGCTCGGTGGACCGAGACTTGGTCGGACAGGTCGAGCGACAAGATCTCAAGAGAAGGATCGTTCAGGTCGTCCGACAACTTCGCCGCGGCTTGCCCCGCCTTTTCCTGATTGCGACAAGCCATGACCACGTGCGCACCGTGGTCAGCCAAGGCTCGAGCGGTCTCGTAACCGATGCCACTGTTGGCACCGGTTACGAGAGCGATGCGACCGCTCAGATCTCCCATGTCGTTGACCGACCACCAACGGTTGGTCAACGTCCCTGACCCTCAGTCACCGATGTGGTCTACCGGCACTGTGCCGAGCTTTCCGGCCTGGAAGTCATCGAAAGCCTGCATGATTTCCTCGCGGGTGTTCATGACGAACGGTCCATGGGCCACGACGGGTTCACGGATCGGTCGACCACCGAGCACCAACACATCGAGGACCGGGTGACGCGACTCCTGACTCTGATCGGCCGTGAGTTCAATGGCGTCGCCAGCGCCGTGCACGACCAAGTTGCCGTGTCGGATGGGCCGCCGATCGGCGCCGACTGTGCCGTGTCCGCCCAGGACGTAGACGAGGGCGTTGAACTCC
>Ga0182030_10023315_pt1 | contig 11454 bp, 10 predicted proteins | sample 812S3MmetaG_FD_121299 | JGI IMG/M metagenome (GOLD analysis project Ga0182030, IMG submission 121299) | Permafrost microbial communities from Stordalen Mire, Sweden - 812S3M metaG (Illumina Assembly) | ecosystem: Environmental > Terrestrial > Soil > Wetlands > Permafrost | place: Sweden...
CGGCACTCCGTTCACACTGGTCACCGCCCCGTTCACGGTCACTACCGACGGCACACACACGGTGGAGTTCAGAGGAGCGAAGTTTCCCCCCGATCAGACAGCTTTTCTGTCTTATGTGGTCATTACTCCTACGGAACGCTAAACCGCAGTTTGAACAGTTGGAGGTGAATCATGTCGGCTTCTATAAGGGCCCTCCTTCTCTCCGCAATTCTGATCATAGCGGCGAGTGCATTTGGACAAATCAACATCGTCAACTTCGACTTCGGCGCCGTACCCGTCGGGTGCAGCAGCTGGGGCTTCACTTACCAGGGAGCCGTGCTCACGTGCGACTACCCCGTTACCCAGAACTTCAATGCCAGCGTTGGCTTCGGATGGATGCTGGGATCGATCATAGCTCTATCCGGCTCCCCCTCGAATGAAGGCGCCGGGATCAGTGGTCCGAACAGCGCAATCGAACCGCCGTCCTTCGATGGGATGCCCTTTAGCCAAGCAGCCGTCTTGCAGGGGATCGGCTCTTTCGCCTGGCAGGCGGTTGGAGGCTTTACTACCGGAAGTTACACCCTCAGCTTCTACCTTGGCGGCCGACTCTACTATCCTCCCCAGAGGATTCAGGCGATGATTGACGGCAATGTGATCGGAACCTGGGACGTGCCGACCGGCATGCCATTCACGCTGGAAACAGCAACGTTCACAGTGAACACGGGCGGCACCCATGCCTTGGAGTTCATGGGAATGAATCCCCCCGACAATGGGGCTTTTGTGTCTTACGTCACGATCACTCCAACCGCACGGAGGCCGTAGAACTGGAGGCTGCTATGTTCGCGCGCGTAGGTGTATTGCTTCTATTAATTGTGATAATTCAGGCAGTTGCATTTGGACAAATCAACATCGTCAACTTCGATTTTGGCGCCGTACTCGTCCAGTGCGGTAACGGCTACGCCTACCAGGGCGCCGTGACCAGCTGCCCATACGGCTACAACACGCAGGACTTTGACCAAAGCCCCGGCTTCGGTTGGATCCTGGGAGCGGTTGCGGCTCGCCAGCTGGCCCCAACCTCCTTGGAAGGTGGCTCCGGGATCACTGGTCCGAACACGATTTTCTACCCGCCGTCGTTCGCTGGACTGCCTTTCAACCTAGCCGTGTTCTTGCAGGACCGCGGCGGGTTTGTCTGGCAGGCAGTCAATTTTGCCGCGGGGAGTTATACCCTCAACTTTTATCTGGGATCACGCTGCTACTTCGACGGTAATCAGACCGTGGAGGCATTGATCGACGGTCAGGTGGTCGGCACCTGGGCGCTTACCAGCTGTACGCCGTTCGCCCTACAGACGGCTGTCTTCACCGTCGGCAACGGCGGCTATCACACTGTGGAGTTCATGGGAATGAATGCCGGCGACCACACCGCTTTCCTGTCCTATGTGACCATTACTCCGAACACACACTGATGCAGTGCTCTTGGCATATGGAGTGAGTTAGCCTGCCGACAGTCGCGGCTTTCTCACTCCATTTGCTTCTTCAATTCGTAGAGCAGATTCAGCGCTTCCAGCGGACTAAGCTGGTTGAGGTCGGTTTCCTTCAGGCGGTCCACGATCTTCTGTGACAACGGAGTGAAGATGGTGAGCTGCATCGGCGCAGGCTCGCGCGCTTCGTCGTGTGCCAGATGTTTGACCGCACTGCGCTCGGCGCTTTCATGTTCGGCCAGAACTTCCCGCGCGCGATTGATGACATCGATGGGCAGCCCGGCCAGCTTCGCGACCTCAATGCCGTAGCTCTTGTCAGCCGCGCCCTCCTCGACTTTGCGCAGGAAAACAATTCCGCCGCCGCTTTCTTTCACCGACACGTGATAGTTCTTCACGCCGCTCAGGCGGTCGGCCAGCTCCGTCAGCTCGTGGTAGTGAGTTGCGAACAGGGTCTTGGCGCGAGTGTTGACGTGAATGTATTCGATGGCTGCCCAGGCGATGGCCAGCCCGTCATAGGTCGCAGTGCCGCGGCCCACCTCGTCGAGCAGAATCAGCGAGCGCGCCGTCGCCGTGTTGAGGATCGCCGCCGTCTCCGTCATCTCGACCATGAAGGTGGAGCGGCCGCGTGCCAGATTGTCGGCCGCGCCGATACGGGTGAAGATGCGGTCCACCAGTCCGAGCCGCGCGGAACGAGCCGGTACGTAGGATCCCATCTGCGCCATCAGCGCGATCAGCGCCGCCTGCCGCAGGTAGGTCGACTTGCCTCCCATGTTCGGCCCGGTGATGAGCAGGATGGCATGGGTAGCGCTGTTCAGATACAGATCGTTGGGCACGAAGCGATCGGAGACGCCCGCGATTTCCAGCTGCTCGATGACCGGGTGTCGGCCCTCGACGATCTCGATGTCAGCGCTGTCGTCCAGCTTCGGGCGGCAATACTTGCGATTGGCTGCGAGGGAAGCGAAGGCGGCCAGCAGGTCGATTTCGGCAAGTGCCAGCGCGGTTTGCCGGATGCGACGCGCCTCGGCTGCAATGGCGGAGCGCAGCTCGGCAAACAGCCGGCGCTCGATCTCGACCATCTTTTCCTGCGCGTCCAACACCTTGGCTTCGTACTCCTTCAGCTCGGGCGTGGTGAAGCGCTCGGCGTTCACCAGCGTCTGCTTGCGTTCGTAGTCAGCGGGAGCGAGATGCAGGTTTGCCTTCGAAATCTCGAGATAATAGCCGAAGACGCTGTTGAACTTTACCTTCAGCGAGCCGATACCGGTGCGCTGGCGCTCGCGCTGCTCGATTTGCGCGATGTATTGCTTGTTGTTGCGGCTGAGGGCGCGCAACTCGTCAAGCGTGGCGTCGACATCGGAGCGGATCACGCCGCCATCGGCGAGGGTCAGCGGGGGGTCGTCCTCCAGCGAGGAGAGAATGCGCACGCGAAGATCGGCTAACTCGTCGCATTGAGTGTGCAGCAACTGCAAGCGTTCCGCAGGGAAGTGGGACAGCGTGGTTCGTACGGCGGGAAGCTTGGCCAAGGATATGGCCAATGCCAACAGGTCACGCGGGTTGGCGGTCTCCAGCGTGACGCGACTGAGCAGGCGCTCCAAGTCCAGGATGCCTTCCATCGAACGGCGCAGCTCTTCGCGGCCGACCAGGTCGTTCACCATGGACTCGACCGCGTCCAATCGCTGGCTGATCTCCCCCAGGTCAATCGACGGGCGCAGCATCCAGGCGCGCAGCAGGCGCTTGCCCATGGGCGTTATCGTGCAATCCAGGCTGCGAAAGAGCGTGGCCTGTTCGCCCGAGCCGGCGAAGAGCGGCTCGATCAGCTCCAGATTGCGGACAGTGACCGCGTCAAGCACCAGGCAGTTCTGCCGCTCGTAGAAGCCGATGCGATCCACGTGATCGAGCGAGCCGCGCTGCGTGGTGCGAACATAATGCAGGATTGCGCCCGCCGCCGTCGCAGCAGCCGCGCGGTTGGCCAAGCCAAAGCCCTCCAACGAGAGCACCCCGAAGTGATTTTCCACCTGCGGAATGGCGTAGTCGGGGGCGAAGACCCAGTCGTCGAGCGGCGTCTCGGCCCAACTGGCGTTCTCGATGGACGCGATGCGCGGAGCGGCGGCAGCCTGCGCCGTCGTGGCTCGCTGTTGGTCAAAGAGCGGCAGCGAAGACGCGAAGAGCATCTCGCGCGGACGCAGGACGAGCAACTCTTCGCGGATGCGGCGCTCGGCGTCGTCACCTACAAACTCGGTGGCGCGGAACTCACCGGTCGAGAGATCGAGTGCGGCAAACCCGACGGCGTTTCCGGCGCGCGCCACGCAAGCGAGAAAGTTGTTTTCCTCCGAGTCAAGATGCACGTCCACCGCCGTTCCCGGCGTGAGCACGCGCGTGACCTCGCGCTTCACCAGTGTCTTGGCGAGCCGGGGATTCTCCATCTGCTCGCAGATGGCGACCTTGAAGCCTTTGCGAATCAGCTTGGCAATATAGTTGTCGGCGGAGTGATAGGGCACGCCGCACATGGGAATCGCGACGCCCTTTTCTTTGTTGCGCGAGGTCAGCGTGATTTGCAACTCGCGCGAAGCGACTACCGCGTCCTCGAAAAAGAGCTCGTAGAAGTCGCCCAGGCGGAAGAACAGCAGCGCATTGGGATGCTCTTTCTTGATCGCGGTGTATTGCCGCATCAGCGGAGTGGACGGCTCGCTCATAGGAGGGAACTGCGCGGATTCTAGCAGCCGAAAAATGGCGCAGCGCACCTTGCCAACCCGGCTCCCGCCTTCTAGAGTCAATGTTTCATGGCCACTATCATCCTTTTCGAATGCAGCAAGTGCGGGGAGAAATATCCTCCGCAAACCGCCCCGACAATTTGTCCCAAAGACGGCGGCCCGCTCTACGTACGTTATGACTTGCAAGCGATCCGTGGCGCCACAAAACGCGACTCGATTGCCGCCGGACCCGCCAGCATGTGGCGATATGCTGCGGTCTTTCCCGACGCCGAGCCAGTGACTCTCGGCGAAGGATTCACGCCGCTTCTGCCGAGCCGCAAGTACGCAAACCTGTTCATCAAGGATGAAGGCCTGAATCCCACGGGCTCGTTCAAGGCGCGCGGAATGAGTGCAGCGATCACCATGGCTCGACATTATGGGTTGAAAAAGCTGGCCGCGCCCTCGGCGGGAAATGCCGGAGGCGCGCTTGCCGCCTACGCAGCCGCGGCTGGTCTGGAAGCCTACGTCTTCATGCCGAAAGATGTGCCGATCGCGAATCGGCTGGAAGTGGAGGCTGCGGGGGCGCACTTGACGCTGGTCGATGGACTCATCAGCGACTGTGGCCGCATGGTTGCCGAGCGGAAAGAGCGCGAGGGCTGGTTCGACATGTCGACGCTGAAGGAGCCGTTCCGCGTTGAGGGCAAGAAGACCATGGGATACGAAGTGGCCGAACAGATGGGATGGAGTCTGCCGGACGCGATTCTGTATCCGACCGGCGGCGGTGTCGGCCTGATTGGAATGTGGAAGGCGTTTGAGGAACTGGAAGAACTGGGATGGATCGAACGCGGCAAGCGGCCAAAGATGATCTGCATTCAGGCTGATGGCTGCGCGCCGATCCCGAAGGCGCTGCAGGAAGGCGAGGCGGTGTCGAAAATGTGGCCGGACGCGCACACACTGGCTGCTGGACTGCGCGTACCGAAAGCGTATGGGGACTTCATCATTCTCGACATTGTGCGCAAGAGTGGAGGCACAGCGATTGCGGTGAGCGATGCTGCGATTATGGCCGGCGTAAAGGAGATGGCGTCGACCGAGGGCATCCTTGCCGCGCCTGAAGGCGGAGCTGCTCTGGCGGCGTACAAGCAATTACTGGAGAAAGGGTTTCTCGCCGCTGCCCACAAAGTTGTTCTGTTCAATACCGGCTCGGGTTACAAATATCTCGACGTGTTCGCGAAATATTGGGGCGTGGACGCATTCGCCGCACCAGCGAGATTGCCGGCGTCACGGAACATGGGGGGAATCATCGCGCCGTACTAGAAAATCAGCACTTGGCATTTAGCATGGCGCTAGAACGCGCCGGTGAAGGCAGTGCCAGTGTTTAATGCTAATTGCTGCGGGAAACTCCACACGCCCCTCGGACGCAAACTCGTGAAGTGCTGTACCATCGCAACGAGGTGAAATTATGTCGTTTCGTAATGGGGACAAGTCCCGGGAAAATCGGCTGCGCAAAGCGAAAGAGAAGAAGCGCGAGAACGTTCGCAAGCTGGTAACCAAGAGTGACGCGAAGAAACAGTCGACGGCAGCGGCCTCGGTCAAGAAGTAAAGTCAGGAATTGGGCGTGGTTTCTTCTTCGACGGCGTCTTGCTCTTCCCGGCCGACGGGATAGGAATACATCTTGCTCGCGATGTTGGGCATCGCGTGACGGCGCTCGGCAATCAACTCCGCGACAATGGCGACGGCGATTTCTTCGGGCGTGACCGCACCGATCTCCAGTCCGACGGGCGCGTGGACGTTGGCGAACTTTTCCGCCGGAATACCTTCCTTCTCCAGTTCTTTGTAAATCGAGATGGTCTTGCGCTTTGAGCCGATCATTCCCAGATAGCGCGCACGAACATTGACGGCCCAGCGCAGCACTCGCATGTCGTCGCGATGTCCGCGAGTGACGATCACGATATACGAGCCCTCAGGCGGATTCAGCCGCGCCGTCACCGCGTCAAAATCGTCAGCGATGACTTCGCGCGCCTCGGGGAAGCGCTCACCATTGGCGTAGGATTCGCGATCATCAACCACGACGATCTCGAAGCCTGCGGTGGCCGCAATCTTGTACAGGTTGTACGCGACGTGTCCGGCGCCAAAGATGTAGAGAAGCGCGGGAGGCAGAACGGGCTCGATAAAGATTTCCAGCGTGCCCCCGCAAACCAGGCCCGTATCGTATTTGGGGTTGTTGTTGAGGTTGAAGGTGAGCGAGCGCGGCTTCTCTTCTTCCATCACTTCGCGTGCGGCCTGCCAGACCTCGGCCTCGACGCAACCCCCGCCGATGGTGCCTGCAATGGAGCCGTCGTCGCGCACCAGCATCTTCGCGGTCTGGAAGGATGGAATCGAACCGCGAGCGTTCGTGATGGTGGCCACGGCGCCGCGCCGGCCTTCGCGGCGAAGCTGCACGATTTGTTCGTAGATGTCCATGAAGGAGCAACTGGCAATTAGCTTCATTATTGAGATGTCGGCGGGCGAAGTCAAAATACTCGAGTAAAATGATGCTTCTCCCAAATGATTTTGGGGTCTCGAAATCATGTCGTACGACAGGTGGAGTAGGAGAGCACGATGAAAGCGGTTCGCATTCATGAGTTCGGTGGTCCGGAGGTTCTTAAGTACGAAGAGGTGCCCGATCCGGTTCTGCGCAAAGATTATGTGTTGGTTCGCGTTCGCGCTTGCGCGCTGAATCATCTTGATCTCTGGGTTCGCAAAGGTCTTCCTGGCGTAAAGCTGCCGCATATCCTCGGTAGCGATGTTGCCGGCGAAGTTGTCGAGAGTGGCGAGTACATCGCCGACGTCAAGCCGGGGACACGCGTGCTGCTTGCGCCGATGGTCTTCTGCAATCATTGCGAGCGGTGCATGGCCGGGCATCAGACCCTGTGTACCCAGTTCGCCGTGCTGGGCAATACCGTCGATGGCGGCAACTGCGAACTGATCGCCGTTCTGCGAGTCAACGTTATCCCTATTCCCGACTCGCTCAACTTCGTCGACGCAGCCAGCGTTCCGCTGGTCTTCCTTACGGCGTGGCACATGCTGCTGGGCCGCGCGCATCTGCGGGCCGGACAGACGGTGCTGGTTCTAGGCGCAGGATCGGGCGTGGGATCGGCTGCGATCCAGATTGCGAAGATGCTGGGTGCCGAGGTCATCACTACCGCCGGCGACGAGCGCAAGCTGGCCAAGGCGCGCGAGCTCGGCGCCGACCACACCATCGATCATTACAAGCAGAAGATCGCGGATGAAGTGCGCCGGATCACCAGCAAGCGCGGGGTAGATGTGGTCTTCGAACATGTAGGACAGGCGACGTGGCCCGACAGCGTGCGCTCGCTGAAGCCGGGAGGAACGCTGGTCACTTGCGGCGCGACGACCGGCTATCAAGGCGAACTGGATCTGCGCGTACTGTTCGCCAAGCAGATCTCGCTGCTGGGCTCGTATATGGGCGAGATGGGCGAGATGCACGAAGTGCTGAAGCACGTGTTTGCGGGCAAATTGAAGCCGGTAGTCGCTCGCACGTTCCCGCTGAGCGAGACGCGGGCGGCGCATGAGTATCTCGCCAAGAGCGATATGTTCGGGAAGGTCGTGCTGACGGTATGAGGTCGCGGGTGGAGCACCGCTTCAGCGGTGCAGTAGGCGCCGGGAAAAGAAGCTGGCTTTAGCCACTGAGCAACCCGTTACCTCAGGCGCTAAAGCGCAGGGCCCCGTGGGCGCCATACTGCACGCCTGAAGACGCGCCACCCTGGAGCGTGGACGCCGTTATCATGTGGCAAAGCTCGCGGCTTTCTAAGCGGAGTTGCGTCTTGAGTGCCTGTCATCACATCAAACCCAGCAGGTATAATGGTGAGCGTCATGGCTGAACAGCGCATTCCGCACTTCGACAATCCTGAATCGGGTCACGAGCGTTTCGAAAATCTGGTGGGCCCGGAACACAGCCGGCGCGCCATTCTGCGCGCGACATTTGGCGAGCAGCAGCACGAAGGCGTGGTGATGGCATCGATGGACGCAGTGGTGAACTGGGTGCGCCGCAATTCCATCTGGCCGATGACCTTTGGCCTGGCGTGCTGTGCCATTGAGATGATGTCGATGGGCGCGTCGCGTTTCGATATCGCACGCTTTGGCGCAGAGGTGTTTCGTCCGTCTCCTCGTCAGTCGGACCTGATGATTATCGCGGGGCGCGTATCGCAGAAGATGGCGCCAGTGATTCGCGAGCTCTACGAGCAGATGCCCGAACCGAAATGGGTGATCTCGATGGGCGCGTGCGCGACCTCGGGCGGCGTGTTCAACAATTACGCGCTGGTGCAGGGCGTGAATCAGTGGATCCCCGTGGATGTGTATGTGCCGGGATGCCCCCCGCGCCCGGAGCAGTTGATCTACGCGATCATGCTTCTTCAGGAGAAGATCAAGAACGATCGGGGATCGTTTAAGCGCGCCTTGAATCTGGAAACGGCGTAACTCAGTAAATTGGATTTTGGAAAAGCCCGCCTTTCGAAAAGGCGGGCTTTCGCGTTTCTACCGAGGAGATGCCCAGCTGACCGCTAATAGAGTGTGCCGGCGGGCAACATGTCCTGGATTGGCGTGCTGTAGATCACGCTTCCCTGGTTTACGAGCGCTTGCTGAAGTGAATACGCCGGGCCGGTTGCCGAGTTCAGGAATGGCGCAAGTGCGTCTTCGGCTGAGTTAGGGCCATTGGCCAGACTCGTCAGCCCATCCGTCTGTTCGTAAGCTTTCTGGTTAGCCGGATTTATATTTCCGATCACGCGGCCCAGCACCCGATGTTCGGCTTCCACGCTGCAAATGGAAGCTGCGACCTTGGCGAAATACTCCAGCTGGTCCGAGGTATAACCTGTCGCTCCATTCACCGCCAGCACCGCGAACTCCTGCACGGCTGTGAGGTATGCGCCGATAAAGGCATTCTCCAGCGCATCCAGCAGTGCCAGGAACGGCCCAAGGGTGTCGAAAGTACCGGTAGGAAAATAGAAGGTCTGGTAGGGATCCTGCTGGGACGAGCCAAGTCCAAGCAAAGTGCGCATCAGATCGGCATGATCAATCTCCTCGGAGAAAGCAGCCTGCAGATAGGCGACATTTCCAGCGTTGGAATCGGTGGGATTGAGGTGATGGGGAGAGCCGCCCGGGCCGGCCAGGTTGGGGTCCATAATGACCGGGCCGACAAGGGCGTTGTAGTAAAAGGTTGTGGCCAGATCTTCAGCGACCAGAGCCGCGGTGAAAATGTCACTGGGAGTATCGTGAATGGTCGTGGGAGTTTTGCGGCTGCCGTCCATGGCAAGCTTGTTTTGCGCGAGCGGGCTCTGCGCGACCAGCGAACTCAAGCTGCCGCCGACCAAGGTGGCAGATGCAATTCCCAGTCCTGCCATTCCCGTGCCTTTCAGGAATTTACGCCGATTGAGGGCCTTGGTTGCGAGCGTTGGGATATCAGACAAATCCATGGGGTGATCTCCTCGATTGCAGGAATAGGAAGCGCGCGCCGCGATGACGTAGCCATCCACGCCGAACACGGCCGTAATCTTCCACCCTGTTTACGGTCAGGCAGGAATCTTGGATTGTCGGGAAAGAGGAAATATCTTGATCCGCGACCGCGGATCAGTTCTTGGAGCTTCAACCGGCACGGAAGTCGCGCACGTCCTCGTGTTTGCGCCAGAGAACGGCGGGAGGCTGCTGACGAAGTGCGGCCAGCTTTTCGTTAACGGCTTCGACGTCCGCCTTCGACCAGCTGACTGAAGATACCTCGATGTTCCCGCTCGGCTCGATATAAAACAGGGTAGGAACGTTGGTGATCCCGTAGGCGTTCGACACGGCATAGTCCTTGGGATCGTCGAGCGCGACGGGGAAGGTGACGCCGTATTCCTTCATGAACGAAGCGGTATCGCGAGCGTTATCCTGGGAAATGCCGAGCACTGTGACGCTGGCATCGCGGTTCGCCTGGTACATGCGCTCGAAAAACGGAAACGCATATTGGCACACGGGACAGCTCACCTTGAAGAACGCCAGTACGACTGGTCCCTTCTCGAGCGCCTCTCGCAAGGACACGTGCTTGCCATCAACTGTGGGAAGCGAAAACTCCGGTGCGCGGACGCCTGCTGTCAATGTAACCACTCTCTGAAACCTCCGAAAAAATCTACTCAATGACATATAGATTCACCCGCGCTGTCCTTGGACGCAAGCGACAATCGGCGCAGGACTTTGCGCGTCAAGCCTGTCAGAGGCAGGCGCTCGCACTGCCGGTGAGTGAACCACTGCCCATTCGTTGCGAAATCGTGCAACTGATCGGGCGAGGCAGTGAAAACGGCGACCCGGTAGTCCGTGTCGGTGATGGAGTGGCGAACTTGCAGAAGTGGCGCGTCTCCGTTCGTCACGCCAGGAGCCAGCGCCGGCAGCTCCCACATGCCGGCCATCAGCGAGGCGTTGGCTGGCCGCTGGACGAGGAGGACGGAAGAATCTCTCCGCGCAAGAGCGTAACTGATAGCCGTGCGCTTCCTGGCGGCTTGCCGGCGTGGTTGTTCGGCTCCGCGAGACTTACAAAATGTGTTCAGCGGACACCGCAGGCACTGCGGCGCCCGAGGGGTACAGATGGTCGCGCCCAGTTCCATCATCGCCTGATTGAAATCGCCCGGGCGTTCGCGATCGAGCAAGATGTCGGCTCGTTGCCAGGATGTTTGCTTCGTATGCAGCTGTCCGTAGAGCCGTTGGAGCACGCGTTCGACGTTACCATCCAGCACAGCGACTGCCTCGCCAAAGGAGATGCTGGCGATGGCGGCCGCGGTGTAACGGCCGATGCCAGGAAGATCCGACCAGTCCTCCGCAGTCCGCGGAAATTTCCCGCGCCGCTCGCGCGCAATCAATTTGGCGGCTTGGTGCAGTCGTCTGGCGCGATGGTAGTAACCGAGCCCACTCCATATGGCGAGAACGGAAGATTCGCGAGCGGCTGCCAGCGCCTTGACTGTCGGAAACCGGCGCAGGAAGCGGGCATAGTGGTCGAGTACCGCGGCTACTCGCGTCTGCTGCAGCATGATTTCGGAAACCCAGACAGAATAAGGGTTGCGATTGCGACGCCACGGCAAATCACGGCGATTGGCGTCATACCAGCGCAGCAAAACGCGACGAAGGGAGCGAAGTTGGGCTGCGGTCATGCAGCCGCGATTGTACTGCGCAGAAGCGCAGTTTTCCCAGATCCTCAACCGAACTGATGCTGGCAACGACCTCGCCACCAGCGGCAAGGTACAATCGTTCGCCGTGCGAAACACAAGGAGGAGTTGAGCATGAACAACCAC
>Ga0182030_10023316_pt1 | contig 11454 bp, 8 predicted proteins | sample 812S3MmetaG_FD_121299 | JGI IMG/M metagenome (GOLD analysis project Ga0182030, IMG submission 121299) | Permafrost microbial communities from Stordalen Mire, Sweden - 812S3M metaG (Illumina Assembly) | ecosystem: Environmental > Terrestrial > Soil > Wetlands > Permafrost | place: Sweden...
CGTCCCCATCACGCGCAGTGCTGAATTCCTGTCCATCGTTTCGGGAAGCTTAATTGAATTTTCTTAAATCAAAGCGATAATATGACGAATCAAAGGAGTGAAGACGATTGTTAAAATTTACTTATGTTTTATAGCCGTGTATCTGACACACGTAGAAATACAGAAAGAAAGCACTCCTTCATAAAAATACATTTATTTTGCCCACTCGTTCACAAAGCAAATAGCAATGAAAGTAGCTACACTCTGCACTTCTTTTTTAATACTCAGTATGATGGCCCAGGCACAAAAACAGGCGGCATTTACAGGCAGTTACCCAGTAACAAAAAAAATCGACCAATCGGATGAATATTTCGGCACAAAAGTGAATGATCCTTATCGCTGGCTGGAAGATGACCGATCTGAAGAAACAAAAAACTGGGTGGTTGCCCAGAATAAAGTCACCAACGAATACTTGTCAAAGATCCCATACCGTCAGGCAATTAAAAAACGCCTTACAGAACTATGGAATTATGAAAAATATTCTGCGCCGTTTAAGGAAGGCAGCCATACCTATTTCTATAAAAATGATGGCCTGCAAAATCAAAGTGTGCTGTACAGGCAAAAAGGTAAAGAAGCCCCTGAACTATTCCTTGACCCAAATAAATTCTCTGCCGATGGCACTACTTCTTTACAGGGTATAGACTTCACCAAAGATGGGTCGCTTGCCGCATATCAGGTAAGCGAAGGCGGTTCCGATTGGCGCAAAGTGATTGTAATAGAAACCAAAACCGGCACTAAAGTAGACGATACGCTCCGGGACGTTAAATTCAGCGGTATATCTTGGCTGCACAATGATGGATTTTATTATAGCAGCTACGATAAGCCAAAGGGTAGTGAGCTATCAGAAAAAACACAAGTACATAAGCTCTATTATCATAAACTGGGTACTCCACAGAGTCATGACAAGCTCATATTTGGCGGTGAGGCCACTCCACGTAGGTATATAGGTGGTGGCGTAACAGAAGATGAAAATTTTCTTGTAATAAGTGCTTCAAACGCCACTTATGGCAATGAGTTGTATATACAGGACCTTACAAAAAAAAATGCACCTATCGTGCCGGTTGTAAAAGGATTTGATTTCGAGCAAAATATCGTTTACACGCAAAAAAGTAAGCTATATATTGAAACCAACCAGGACGCGCCTAACCATAAACTGGTTGTGGTAGATGCTGCCACGCCCACAAAAGAGCATTGGAAGACATTGATAGCTGAAACACAATTCCCGCTCACCATTTCCACCTGCGGGCAGAAGTTTTTTGCCCAATACCTGGAAGATGCCGTTTCCAAGGTGTACCAATATGGATTGGATGGAAAGAAGGAAAAAAACATTGAACTTCCGGGCCTTGGCACTGCAGGAGGCTTTAGTGGAAAAATGGAGGAACTGGAAACATACTACACGTATACATCCTACATATACCCCGCCACCATCTTTAAGTATGACATTAGAACAGGTAAAACAGAATTATACAAAGCATCGGGTGTAAAATTTGATCCAACACAGTACGAAAGCAAACAAGTGTTTTATAAGTCGAAAGACGGGGAGAAGATACCAATGATTATTACCTATAAAAAGGGAATGGTTAAAAATGGCAAAAACCCTTTATTGCTGTATGGCTATGGTGGCTTTAGTATAAGCCTTTCCCCTTCTTTTAGTGTTAGTAATATTGTATTTATGGAGCATGGTGGTATTTATGCGGTTGCCAATCTGCGCGGCGGTGGCGAGTATGGTGATAAATGGCACAATGCCGGCATCAAAACAAAAAAGCAAAACGTATTTGACGACTTCATTTATGCCGCCGAATACCTGATCAGTGAGCAATATACGTCAAAAGATTACCTGGCGATATCCGGCAGGTCTAACGGAGGGTTACTGATAGGCGCCTGCATGACGCAACGGCCCGACTTATTTAAGGTATGCTTTCCCGGTGTAGGAGTACTGGATATGTTGCGCTACAATAAATTTACAGCAGGAGCAGGCTGGGCATATGATTATGGTACGGCCGAAGACAGCAAAGAGATGTTTGATTATCTCCGCAATTACTCTCCTGTTCACAATGTAAAAAAAGCCTGCTATCCCGCTACGCTGGTAACTACTGGCGACCATGATGACAGGGTAGTACCTGCCCACTCTTTTAAATTTGCAGCTGCTCTGCAGGCGCAGCAAAACTGTACCAATCCAGTGCTTATCAGCATAGAAACCAGGGCAGGACACGGCGCGGGCAAGCCCACTGACATGATCATCTCAGAGCAAGCTGACCAATGGGCATTTTTGTTTTGGAATTTCGGTGTAGGGTACTAGAAGGTTAGTTCAAAAGTTGATACTAAGATGATTGGGCTGTGCGGGATGCTCATTTGCCAATTTCAAGCTTTCTTACCAGGTAGCTTTGTGATGTTTTATATTCTTTAATCACTTGTATACCGCCATTTTTAAAATAATCCAATGTGTTGACATAATAATAATCAAAATTGCCGCCAGGGCCTGACCGGTCCACTTGTTGGAGCCAGTCTAATTTTTTAGTGTCCCGGTAAAAATTAATGGTAGGTTCATAAATCCAAACAACGCCCAATTTTGTTTTGTTATTTTCAGCTGCACGACTTTCCTTTTTTAAATCACATAGCATTTGTTTAGTGCTGGAATCATACTGCCAGTTATAGCAATAAGACAGGTTCGATGCCTGGGTGAAATTATAAACGGTCGCAACGCAGAGCAAACTGAGTATTATGGAACCGAATATTTTGGAAAAAGCGCTGACCCGACTTAATTCATTAAAAAAGTAAATTAAGACGAAAATAAAAACAGGAACGATAAAAAGCGCAACCCTGTCTTCCAGGAAGTGGGTCCCCAGAAGTAAGTGCTGGGAAATACTGGATGAAATAATTAGTAGTAATAATGAAATAAACAACAACCCTGTACCATTTATCGTGGCTAGTTTCTTTAAGTACCATTTACTTAGTACGACAATGGTCATTCCGGCGATAGTTGTTATTGTGATTATTTGAATAAATGTGAAAACTTTACTGCCATAATCCTGGCCGTATAAAAACATATTTATCAAAGAACCTGTGGTATTTTCCAAAAACCTGTCGTTCCGCCCGCATAAAATTGGTTTGTTTTTTTTAGTGCATTGATAGGTTGGTAACAAATGCCCAGCATTATTGCGCTAACAAGTAAAACTATTTTGTTTTTGCTTAGTACTGTTTTGTAATTATTTTTGAAAGGCAGGTATCTATTGGCAAGGTAACATTCATACATAATCATTAATGCGGCCAGGTAGTTCAACAATGCAAAGTTGACCATAACTGCCAGACATGCAGCCATAAAGCTAATGATCAACTTTTTTCGCTTTGGCTCATCAATAAACTCCCTGAAGTAGTAGATACTCATGAGCATAAAGGAAATCGCCATCGCATATCCGCGTGCCAATGAAAAGAAATCTAACAAGTAAGGATTCACGTTCAGTTAAATATAGCCGCATAGTATCAATAGTTTATTCTTTATGTCCTTCATCAAAAGAAAACTAAAGATCAGGTAAAGAAGATGCGAGATAACGCTTTGAATTCGCAGCGCCCATTCACTGTTGCCCAAAATAGATTCAAAAAACTTCATCGAAAGGGTATTCAATATATGGTTGTTTGCCGATACCATTGAAGTCCTGTTCGACATTATCTCCATAAAACTATTATGGACCATATAGGTATAAGACAAACTTTCATCGTGGGTAAACGAAAGTCCATAACTCCTGTATCCCGTATACATAAGAAGTGCGGATGCAATTGCAAAGCAGGAATATTTGACAAACGAATCTGTTTTTTGCACAATCATTGCCTGGGAAAAGAATAAAAGAAAGTAGTAAATAATTTTCTCATTGAAATATTGCTGCTCAAATATATTACCCTAATGAGTAACTACTACTTCTTCTTTCCAAATAATCTTTTTAAAATACCTTTTTTGGGCGGTTCCCCTTTACCGGTTTCAGGCCCGTCGGTAAGGGTAACGATACCCTGTTCCCTTACAGCGGTCTTTTTTGCTGCCCGGAACATATGCTGCCATATAGTGCTGATAAACCCTTTAGTAGTATCCCTTGCAAACGATGTTGTAACTGTACGTACTTCTTTTCCAGGCATAGGGTTATATGGGTACAGAAGTAATGCGCTGCCCACGAATGCGAAAAGCCCATGCTTGGCCTGCCGTTCTTTTGTATCAAATTTAAACAGGGATATCTTGAGATTTTCATAGCGCACGGTAAAATCTCCTTTGCCGTAATATTCGTCTCCTTCTATATGCATATCCATCCTGTTCAGGTGAAAGGACGTAACCTTCACAATCGTAAAAACCTGCGCTTGTGGCGTTACCTCATCGCCGTCAAGATCAGTTAAATACCCGTCTACTTTGTAGCCCCCCTTATTGTTAGCCAGGGAAAGATCAAAAGTGGCAGACATAGGGCTCTTATTCATGAACTTCCCCTCTAGTTTGGCTGTGCAGCTTTTGTGCTGCGCAATTGCAGACGGAATATTGGTAATGTTTCGGAACTGGCCGTTGATATTTGAAAATATTATGGTCCCCTGATCTCCCTTAGGTGTTACTTCTGTGTATTTGAAATATCCTTTTTTAATGTTCAGAACCTCAATATTTGTTTTTAAGCCAACCTGCAGCAGTAATTGGTTTGGATAGCTTCCCATACGAGGATTCTTTGCGGCATTTTTTCTCATGAATTGAATATCTATAACTGGGCTTTCTCCGGTCACCTTCGGTACTGTTAATTCGGCATCATTCACTAGCTGATACCAATTGAACCCAGCTAATTCAATTGTCGGGAAATTGAGGTTGTAAATTTCCTTTTCTTTTCCGTTCTGCTGGTCATAGTCCACCATATGCTTAATCTTCACAGATGTAAGGGTCACACTGTTCGCGGTTGTTCTAAAATCAAGATCTGGGCTTTTTATCACATACCGCCCCGTTGGTTTGCTGAAAATAAAGCTTTCAAATCTTACTTTGCCGCTATGCGCGTACAGGAAGGAACAGGTATCTTTATGCTCATCATAGTTATATACCCAATTACTTAATTCGGCTTTGCCACCTTTCATATAGCAATAAAATTCCTCTTTTAAGCCCTTGTAATGATAGGTGATGTCAGGGTTAATAAAGTTTACGACGGTAGCTGTAACCCTGGTTATTTTGGGATCTTTATGCTTGTCTCTTGTAAATGAGGAATCCCCTGGATTTGGGTGGCAGACCATTAACCATTTCAGGTTATGCACTACTATACTCTTACAATCCAGTGATTTTTCCGACACCAAATCTCCCCAGGCTATCCCATAAGCTTCCAGGCTGGGTATGGATACTGTGCTCAGGGTAGAGAGGATATGGCGGCGCTGCTCCCTCATCCGCTGCACCTGTTCGTTATCCGGCCATAGTTTAAGATCCGTTATCGTTACCCGGTGATCGTAAAAACTCACACTAATATCGCTGAAAGAAATATGGTATATGCTATCTGTTGAATTGGTTACTATACCAGGTAGTTGATCTTTGATTATCTGCTTATAATGGTGTGATAACCATACCGCATACCCCATTATCCCTGCTATGATCAGCACAAATAAAGAAACTACAATGCGTAAAGCTTTGTGCTTTACTCCACCGCTAAACCTATATACACCATGAGGTCGGGTATTTCCCATCACATATAAAATGCAAAATCATGCCAATTAGGATTAGGAATTTGGGATCGGGGTTGGAAATTAGCATGACGGACATGAAAATCCAGAAAAGGAATTTGATTTTTGATCGTAGAATCTTCAGTCTGCTTTAGGAACCCTGCCAGCACCCGCGAAGTATCTATGATAGTATTCCTCATTAAGATTGCTTACCATGACCCCTTGCGATGAGGAGGCATGTACAAAATAATCATTAGCCAGGTAAATGCCTACATGGGTGATCCGCTTGCTATGCACACGGAAAAATACCAGGTCACCTTCTTCAGCATCTTTATATCGTTTTATCCTTTTACAACTTCCAAACTGGTCAACCGCCGTTCTTACAAGATCGATACCGTATACCTCGCTATAACATTTCTGCACAAACCCCGAACAATCTATACCTGATATGTCACATCCGCCCAGCCGGTAATTAGTTCCATACCATTTGTCTATAAACTGGTAAAGCGCTATGTTATCCAGATCTTTTGGTTTCACACCGAGGATTCCGGCATACTTATTCCTGATGTCTCTTAGTTCATCGTCATCTTTATCATGGTGTTTACGCACTTTGTACGAAGTGGGATATATGACTTTTCCTAACGATGCAGTTTCCTTTGTCGTAATAGTAGCATTAGTTATGGTTTCCTGGGCAACCGGCGGAGTAACTGTTTGGTGTTTTTCAGCTCTTTTGACATCAGCCTTCCGCGGTGGGGTAATGGCGTCAGCAGTGGCATTGCTCTTGTTGTGCGGAGCAATATAAACATTATCAATAAACTTTGGCTGTTTTGAAGATTTGGAAGCGACGGTTTTATGGCTGCTTTGACAACCGTCAAGAAGAATACTTATTATACATGCTATGGTGAATAAAAGTAGTTGCTTTTTCATCGGCATGTTGGTAATTACAAAGATAGCTTTTATTGTTAAGTAAGCAAAGAACGAATTATAAAATATAAAATAAATAAAAATTATTTGGAAGGTAAGTCGTACTATTGAAAGCACCGTGACTGTAATAAACACACCATATCTGATGCCGATTAGAGTAAGTGCTTCTTCGTTAGTAACACGTTTACTTATTTCAGAGCTATGTGATTGATAACAAGTATAACGGTAAAGCAGACAACCATGCAAAAAGAAGAGATTTTGTTCATCAGCATAGCGTTTTCATAATTCGCGTTATTCCTGTTTTTGACTGTTTTCAAAAACCAGTAAGAAAAATAACCGATGACCGGGGAAAGACAAATCAGGAAAATAAAAAACTGGCTTAGCTGGTAGTAGGTGGTAAAATAATGGAACGCAACAACCGAACCTGCAATAAATAATACAGACGTAAAGATAAAAGTACCGAGTATGCCAAGCCGGTAGCTAATAGTAAAGTCACCTCGGCCGCTGTCCTCGTCATGCTGGTATATTTGTGTTAAAGGATATGAGCCCCCTATTAGCAAGGATGCTATGGCCATGCATTCAATATTTTTCAGGTTAATCCAGGCCATGTTAGCCTGTGCTTCAGCAGCCATATTTGCCAGCATATAAGTGTATCCACCCTGGAAGAACATCACAGAAAACCATCCCAGATAGGTCCGTTTTTTCAACCGGATTCCGTCCCAACTATAGGCTTTTGAAAAAGCTACATAACCTGCCATCACCAGCATATTTTGCCAGCCGGTTATTGCGCAGAGAACTAAACCTGTTATGTCAAATATGATACTGGCGTAGTATAGTTTTTTGGTAACCGGCGGTGGGTTTTTAAGTCCGCCTATGCTGCCTGTATCCCTATCCATGTAGCTGTTATATATATTGCTTGCCGGATAAATAAAAAGGTGCAACGCAATAAAGACAATGATAGTATCTGATAAGTGTATAACGGATGCCTGGCTAACGCCAAAGCAAAATACCGGCAGCAGAAAAAATGAAAAAGGGATCCTTAAATGCAATACTGTGTCCCTGTCAAATAAATTGCGGATCGTTATTTTTTCTTTTGTCCTGTACAACAAGCTGGTGTTTTAATTAAAGTATTCAAAACCACAGCTTCGCAATGGAATCTGTTATTTCACAAAGCTCTTGGTAAGAATTTGGTTTGGTAAGAAAACAATTAGCACCGAGACGATAAGACGTTTCCCTGTCTTTTTCAGACGAAGACGTCGTAATAACGATGACCGGAATAGGCTTGAGAGCTTCATTTTTTTTTATTTCTTTGAGCACTTCCCTGCCATCTTTCCCCGGCATGTTCAGATCAAGAAGGATAAGTGAGGGGTGCTTTTTAACCGGGGTGTCAGTAAAATGGCCAATGAGCTGGTCTCCATTGTGCATAAATACGTAATCCTGGTGATGAGCATTTTCTAAAAAAGCATCACGTATTGATTCTCTGTCGTCAGGGTCATCGTCTACAATAAAAACGGAATGCTTCGCCAATTGTTTCATCCAAGCGCTGGTTTTGTTTTTGGTCTTTTCCTAAAGTTCCCAAATATAAAAATAATAGCTGTTAGTGGAAAATAATTTATTCCTTTTATTGTTGTAAAATTTAATGTTTATTTACTTTATTCAGGTATGATTATCGTAAATAACGCCCCTTTGCCAGGATTGCTTTTTGCAAAAATAATTCCACCGTGGTTTTCTACAACTTTTTTGCAGATGGCGAGGCCAATGCCCGTGCCATCATATTCAGATTTCCCATGCAGTCTTTGGAATATAGCAAATATTTTACCTGAATATTGATTGTCAAACCCAATGCCATCGTCTTGAAGGTCTATCCACAGGTATTTTTTTGCTTTTGCTAGCTCAAAGTGTTCTACTGTCTTATAATTCACGGTTTTATGAGTGATCTTTATATGGGGAGGGACTCCCGGCTTTGCAAACTTTAAAGAATTGCCAATGAGGTTTTGAAATAGTTGCCTCAATTGTGATGGTACTGCCGGGATAGTAGGGAGGTTTTCAGAGTCTATTACTGCCTTACTTTCCTCTATTTTATGGTCTAACGGTTGAATAGCCTCTACTAAAACAACATTAAGGTCGCAGGGTTCGTATGCTGTATTGCCTAAAATTGTCGATACCTGCAAAAGGTCATTGATCATTTTCTGCATCCTGTTTGCGGCGCTGATTATTTTGTTGAAATGCGATTTGCTTTCTTCGTTCAGTTTTTCATACTGTGAAGTTAGTATGCGGTCACTGAATGTTGTTATTTTCCGCAACGGCTCTTTAAGATCATGGCTGGCAACATAAGCATATTCCTCCAGGCTTGTATTAGATTGTTGCAGCAGCAGGTTTTTCTGGTAAAGCGCCTGTTCTGCGAGTTCCTGCTCGGTAATATCTACCGATATATTGAGTACGCTTTCCACCAGTCCTTTTTCGTTGCGCTCGAAGATTGTGCCGTAAGTATGAAACCAGCGATATTTACCATTGGCGTTTTGCATCCTGTATTTGAATTCTACAATCGGTTCATCATCATTGTGCAACATTAAATTTGCTTCTTCCAGGGCTTTGGTGTTTTTTTCCATCAATGCAATAATGTCATCCAGATGCACAATGGAAGACATAAATGCAACGCCATCTTCCATTACTTTGGTAGTTGAGTAACCCAGTAGTTTTTCTACTGCATCATTAACAAAACTGAATTGACCTGTATGTATGTTGTAGGCCGCGATTATAGAAGGGGTTACATCTGTAATCTTTTCAATAAATTCCTGGTACTCCTTTAATTGGCGCTCTACATTTTTTTGTACCGTTATATCCTGTACAGTTCCGTATATTTTGAATGGCTTACCATCCCCGTCTGTTTTTATTTCTCCCCGTGCATTTAATGTTTTGGTCCTGTATTTTAAAATAACACGGTAGTTGAAATCGAATGGATGCAATGTCTCAATGGAATATTTTATGGCTTCTTTTATCAGTTGTTCGTCATCAGGATGGTTATATTTTGCCAAAGCAGTGTTAGTATCTATCCCATATGGTTCCAGTTCGTAAATTCTATATAGTTCCTCAGACCATTCCAGTTTTTTTGTTTCAAACTCCCACGACCAGTTGCCGATATGGCTAATTGCTTGTGCTTGTTTATACAGGTGCTCGCTGTTTTGCAGTTGTTCTATAAGTAATTGTTTTTCTGTCACGTCTTGTATCGTACCCACCATCTTATGAGCAATGCCGGCATTAGTTAAAGTTTCGGTTTTTGCGTGCAATACTTTCCTGGTACCATCCTTTAGCGTTATATGAAAATGGGTATCCAATGGCCTTAACGTTTCTTTTGCTGCCTTTAGATTTTGTTTGATGAGAACTGCGTCATCCGGGTCAACAAAAGACATGATGTCTTCAAAGTACAATTCCACTCCGGGCGTCATGCCATATATTTTATACAATTCCTCCGACCATTCAATTTTTCCAGTAGTCAAGTCCCAGGTCCAGTTGCCGATGTGTGATAGTTCCTGTGCCTGTCGGTATAGATCCTTACTTTCGACTAGGCTTTGGATCATTTTGTTCCGGTCGGTAACATCCATTGCTGTACCCGTCATTACTTTTCGGCCATTCTTATAAACAATAACGCCTCTTGACCATATCACCTTTTCCTTGTCGTTTATCAGGTACCTATATTCATTATCATATAGGCCATCTTCTGCGATGGCTTTATCCCTGTTAGCATTTATCCTGTCGCGATCAGCAGGATGCACATGGTCTATAAGCGTATAAAGATCAAATTCCGTCAACTCATATATCTCTTTGAATTGTGGTGTTACGTCCATTTTTCCGGTCTCGACATCAAGCTCAAAGCTTCCCAGTCTGGCTTGTGCCTGTGCATCGAGCAACTGTTTTTCGCGAAGCAACAACTTATCCCCGGTTTTTTTTTCAGTATCAATGTCTAGTATAATGCCCACAATTTCTACCGGCACCGATTGTTCATTTCTTTTAAAAACTGAGGCGTAATTTCGCATCCAGTAATACTTGCCCTCTTTATTTTTCAGCCTGTATTCCCACGATATTACATCCCCGTCATCGGCTAACGCGCATCTGCGATTACCATCCATAGTTACCTCAATGTCGTCCGGGTGAATAACATTTGGGATTATTGCCGCATCCATATCTTCCAATTCACTAAAACTATATCCGAAAAAATTGAGGTAATTTTTATTAGTGGATTTGATCTTATAATTGGCTATATCAAATACATATTGAAGTCCCTGTGTCGTGTTGGAAATGATCTCTGTAAAAAAAGCCTGTTCATTTATCCGGTCTTTCAGTAGTTTAATATATACATCGGTGGCCGCGGTATCCATTTCCACTGTAAAAGTGTCTATCTCCTTAATTATTTCTATAGCTTCATTAACATCCGTAGTATAGGATGGCAGAAATTTTATCATTGCTTTTTTACGGATATAACTGGCCAGGGTTAGGTCTTCAGCAGTTACCTCATGGCGTTTAATGATGCCCATCTGGTCCGATACCCATATTTGCAGCGATTTCTCAAACTGTTCTTTCAGCCTGTTTTCTTCCGCATATATAAGGAAATTTCTGCTTGATTCTATGGACATAGAAATGAGCTCATCATCAGAAATGTGCGCAAAAAATTTAAGCATGGGTAAGGCTACCTGGTGGGATAACCGGATCTGTTCCTGTACATAAGGCACAAGATAGTTCTCCTTGATAAATAAGGCATAGCCCGGTAAATACCTGAAAACCAATTTGGTTTTTGGTGATGCTGTTGCCTGATTTTCTAATAATGTTTCTTCTGCCACA
>Ga0182030_10023317_pt1 | contig 11453 bp, 9 predicted proteins | sample 812S3MmetaG_FD_121299 | JGI IMG/M metagenome (GOLD analysis project Ga0182030, IMG submission 121299) | Permafrost microbial communities from Stordalen Mire, Sweden - 812S3M metaG (Illumina Assembly) | ecosystem: Environmental > Terrestrial > Soil > Wetlands > Permafrost | place: Sweden...
AGAAGCCGCGGGGCGCGCCGGGAACCTTCATTTCTCGGCCATCGCAGGCGACCGTTGCACCCTCCCGCTCGCCGCTGCTGACGAGCTCCTCAACCCGGTCGCGGTGGGCCTTCGTGATGAGCGGGCCCATGTCGGGCTGCGACATCGGAGTGTCCGTGCGCCCGATCTTAACTGACCGTGCCGCGTCGACGAGCTGCGGAAGGATGGCGCTGCCGGCCTCGCCCACCGCGATCGCCGTGGAGCCGGCCATGCACCGCTCGCCTGCGCACCCAAACGCGGCCGTCGTCAGGGCCTCAACCGACCGGGCGATATCGGCGTCGGGCATCACGATGACGTGGTTCTTTGCGCCGCCGTTTGCCTGGACCCTCTTCCCGTTGCGGGTTGCCGTGTCGTAGATGTGCTTTGCGACGGGCGAGGAGCCGACAAAGGAGACGGCACGGACCTTGGGATGGGCGAGGAGCGCATCGACGCACTCGCGTCCCCCGTGGACCACGTTGACGACCCCCTTCGGGAGGCCTGCCTTGGCGAGCAACTCGATAAGGAGCACCGCGGTGAGCGGCACCTTCTCGCTCGGCTTGAGCACAAAGGTGTTTCCGCAGGCTATCGCCAGGGGGAACATCCAGAGCGGCACCATGGCGGGGAAGTTGAAGGGGGTGATCCCGACGCAGACCCCGAGGGGCTGCAGGTGCGTCTCGCAGTCCACGTTGCGCGCCATGTTCCCCAGGGTGCTGCCAAAGAGGAGCGTGGGGGCGCCGCAGGCGTACTCGATGTTCTCTATGCCCCGGTAGAGGCTCCCCCTGGACTCAACCAGGGTCTTGCCGTGCTCAAGCGAAATGCTGGTGCAGAGCCTGTCGAAATTCTCCTCAACGATGTGCCGGTACCTGAAAAGGAAGCGGGCCCGCTCGATTGCCGGCGTGTCCCTCCACGAGGGGAAAGCCGCATCCGCGGCTTCGACGGCTGCGGCCACCTCTGAGGCCCCCCCGGCGGGGCATTCGGAGATGACATCGCCCGTCGACGGATTGTAGATGGGCGTACCCACGAGCTTGGGGTGGATCCATTCGCCGCCGATGTAAAAGGGGCAGGGTATCAGGGGGGACGACTTCATAAGTGGGATGTCGAAATGAGCAATGGGGGCCTCGGCTCGGCAGGAGAGTCGGTCTCGGGCTGGAGCGCGAGCTCCCACCAGCCCACGTCCCTCCATGCTCCGAGCTTGTAGCCCACCTTCTTGTAGATTCCAACGAGCGCGAAGCCCATCGCCTCATGGAAGGCTTGGCTGGCGGGGTTTGGCACCAGAATCCCTGCGTAGGCCTTGAAGAACCCTTGGTCGCGCAGGTGCCCGAAGAGGCGCTCGTAAAGGGACCGGCCCACCCCCTGGCCCTGGAACCCGCTGTGGACGTACACCGTGACCTCAACGGCCCAGCGGTAGGCCGCACGCTCACGGTGGGGCGAGGCATAGGCATATCCCGCGACCGCGCCGCCAATCTCCGAGACAAGCCACGGGAACCGACGGCTTATCCTTTCGATCCTTGCGGAAATCTCCGGCGCATCAGGGGCCTCAGTCTCAAAAGAGACGCAAGACTCCTCGCAGAACGGTCGGTAGATTTCGGCGATCTCTGCGGCGTCCCGCGTGTCGGCCGGTCGGATCATCGGCGGTCTTGCGACTATTCCCTGGAAAGGGCGTCCGACTGCTTAACGAACTCGTCCCCGCTCCATTCCCCGTCGGACTTGACGACCTTCTTCGGGGCCGATTTCTGGGCGGCCTTGCGCTCGGTTTGCCGCCGAACGAGGTCGGCATGGGTTGTGAAGTAGTCGAGGCTCTTTCCCTTGAAGTCAGCCAGCGTCTCGAATTTGTGCTTCTCCATGAACGCGAGCAGCTCCTCGCACATGGGCTTCACGCATTCGTAGCCGAACTTCATTACGCCGGTGCAGACCTGAACGGTGTCTGAACCAAGCAGGATGAACTGCGCTGCGTCGGTGCCGCTTTCCACGCCGCCTAGCCCCGAAAGGCTTCGGCCTGGGAACTCCTTGCGGATCATCGTCGCGATTTCCATCACCATGCGCAGAGCGATCGGCCGCACGGCCTTCGACGAATAGCCGCCCGGCGTCGTCCAGCCCTCTACGGAGGGCTCCGGCCGGAGCGTGTCCAGATTCACGCCCATGACGCTGCGGATCGTGTTGATCGCGCTAATCCCATTGCAGCCCGCCTTGAGTGCGGCGCGGCTCGGGTCCTCTATGTGGGTGATGTTCGGGGTCATCTTTGCCCACACGGGCTTCTTTGCGACGCCCATGACCCATTCGCACACCTCTCCAAGGATGGCAGGGTCCTGCCCCATGGCGGCCCCCATTTTTCGCTCTGGGAGGCCGTGCGGACATGAGAAATTTAACTCAAAGGCGTCGACACCCGCGCCCTGGCACCGCTCGACGATCTCGATCCAGGCGTCCTTGCGGTACTCCTCCATGATCGAGGCGATCAAGACCCCCTCCGGGTTCGTGTCCTTGCACCGCTTAAATTCATCGAGCCAGATTGCGAAGGGCCGGTCGCTGATGAGCTCGATATTCTCCCATCCGATGACCTCGGTGCCCGAACCCGAGTGCAGTTTCGCGTAGCGCGGCGTGACGTTCACCACCTTTGACGAGTCGAGACTCACGGTCTTCGCTATGACCGCGCCCCATCCTTCGCGGAAGGCCCGGTTGATGACGCTCAGGTTTGTGCCGGGCGGGCCCGACCCAATAACAAAAGGATTGGGGAGCCTCAATCCGTCGACGGTGGTCGCTAGGGTTGGCATCGGTGTATCGGCTTGGGTGTAATCTCGGCTAAAATTCGCTCGTTTCCAAGCAGCAACTGGGCCACCTTCCGAAATCCCTAGGCCATGACCATTCAAGCACGCGTGGACCCCAGGCGGACGATCGCCGAGCTGAAGGAGCTCAGGCGCCTCACCTCGGACGACAACGGGGCGCAGCGTGTCGCCTTCACCAAGACCTGGACCCGTACTCGGGCATGGCTCAAATCTAAGCTGGAGGCGCTGCCGGTGGAGACCCATGTGGACGAGGCCGGAAACCTCTGGAGCACGCTTAAGGGGGCGAGCGAGCGGACGCTCCTGATTGGAGGTCACATGGACTCTGTGCCGAACGGGGGTTGGCTCGACGGCTGCCTCAATGTCCTTGCTGGTGTCGAGGTCCTGCGCCGCATCAGCGCGCAGTACGACGGGAAGCCGCCGGTGACGGTGCGCCTGGTCGATTGGGCCGACGAGGAGGGCGCGAGGTTCGGCAAGAGCCTCTTCGGTTCCTCCGCGTGTTCGGGGACGCTCGACATGGCCGAGGCCCGCGGGCTCCGGGACAAGGACGGCATCAGCCTTCCTGACGCGCTCAGGGCGATCGGGATTGATTTTGAGAAGGTCAAGGACTGCGGCAAGGAGCTCGCCCGAGCGTCCGCATACCTGGAACTCCACATCGAGCAGGGCCCCGTGCTCCTCGATCTCGGACTGCCGCTTGGCGTGGTCCTCGGGACGTTTGGCGTCGAGCGGCACGCCATCACCTTCCGGGGGCAGGCGGCGCATTCCGGGAGCACCCCCATGAACCGAAGGAGGGACGCTTTTCTCGCAGCGGCCAAAATGAGCCCCGAGATCTACAGGATCGCGGAGAGGAACGGGGGCGTCTGTACCATCGGATCATGCACCACGAAGCCGGGCATTGTGACCAGCGTGGTCGAGGAGTGCAGGATCACCCTTGACCAACGTCACCTGGATCCTGCCGCCTTGGGCCACATGCTCGCGGAGGCTCGCGCAGCTTCCGATCGGTTCGCGTCCGAGGGCAACGTCTCGGTTGCCTGGGACAGGATTTGGAACATTGAGCCGATCCCCTTCAATAAGGACCTCATTTCGCTGTGCGAAGGATCGATCCTGGAGACCTGCGGATCGGTGCACCGGCTTCCCTCAGGGCCTCTCCACGATGCTGCCGAGGTGGCGAGATCTGGTATCCCCACGGTCATGATGTTCGTGCAGAGCCTGCACGGGATAAGCCACAACAAGATGGAGGACACACGCGAGGACCACCTGGAGCTCTGCGTTAAGGCCTTCGACCGCCTAGCGGACAAGGCGATGGCCTGGATCGGCTAGGCGCCGAAGAACTTGATGGTGCGCCGCATCGAGGCGACCAGCGCGTCCACTTCCCGGCTTTCATTATAAACGTAGAAACTTGCCCGAACCGTGCTGGTCAACCCCAGCCTCTTCATGAGCGGCTGGTTGCAGTGATGGCCCCCGCGCAGGGCAATCCCGTCCTCGTCGGCAAAGGTCACCACGTCGTGGGCGTGGACCCCTGAGAAAGCAAAGCTCACGAGCCCCCCGCGCTCGCCCTTGGGGCCGATGATGCGGATGCCGGGAATCTCCGCCAGCTTGTCGTGAGCCTCCTTCGCCAGGGCTCCGTCGTGGAGCCTGATTTCTTCGCGGCCAAGCGAATCCAGGAAATCGCAGGATGCACCCAACGCCACAGCGTCGCCAAAGTTGGGCGTGCCCGCTTCGAAACGTTCGGGCGATGGTTTCCAGCGGCTCTCATAAAAATCCACGACGGATATCATCCCGCCCCCGCCCTGGTAAGGGGGCATTGAGTCCAGCAACGACCGTCGCCCGTAAAGGACGCCGATCCCCGTTACGCTCGCCATCTTGTGCCCGGAGAACGCAAGGAAATCGCAGCCCATCGCCTTCACATCGACTGCCATGTGCCCGATCGACTGGGCTGCATCGACCACAGTGATGGCGCCCACGCTTCGCGCTCTGGCGCAGAGCTCCGCGGCGGGATTGATGGTCCCAAGCGTGTTCGAGACATGGGTGAAAGCGAACACCTTGACCTCGGGGGTCAGGAGCCTGTCGAGTCCAGACAGGTCAAGGAGGCCGTCGTCGCCCGTGACGGGCACATATCTAAGGGTGGCCCCGGTCTTCTTTGCAATGAGCTGCCACGGCACGATATTGCTGTGGTGCTCCATCTCGGTCAAAAGGATCACGTCGCCTTTCTTCAGGTTCGCCGAGCCCCAACTCGCCGCCACCAGGTTTATCGACTCCGTCGTGCCTCGAGTGAAGACGATCTCCTCCGAGGCCTCCGCATTCACAAAGGCCCTTACCCGGGCTCGGGCTCCCTCATAGTCGTCCGTGGCGCGCATCGATAGCGCATGTAGGCCTCGGTGCACGTTGGAATTGTCCCTCGCGTAAAAGCGGTCCAGGGCGGCGATGACCGAGTTTGGCTTTTGGGTTGTCGCGGCGTTGTCGAGATAGACAAGCGGGTGTCCATTCACCTGCTGGTCCAGGATCGGAAACTGCTCGCGAATGCGTGCCCAGGTGGGTGGCATCGCGTCCTAGTCGGTGTGGCTCTCTGTCGTCGCCGGGGCCACGTCGCCGCGGAGAGCGTTGAGCGCCGCATGCCATGAGAGCGTGGCGCACTTTATACGGGCCGGGAAGGCATGGACTCCGGCGAACGCACCCAGGTCGCTGATCTCCTCCGGCTCCTTTCCCGTGGTCACTATCTCGTGGAACTCCTTGTAAAGCTTCTCGGCCTCGGCAGCGGTCTTGCCCTTGAGCTGGTGGTCATCAGCGAGGCGCTGGCCTGTGAAATGGCACATCCTGACCCGTCGAAGGATATTTCGGCGATTCGGTCCCCATCGAGCCTCAGGAAAACGTCGCACTGGTCGCCGCAGGACGGGTTGTCGCCATGGGCGGAGCGATTGGCCGTGGGTATCCTGCCGCGGTTGCGCGGCCGGCGATTGTGGTCAAGGATGACGTTCTGGTACAGATCGGAAAGGTCGGCCGACATGGTGAATGGATACAGGTATCCAGCCCCGAGGCTGCGTCAAGGACGGCCCTCGGATGCTCCGGGAAGGCGAGCTAGGGTGGGCGGGCCGCCAGGCTATCCCTGACGGCGTCCATGAACCTTTCCAGGTCAAAAGGCTTCGTGATGGAGTGGTCGATGCCGAGGCGGGCGAGCGCGCCCATGTCCGAGGATGAGAAACGCCCGCTGACCATGAGGATTCGTCCCGCGAACTTGCTGCCTCGGACGCGGGCAACGATGTCTATGCCATTCATCCCCGGCAGATTGACATCGATGATGAGCAGCTCATAGGCAGTGGGATCCCGTTCAAGGTGCTGCCACGCCTCAAGGCCGTTCCCAAAATGGCGCACTAGGTTGCCCTGGTGGCCAAGGGCCTGCACCAGGGGCTGGGCGACGAGGACCTCGTCCTCGACCAGCAGGATCCGAACACTCTTGTCGGGCCTCGCGTGGGCGGCGCGTGCCGTGCGTTTTTCCGGGGATGGCCAAACGGGGAGGTAGACCCTGAAGGTGCTGCCTGAGCCCATCGTCGACTCAACCTTCACGTGGCCGCCGGCATCGTTCACCAGGTGCCATACGGTCGCCAGGCCAAGGCCGGTTCCCTTGCCGACCTCCTTCGTGGTGAAAAACGGCTCAAATATGCGCTCAACGACCTCGGCGGGCATACCTAGCCCGTTGTCCGTGACCGTAACGAGCTGCCAACCCACAAGCACCCTCCCAGCGCTGCTTGCCGGAGGCGCGAATGTCTCCGGCGGAAGCTGTTTTGCCTCTACGGCGATCGTCGGGGTCCATCCAGGCGGATAGCGTCCCGCGAGTCGCTCCGTGAGAGCGTCCTTCGCGTTGAGCATGAGGTTAACCAGAATCTGATAAAGGTCGGTGGCGTTGAAGTAGAGGGGCGGCAGATCAATCGGAATCGCCTGCGTCCAGCATATGCGGCGGTCTACGGTGTTCTTCAGCAGATCGAAGCACCCTGCAGCGATCTCCGACACCCGCACCGTCTCAGGGCGGTGCTCTGACTTACGGCCGAAAGCAAGTAGGCGCCGCGTGAGCTCGGCCGTCCTCTGCACGGCCTTTACGATGATCTCGATGTCCTGCTGGAGCTCGGCATCACCGGGTCTAGACATCTGGATCTCTCCCGCTTTGAGCATGACGGGCGTGAGCAGGTTGTTGAACTCGTGTGCTATCCCGCCAACCAGTTCTCCTACGGCCCGCAGCTTCCTGGATCGGACGATTTCGGACTCCTGCTTCTTTCGGTCCGTGATGTCGTTTGCGAGGACGCAGACTTTGGAGGAATCGGGCGCGTCGGGTGAGGCGAGGGCGACAGGGGTAACCTCCACCATGCGCCTGCCGGAGCCGAGCAAAGTCTCATAGGACCCCGGAACATTTCGAAGAGGCGGGCGGCGCACGGCTTCGATGAGGTGCTGCCGGACCTCATCCGAGACGGGGAGGAGATCGATTGGCACGTTAAGCGCCTCGGAACCGACCGAGTATAGTTCATGCGCCCGCCGGTTCATCGAGAGTACCCGCGGCCCCTTTGGACCGGTCTCGATAACGGTCATTCCCATCGGCACATTGTCGTAGAGCGCCCTGAGCAGTAAGCCCTGCTCTTCCAGCTTCAGTTTCTGCTGCGACAGCGCCTCCCTGATCGAGCGCTGCCGCACGTAGGCAAGCAGCGCAGTCGCCAGTGCGAGCGCCAGCGCAACGGAAACATAGAGCTCTATTTCCCCAGCGCTCAGTATGTAGGACCTAAATTGACTGAAATGCTTCTTGTAGATCTGGTCGTATTGCCCGGATCTGTGGACGATCGCCAAGCCCTCGTTTAGGCGCGCGAGCAGCTCGGCGTCGCCCCGGTGTACGGCGAATGCTTGGCGCAACTGGTAGTCGTCGAACGGGCCCGCTAGCGTGGCGATATTGCTCAGGTGAAGCTCCTGGCTGACCGACAGCTCGCTCAGCTGCGACAGGAAGCAGCCAGCAATCTCGCCGCTCGAGAGCTTCAGCAGCAGCATTTCGAGTGTCGCGACCCGAACGATCTGCGCCTTTATGTTGTGATCGCTAAGGAATCTGTCGGCAATCGCGAAGCCTCCCATTACCCCGAAAGGGCGGCCGTTAAGGTCCCTGAGGTTTTTGATTGGACCATCCTTCTGGACGTAGACGCTCCCCGGGAAGGAGAGGATGGGCGATGTGAACTCGGCAGCGAGGGACGCCTCAAAAGGAATGCCCTGGCTCTGCAGCATCTGGAGCTCGCTCTTTTGAAAACGCTCACGGATCTGGGCTGTCGTACCCTGCACGCGTTCCACCTTTATTGCGGAGGCATGAGCCACGGCGTCGAGTATCTCGACCGCGAATCCCGCGAGACGCCCGGAGGAGTCCAGGTACGAGTAAGGATACGCGTCGGTGCCGGCTCCGACTGCGACCGGCTGGCGGAGGGCGAGCGGAGCCATTGCGGGGTGCGAATCATCTGATCCGGGGGAGGAAACAGGTGACAAAACCCATCCCGCCCCGAGCAGGATGCAGGCACTCCGTCGAGCGCCCATGCGCAGGGAGGCGAGAGTCATGTGCGCGCGGACTATTAGGTCATTGTCTCCAGTGCGACAATACGAATCGGGCGCTGCTTGGGCATTTATTGCGTCGTCGCGAGGCCGGGCTCTATAACCCCATAATATATAAGCTATATACAATAATATAGCATACCTGCCGCGCGGCGGGAGAAACCCGCCGGGGTGTCTCGGGCCCGCCCCTGGCTATGCGCGCCTTCCCTTGAACGTGAGCTCCGCAACGGCGCTTTTGTCCTGGCCGCCCAGGCCCAGGCTGACGAGCGCATCGTATTGGAGTTTTGTGGCCGCGGCGATCGGCAGCCTAAGGCCCGACTGGGTTCCCAGCACCCAAGCTATGGTGCTGTCCTTTGCCGCATGGGCAGCCGAGAAAAAGCAATCATGGGATCGACGCTGCATGTCCTCGCCGTCGGTCTTCAGGACCTGCGAGCTTGCACCCGTCTGGGAAAACACCTCGCGCACGACGTCGAGATCAAGTCCGAGGGCCTGGGCAAGCCCGAGGCCCTCGGCGAGCGCCGCGGTGTTCGCGTTCATGACCATGTTCACGAGGGCCTTCATCTGGGCAGCCTGGCCTGACCTTCCTATGAACCGGGGCTCCGGGCTCAGCTTTTCCAGGATAGGACGAATGGCATTGAAGCTCTTCCGGTCGCCCCCGCACATCAGATAGAGCGTTCCCGCCCGCGCCTGCGGTATCGAGGAGGCCATGCATCCCTCGAGCGCTCGTGCCCCGGCCTTCCTGGCTCTGCGTGCCACTTCCACATGGATCCTGGGCGTAAGGGTTGCGCAGTTGACGAAGACCTTCCCCTTGGCGCCTTTCAGAAGCGAATCTCCGTTTTGCGAGAAGATCGCGAGTTGGGCGGCGTCATCCGTCACAACCGTGAAGATCACGTCCGAGGCCGCGGTCACGGCGGCCAGGGTTCCCGGGCTCCTCGCCCCGGTTTCCCGGGCAACGGACCTGGCGGCGCCTTGGTTGGCGTCATAGACCGCGGCAATGCGGCACCCGCACTCCCGGAGCCTGCGTGCCATATTTGCTCCCATCCTGCCGACCCCTACAAAACCGATTTTTTCCTTCATGGCCATAAATTGGATGTCGCAGTGGCTTCTTTAAACAACAATGTTGCACGGTGTTGCGTACTGTCGTGACCTCCACGGACCCCCGGGATCGACGGCCCCACTTTCTTTTGGCGCCGATAGTGGTTTTGCCCGTTCAGGGTGTCTTAGTGGTGAGGCGTGAAACCCATTCAGACACTTCCAATTTCGAGATTTGCGGCCGCTATGCCTGAAGAGCCAGACAGCCCAACGGACTTTTCCGCGCTTTACCGCTCAACGCTGGCCCCGTTGAGGCGCTACTTGACCCGCCTTTTGGGCAATGCCAGCGAGGCCCAGGACGTCGCCCACGACGCCTACATGCGCGTCTATCCGAGCATCACTAGCCAGGCTGCCCGGCGCCCTGCGGCCCTTCTCTACACGGCTGCCCGGCGCCTCGCGATCAACCGGCTAAAGCACCGGAGTGTTTCCCCCATTGCTAGGGACGCCTTCATCCCCGAGATGTCCGCGTCGGGAGAGCCCGGCGTCGAGCAGCAGGTCATCACGAGGCAGGAGTTGGACATACTGGAGGAGGCCATCGCTCAGCTGCCCGAGGGATGTCGAGCCGTGCTATTGATGTGCAAGATCGAGCAGCTCTCCCACAGGGAGATCGCCGACCGGCTGTCGATCGCAGTCAGCACGGTGGAGAAGCAACACGCTCGCGCCCTACGGCTCCTGCGAACCGCATTGCAAGGGAGATTCGAATCATGAACGGGAACAATCCATTTTCAGATACGGGTGTCGAGGACCACGCAGCGCTCTGGGCGGCTCGCCTTGAAGGCAAGGCGCTTACGGAGGCCGAGCGCGCCGAGCTGGAGTCCTGGCTCGCCAGCGGCCCCTCCTGCAGGGCCGCCCTCTCGAGCTATTGCAGGTTCTCGTCGAGGCTCGACCGCGTGGTCTCCGACCTGGTGTCCTCGGGCTCAATCGAAATCCGGTACGCCAACGAGGCCCCTGTGCGCAATAGGTTAAGCTCGTGGAGGCTAGCGGCCGCAGGGCTTGCCGCGGCTGCGGTGGCCATGGGGGCGGTTTGGTTTCTCAGGCCCTCGGGCCGTGCGGAGACCCTCTCGGCCCCTGCGGGCCAAAGGCAGGCGTTTACGCTTGCCGACGGGACCCGCATCGAGCTCAACGCCAACACCAGCATCGTCGTCGAGAATAGCAGGTCCGAGCGGCGAGTCCGGCTGGCCAATGGGGAGGCCTTTTTCGTGGTGAGCAAAGACAAGTCGAAACCCTTCATTGTGGACACGCCTGCGGGTTCAGTCCGCGTGACGGGCACCATATTCAACGTGCTCACCGAAGCCGCCTCGCAACTCGAGGTGACGGTTGTGGAGGGGTCGGTTCAGGTGAGGGCGGACGACGGGGGCCAATCCCAGCCGTCGAGTCCGGTTGACCTAAAGCCAGGTGGCAGGCTCTCCGCCGTCAAGGGTGGGGTATCCCTCAGCAATCTGACGGACGCCGAACTGGATGACTCCCTCGCGTGGAGGCAGGGGAAGATCGTCTGCAACCAGATGCCCCTCTCCGAGGCCCTGGCGCTATTCGCCCACTACCATGGTCGGTCCATCACGGTGACGCCGGCGGCTGCGGCGCTTCGTGTGGGCGGCAGGTACAGCATCGACGACCTCGATGGATTCCTTGCGGCGCAGCTGATGCTCCAGCAGGATCACAAGGTGCGCATCGAGCACGGCGCGACAGGCTCAATTCGATTGAGCCTCCTCACCGAGCCCTGAGCACACCGATTCAGTTGAGCCGCACCCCACTTTTTCACCCCGGAGCACTCCGACTTGCCTTTCGCCTGCTGCTTTTGGGAATCGCTAGCTCGATTCCCCTAACGGTTCTATCCAAGCCGATTGAGTTCAATCTGCCAGCGCAGCCCGCGGACGGTGCGTTGATGGCCTTCTGCCGCCAGGCAAAAGTCGAACTGCTCTTTTCCTTCGACGAGCTGCACCAGGTGCGTTCAGCCGCCGTCTCGGGCCGTTTTGAGCCCGAGGACGCGCTCAGGATGCTCCT
>Ga0182030_10023318_pt1 | contig 11453 bp, 9 predicted proteins | sample 812S3MmetaG_FD_121299 | JGI IMG/M metagenome (GOLD analysis project Ga0182030, IMG submission 121299) | Permafrost microbial communities from Stordalen Mire, Sweden - 812S3M metaG (Illumina Assembly) | ecosystem: Environmental > Terrestrial > Soil > Wetlands > Permafrost | place: Sweden...
GTCAGAAGCCGCATCGGATCTTAGTGTAGCTTGAGTTGGTGGCGAGGAACGAGTGCCAGGGTGAGTGAGGAAGGGTCGATGTAGCCCGATCAAACGCAAAAAACGCGGCGCGGAGATTTCTCCCCGCGCCGCACAGCCCTGTTTGAGATAATCGTGAACCAACTGGACGCCGAACCAAAGATCGTACAGCGAGGTGCGTCCGGCTCGCTGAACTAGCTCTTGAGAGCCTTCTTCTTCAGGAGTGTGACTAGCCCGAGCAGAGCCATCCCGGCCGTCACGAAGGTCCCAGGCTCTGGGGCAATGGCGTTCGGCGAAAACTCGACGGAGGCGATGTCCGCATAACAGTCGGTTGACGCTGTGAGAACGATGTACGAGTAGCCCCCGGTCGAAGACGTCTCGAGCCCGTTCCCGATCCCGACATCCAACACTGTTCCACCCACGCCGGATGCGGTTGGCAGACTGTTCGTTCCGAGTATGACCCAGGCTTCCGTGACCCCTTGAAAATTGACTCCTATGAAACTGTCGCCCGTGGGGACACTGAGCACGATGAAACTGGTATTCGTGACCATGTCGCTGGTCTGGGTGACGCCCAAGTCACCGTTGTCACCGAGACTGACATTCTTGGTACCGTTGTTGACGTAGGTCGTCGATCCGCTGATGGTGCCTGCGCCGCTCACTACCGTGTCTCCGCTAACAACCTTGGTGCCAAATCCTGTGAGAGAATTCGAGCCGCCACTGTTCGTCCAAAACGCCCAAGCGTTGATTGTAGTTCCGCTGACGGTGAACGCCTGGGGGTTGCTCGTGATAGAAACGCCGGACGTGAATACAAAGTCGACCAAATTCGTGGCGTGCACAGCCGGCAATGAAGCGGCCAGCGCGGCGGCGATGATGAGTGCTTTTCTCAAGGTGATTCCTCCTGGTGATGTTCTTCTGAGCGCCTGTAAGTTGCCTGGCGCTTCAGTAAGTCTTTGTACGATCCTTCGCAATTGTACGATGAGAAAACGCCAATAAAAACAGGCCTTCGTACCATTTTGGTACCGGAGTACAAATTGAAAAAAGTTTGTACTACAAGACCTACAGAGACTTATTAACCAGACTGCTAGATGGCGCAAACCGGCAGTACTTTTTTGAAGAATGGCAATTACTTTTCGCGAGAAACCGTGAATCGCGGGCGTGTTCGGTGCATCGCCGGGGCCCGCTCGCCTACAATGGTTGCTTCTATGTCTAAACGTGCGGGTCTGGCCTGCTTCCTGGCGATGGCCGCGTTGTTCGTTGTGATCAACCGCGGCGCGTACAAAGGCTATTTCACGGCCGATGATTTCGACAACCTCAGCTGGACTCGCCATGCGAGCGCAACGTCGTATATAGAAGGGCTGCTTTCACCGCGTTTTCAGACGAACAACTTCCGGCCCGTGGGCCATTTGTTCTACAAGGTGGAGGAGAGTCTGTTCGGCTTCGATTTCCCCAAGTATGTGGCGGCGCTGCACGCTCTGCACCTGTTCAATGTGTGGCTGGTCTGGCTGCTGGTGCGCCGCCTGGGCGCGCGGGCCTGGCCGGCGGCGGCGGCCTGCCTGTTCTTCGCGCTGCACATGGGCTTCTTCGACGCGGTCTGGAAGCCGTCCTATATCTTCGACGTGTTGTGCGCCACGTTTTGCCTGCTGAGCCTGCTGAGCTACGCAAGCGGCCGCTGGATTGTGAGTTTCGTCTGTTTCTGGGTGGCGTACAAAGCCAAGGAACCGGCGGTGATGCTGCCGTTTGTGCTGGCATGCTATGAAATCTGGTTTGGCAAGCGGAATTGGAAACCGCTGGTGCCGTTCTTCGTGGTGGGGTTGTCGTTCGGGCTGCAAGGCCTGCTGCTCAATCCCAACTCCGGCAACGATTACGAGTTCCACTTCACCGCAGGAGCTGTGGCTGCCACCAGCATCTTCTATGCGGGCCGGGTCTTGCTGATTCCTTACTTAGGCTTTGCGCTACCCGCGGCACTCTGGTTTTTCCGTAGCCACCGGGTGCGTTTCGGCCTGGCAGCGATGCTGTTGTTCTTGATTCCCGTGCTCTTTCTGCCGGGGCGCATCAGCACGGCTTATTGCTATCTGCCTTTTGCCGGGCTGGCGATGGCATTCGCCGGAATCGCGGAAGCCGGTCATCTGGCCCTGGTCGCGGCCTTCTTCCTGGTGTGGCTGCCGCTGGATCTTCACGAACTGCGGCTGGAGCGGCGCGAAACCATCGCGCAGGATAACGATGCCCGGGCATGGGTTAGCGGCTGGGACCGGTACGCCCAAAGCAATGCCGCTCCCGATACTGTTATCTATTCCGGCGAACCGGCTGGCTTTGGGAGTTATGGAATCACGGGCGCCATTCGATGCTCATACCAACAAGCGCCGGCCCGGATTGTGGAGGCTGAGAAGCCGGCGCTGCCAGCGGACGCCGATCACATGCGCATCGCGTTCGCCTCCTGGAACAGCTCTCTTCATAAACTGGATGTGGTCGAGCATGGCCCGGGGATGCTGCCCGCTTCCTTCATTGACACCACCAGCGCAACGCCCGTCTGGCAGTTGGAAACGGGATGGTACGGACCGGAGAACGGCTTCCGCTGGATGGCGCCGGTAGCGACAGCCAGCCTGACGCGGCCGGAAGGCGCGGCGCGGTTCGAATTGCGCGTGCTTCCCAACACGACGCTGCTCGATAAAGTGGGTCCGGTGACGGTCCACGTTTCGATCGACGAACGGGAGTTGACTGCGCAAGTGGTGACTCAGGCGGGCTGGACAACGTTGGAATGGCCGCTGCCGCCGGCGGCCGCGGGTCCGGTGAGGATCGGCATTCGCACGGAACCAGCGTTCCAGCCTTCCGGCGACCCGCGCATCCTGGGAATCGCAGTGGGCTCTTTCGGATTTAGGGCAGCGCTTCCACCGCTCCCACCAGGTCGCCAGTGAGCCGTAGCACGGCCCAGCGGGCGCGCTCCGTGGCATACTGCGCGTCGTAGAACGCAATCCACTTGTCGTTCTCCATCACGCGCGCTTCTTCCATCTGGCGGAGGGTGACGCGGCCTTCCTGCATCTGGGCCAGGTACACGGAAATTTGTTCGTGAGCGGCGTCGAGATCGAGGCGCGCGACTTCGGCGGCGGTTTCCGAGCGGTGCACGGTGCGGTAAGCCTGTTCGAGATCGCTGCGGACTTTGTTGCGCGTATTGTTGAGGTCAATTTTCAAGTGTGTGATGTCGGCCTCTGTCTGCGCCACTTCCGCGCCCAGCGCCTTGCCGAAGGTGAGCGGAAACTGGAAGGATAAACCGATTTCGCCGTTGTTTTTTTGAAACCGGCTGAAGTACTCGGCGTAGTTATTGAACTTGGCGAGCAGCGCGTACTGCGCCACCAGGTCGACGCGCGGCAGGCGCTGCGCTTTTTCGCCCTTGGCTTCGAGCCCCTTGGCGATGATCTGCGATTCGAGATGGCGCAGATCTTTGTTTGCGGCGAGCGCGGCATTGATGGCTTCCTCGGGGGATTTCGGAAGAGCCGGCGCGGGGCGTTCGGTATCGACGGCGCGGACGCGGTCCTCGGCGGAAAAACCGAGCGCCATGGCCAGGGCGGTTTCGGAGGTAGCCTGGTCGTCCTCCAGCAGGCCGGCCACTTGACGGGCTCGGGCCACATTGGCAAGGGCGGTCTTCCCGGCAAGCGGCAGCGCACGGCCCTCGCGCACTTGCACCTGAATGCTTTCCAGCAGCTTTTGCAGGCTATCGGCCTCTTTACGCGCCAAGTCGAGCAGGCGCGCGGGACGCTCGGCATCGAGGTACAACGTGGTGGTGCGGTAGGCGATTTCGTCGCGCTTGCCGGTGACGGCGATGGTGGCGCCGCGTTGTTCTTCCTTGGCCTGAGCCACGGCATAGCTTTGCTGCCGGTTGAAAATGTCAGCCAACGCATTGGCCTGCACCAGACTGGGCGCGGAGCCTTCGATGCTCATGGGGAAGCCGTTGCTATAGGCCAGGCCGCTGCCCACCACCAGACGCGGCGCAAAAGGACTGCGCGCCACACGGACGGCTTGCCAGGCCTTCTCTTCGTCCAGGCGCGCCAGCATGATGTCAGGATTCTGTTTGAGTGCCGTCTCCACCGCTTGCCGCAGCGTCATGGAGTGCACTTCGGCGCGAAGCAGACAGGCCGATATCAGAAAGAAAGCCGCAATTCGAGACATAAACATATTGTAATGGTGCGGCAAAGTAGGACAGACGATCGCTTTTCGTCGTCTGTCAACTCCCGGATGTTTCGCCGGCAATCGCTTCGACCGCCGAGTCTTTACCCGGCGTAGTGGGCGGCCAGCGCCAGATAAAACAACGTCCCCACCGCGATCACGGCGCCATGGGGTAGACCCAGGGCTTTCGGGTGATGGACGTCCAGTTCTTCCTTGCCCACATAGGCAGGCCGGCCGCTCTTCATTTCATTGATGATGAAGCCGACGTTCCAGAATGTGCTCTTCACGCGCTTGCGCACAGCGACCAGTATCAGCGCCATGAAGCCGCCGACAATGGCCGTCACCACGAAGATACCGAACCAGTTCGGCCATCCCACAATCGCCCCCACGGCAGCCATCAGTTTGACATCGCCAGCGCCCATGGCGCGCAGCGCATAGAGACTGAGGTAGCCGATGAAGGCAACGGCGAAACCGATCAGCGAATGGCGAAAACCGGGCCAGCCCTGATAGAGAAAAGTGTTCAGGACGAACCCCAGCACCACGCCGGCGACCGAAAGCCAGTTCGGAATGCGCCGATAGCGGACATCATAAACCGCTGCGCCCAGGACCACCGCCATCAGCAGCGCCTCCACCCCGGGCGGAGGAAGAGTGAACCTCATTGATTCATCAGTATATCGTCTTTCAGATGTTACTTTAGATAGCGCGCAAGACGTCGGGCAGCGCTGTCAACGCGGAGCGCGGCGAAATTTCAGTTGCCTTTTACTGTCACACGTGACATAGTACACATGTGATCCTGATGGAAGCCGCGGACGCGGCGCGGAGCTGGCTGTGATCCCGTTCCGCCTGGTGTTGCAATCCGGCGTGCCGGTGCACGAACAGGTGGCGTTCGCCGCCAAGAAGGCTATGATCTCCGGCCAGCTTCGCCCCGGCGATCCGTTCCCTTCGGTGCGTGCGCTCAGCAAAGCAATGAAGATCCATCCGAACACCGCCCACAAAGTGGTGGCGCAACTGACCGCCGAGGGTCTCCTCGAAGTGCGACCGGGGATTGGAACCGTCGTCGTACAGCCGCCGCCATCCACGCGCACGGAGCGCGGCCACCTGCTGGGCCGCGAAGTGGAACAACTGGCCGTGGAGGCCAAGAAACTAGGCCTGACGGTGGACGACCTGCACGCCGCCATCGACGAACACTGGCAACGCTTGCAAACGGACACCAAGGAGGATGCATGAGCAGCCCGTTGCGAACCGAACATTTCACCAAGACATTCCGCGGCGTGGAAGCCGTGCGCTCCCTGACGCTGGAAGTGCCGGAAGGCGCCGTGTTCGCGCTCGTGGGCGCCAACGGCGCCGGCAAGACCACCACCATCAAGACCATCATGAACATCCTCCGGCCCACGTCCGGGCGCGCTGAAATTGTCGGCGTGGATTCGCGACAACTGGGCGCGGAGCAACTGGCGCAGGTGGGCTACGTCTCTGAAAATCAGAGGCTCCCGCGATGGATGAAGGTGGGCTACTTCCTTTCGTATTGCAAGGAGTTCTACCCCACGTGGCGCGACGAAGACCTGAATGAACTGGTGCGCCTCTACGAACTGCCGCTTGACCGCAAGCTGGGAAATCTCTCGCGCGGCATGCGCGTGAAAGCGGCGCTGGCATCGTCTCTAGCCTACCGGCCACGGCTGATTGTGCTGGATGAACCGTTCAGCGGCCTGGATGTGCTGGTGCGGGAGCAACTGATTGAGAGCATCCTGGAACGCACACCGGAAGCCACTGTGTTTCTGGCATCGCATGATCTGGCGGAGATTGAAAGCTTTGCCAGCCACATTGGATATCTGAACGACGGCAACCTGGAATTCGTGGAAGAGATGCCGACGCTATCCGAGCGCTTCCGCGAAATGGAAATCACGCTAGGCGAAGCGGCGGCGCTGCCGGCGGGCCTGCCGGCAGCATGGCTGAACCCGGAACAAACCGGCGTGGTGGTGCGCTTTACGGATTCGCAATTCGATGCGGCGCGCAGCCGCGCGGAGATTCAGCAGCACTTCCCCGCCGCCAAAGAAGTGACCGCGCGGGTGCTGTCGCTGCGTTCGATTGTAGTGGCGCTGGCCAAATCGGCCAGGAGCAGCAAAGGAGCGAAGTGACGCCATGCACCTGATCCTGCATATCTGCAAGAAAGATGTCCGGCGTTTGTGGTGGGCCATCCTGGCCACGTGGCTGTTGCTGGCCGCGCTGGCGCAGCAGGACCGCTGGCGCGCCGATGTCATTGTCGGTTCCGCCGAAGGCTGGTTGAACCTGCTGCTGCCGCTGGCCTGGTGCTGCCTGATTGCGCTGGCCGTCCACGAAGAAGCGCCGGCGGACGACCGCGAATTCTGGTTGACGCGGCCTTACCGCTGGCAAACCCTGCTGGCGTCCAAGCTGCTATTCGCGGCGCTGTTCATTCATGTGCCGGGATTGATTGCGGACGCCTGCATCCTGGCGCTGCGCGGATTTCAGCCGCTGGCATACTTGCCGGAACTGCTGGAGAAACAGGTGATGGTGGCTGCTGTGCTCACGGTTCCCGCCATGGCACTGGCTGCCCTGTTCGCAAGCATCGCGCAGTTCATGCTGGCGGCCCTTGTGATCCTGGGCGCGGCGGCTTATTTGAGCGGCGTGACGCAACTGTATTCGCCCTATCTGCCGCCGGACTGGGCTCGCTACGCGGTGGCAGGATTCGTGGTCAGCGCAGCAGGCTTCGCGCTGCTGCCGCTGCAGTACGCCCGCCGCCGTACCATCCCGGCGCGCGCCGCGGGAGCCGCGGCGGCGGTGCTGGCAGGACTTCTGCTGGCGTATTTGCCGGCCAATTTCACGGACCGCGTGAACGCGATGCTGCATCCCGCGCCGGGGAACATCGCAATCCGGATTTCGCCTTCCCGGCACTTTCCGTTCCCTATGCAGCAGTTCGCGCCGTGGACGTACGCTGGGATTCCGCTTGCGGTGTCCGGTCTGGCAGCCCCAGCCGATTTTCAGACGGCAAGAGTCGACGTGGAACTGGTGGGACCCGATGGGCAGCGTTATGACAGCGCAAAGCCAGGGCTTTCGCCGGACCAGTTGAGCAACAGCTTCTGGGGCTATATCGAAAGGACACCGGATTACTACCTCTTATTGCGGCTTCCGTCCTCGGTGTGGGGACGGCTCAAGAACGGCAAGGTTCGGATAAAGGGCACAATCACGCTGTGGTTCCAGCGTGCCGGGCAGACTGAGTGGATGCCCCTTTTGGGAACACCCCGGATGGTGGCGGGAGTGGGGCTTTGTTCGGGAAACATCGGGCCGCCGTTTAACATGATCGAAGATGCCGGGCTGAAGATTCTTTGCGAGTCACCAGCCCCCTTCCCGGCGCGCACCGCGCTGCGGATCTGGCAGCCGCAAACCGGGCACAGTTGGACGCCCGGGCTGACCGACGGCATGTATAGACAATTTGGCGTGAAGGGCTCGTGGCTGTCGCCGCTCAATCGCAGAGACTCGCAAATTCCGATTGAAGATCCGGCAACTGCGGCGCGGCTGGCGCGGCCGGACACCATGACGCGCGAGTTGCTGCAAAACGCCAGGATGGCGATCACGCCCTATCAAACCACTGGCTGGGCTGTCGTGGATTTTGATTTCCGCGATGTCAAGCTGGGCGACTACGTCAAGTCGCCGGCGCATTGAACGATTTCCGGATACAGGAGGATTTGTGAAACTAATCGCCGCCTTGCTGTTACTAGCCGCCTCACTGGCCGCCCAAACGGCCAGCGTGGAAGGCATCGTGGTCGACCAGGCAACAGGCCAGCCGCTGAGCGGCGTTCACGTGCGCGTGCTTACCGGAGATGTCGCCTCGGTCACTGTGGAACGCGTCTACGGAGCCATCAGCGATCGCGCCGGACATTTCTCAATTTCCGGCATCAAGCCTGGACTCTACCTGGTGGCGCCGGAGCGCACCGGCTTCGTTCTTGTGCGGCCGCCCGGCCCCATACCCGCGCCCGTGCTGGCGCTGAAGGCCGGACAGCACATCACCGATCAAAAAGTGGAAATGATGGCCTGCGGTTTCGTCTCTGGGCGCGTGGTGGATGATAACGGGGACCCCGTCCCGGGAGCGTCCCTTCTGCTTCGAGCAGCCCCGCCCGACACCGACGTTGAAAACCCCTTTGCAATCCCGCTGCCGAACTTCACCAACGATCGCGGTGAGTTTCGCGTTGTGGTTTCTCCCGGCAAATACTATCTGCAGGTGTTTCCGCGCAACAACCGTCCGCAAATAAGCGGCCCGGTCATGCCATATACTGCCACTTTCTATCCCAATGGGGGCACTCCGGGAGAAGCCTCACCCATCCAGGTCAAACCGGGTCAGGAGGTAACTTCCCTCGATATCCGTCTGGCGCACGCCAGAATGTCCGCGCCCGGCGCCGGCGCCGTAGCGAATCTGACCATCGGTGGCCTAGTGACGGGAGCGCCCAGTGGAGCACGCGCCACCATCACCGTTACGCGCAGCCTGAATTTAGGCGTCACACAAAGCTTTCGAGGGGCCGTCGCGGATGGGGATGGCAAGTTCCAGATCCGTGGCTTGCCCTCGGGAAATTACAAAGTATTCGCTCAATACGCTGCCGGCAAGGTCGTCCTCGAAAGCCAGGCAGTGGATGTCCAACTCACCAGCGTCGACCTGGGCTATCTGCAGCTCCAACTGGCTCCGGGCGAAGATCTCAACGGTTCGCTTGAGATCGCAGGCGAAGCCGCGGGCGCTGCGCCGTCACGCAAGATCGCGGTGAAACTGGAAGCCGTCGAACCGGGCGGCCACGGCACTCCCGAGACCAGTCCCGCCCAGGTTGCCGCGGACCGGTCGTTCCGCATTCCCGCCGTGCTGCCGGGGCGGTATCGCGTCCACCTGGTGCCCTTGCCGGAGGGAGCCTTCATCCGGTCCGTTATGCTCGATGGCGCGGCGGTGGACGAAGCAGGCTTCGAATTGTCCCGCGGCGGCCTGGGCGACCGCCTGAAGATTACCCTCAGCCTGAATGCCGGTCAACTCTCCGGCACGGTGCTGGGCCATGATGATGCGCCGCTCACCAGTCCCCTGGCGGAGGTTTTGGTCTGGAAGAATGCCGCGCAGGTAATGCCGGAGCACCATCCGGTCGCGGACAGCCGGTACGTCCTCAAGAATCTGCGGCCCGGAAAGGTTCGGGTCCTGGCCGTGGATGCCTTCGATTTCACAAATCTGGCGGGCGCCAATAACCCGGCCGAGTTCGCCAAAGCCTTGCTGGCCGCGGCCGAAGAGATCGAGGTCAAGGAGGGCGTGAGCCTGGTGAAAAATCTGAAAATCGTTGCGAAGGAGGACATCCATGTTCAGCCGAAACAGTAATCGCCTTGCCGATACGCTGATGCTGGGTATGCTGGTGCTGGCCTTGGCCGCCACCGCTGCCGCGCAGCAGCCGCCGCCGCAGCAGCCAGCGCCCCCTACCGGAAACGGCTCGGTCTCCGGCGTGGTCGCTGACTCGGCAACCGGCGCGCCTTTGCCGCGCACCTCTGTGTCTCTGTTTGTCTTCAGCAATGCGGGTGCACGCTCCTTCGGCACCATGACGGACGCCGAAGGCAGATTCAGTATCGGAGGTCTGCCGGCGGGCCAGTTTACGCTCAACCTGGATCACGTGGGCTATGTGACTCCGGCCGCCGGCAACCGGCTCTCCGATTCGCAACTGCGGCCCGACGAGAAGAAGGAGGGGTTGAAGCTGACGCTCACCCCTACCGGCGCAATCTCCGGGCGCGTTTTCAATGCCGACGGCGGCGCAGTGCAAGGGGCCATCGTCTCGCTGGACGCGGCTCCAACTGGCGTCAACGCCGTCACCAGTGATGAGAAGGGACAGTTCCGCATCAGCGGTGTGCCGCCGGGGCGATATCGCGTGTTGGCAAATCCAGCCCAGATGCCCTTCCCGCCCGAGATCCGCACCGACGGCACCCGCGAGGTTCACGACGCTCGCACGTATTATCCCGACGGGCTCACCGTGAAGGAAGGCCAGCGCGTGGAATTGGGACCCGGCGCGGAGCTCACAGGCATCGACATCCGCCTGGTGCGTACGCCGGTGGTGACGCTCAGCGGCAGAGTTGTGGATCCGCCGCCGGGAGGGAAAACGCAAGTGCGCGCGGTGGCGAGTGCCGCAACCGGCGGTGGCGTTCAGATGGCGGGCTACGTCAAGGCCGATGGCTCATTCCAGATCTGGCAGCTCGATCCCGGAAAGTACACGCTGGTCGCCACGAACATGTCGCAGGGTCCGGGGCCGCAGCGCGGCCTGCAATCGGCGCCGGTCGAGGTGGAAGTGGCCGGCACGGACATCGAACATATCGAACTTCCCATCGTTCAGCCCTTCGACGTCAGCGTTCAGCTTCGTTTCGCCGATGCAAAGGCGGGCGAAGCGCCCACCATGCAGCCGCAGCAGCGTCCGGGACAGCCGCCTCCGGCGCAGGATGCGCCGCGCCAGACCATGCCGCGGCGGGTGATGTTGCGGCCTGAAGAAACGGCCTTCGTCAACTCCAGCCAATTGTTCCAACCCATCGAAATTGGCGCCGACGATTCGTTCACGCTGGAAAAACTGCTGCCCATGCGTTACCGGCTGCTGTTGCTGTGGAGCGTGTACGTGAAATCGGTCACCGTCGGCCAGCTTGAGACGGAAGGCGACATTCTCGACCTGCGCCACGGTCCGGGCGGCGCCGTCACCGTGACATTGGCGTCCGCGATGGGTGAAGTCTCCGGAGTGGTCAGCGATTCCAGCGGGCCGGCCGCCGCCGCGCGCATCGTGTTGATCTCAGGCGCCGGCCGCAACCCAATGTTCGGCGTTTCCGCCGCCGACGGCACGTATAAGTTCGGCGCGGTTCCGCCGGGAAATTACAAGTTGGTCGCCGGGGATGCCGACATCATCACGCTATTCCAGCAGGGGAAAGATACCGCGGAGTACGCCGACATCGCGGAGAGCCTCCAAGTGTTCGCGGGTGATAAGGCGACGAAAGCGCTGAAGAAGATCGTGCCGGGCGGAAGGTAGCGGCTCCGTGGCGAATGAATGCGCCACTTTTCGTCCCGCTATTTCTCCCCGCCGCCGGTTACCACCGGACGCGCTATGGGCAACTGAATCCCGTCGCCAATCTTGGCTTCGCCGGGAATCGAAACGGGAAGCTTCCCGCGAATCTCGATTTCGCCCCACAAAGCTTTCGCAGCGGCAATCTCCGACGGCACCACCGAACTGAACGTCGCCAGATAGGCCGCGGCTTTCGGAAAGTTGCGCAGCAGGTACGGA
>Ga0182030_10023319_pt1 | contig 11453 bp, 8 predicted proteins | sample 812S3MmetaG_FD_121299 | JGI IMG/M metagenome (GOLD analysis project Ga0182030, IMG submission 121299) | Permafrost microbial communities from Stordalen Mire, Sweden - 812S3M metaG (Illumina Assembly) | ecosystem: Environmental > Terrestrial > Soil > Wetlands > Permafrost | place: Sweden...
ACGGCCGTGCCGTGATCGCCGACCGGTCCACTCACCAGCAGGCGGTCGCCTGGGCCGATGCGCGCCATGCCAGGCAACGCCGGACCACTTCGCGTGCCAATGCCGGTCGCGGTGATGTAGAGGCCGCCGCCCTGGCCGCGTGGCACGACCTTGGTATCGCCCGCGACGATCGCGACGCCGCACTCCAGCGCGGCTTGTCCAATGCTCATGGCGATGCGAACGAGGCGGTCCATCGCGAACCCTTCCTCGATCAGGAAGCCCAGGGTAAGCCAACGCGGCGTGGCGCCGCTGACCGCGAGATCGTTCACACTGCCGTGCACAGCGAGTGAACCGATGTCGCCACCGGGAAATTCCAGCGGATCGACGATGAAACCGTCTGTCGTGACGACCATCGCGCCTGCCTCCGGCGGCAGACAGACGGCATCGGCGGAAATATCGAGGTCGGCGCTTTGAAAGTGGCGGGCGAAAACGTCCCGCACCAACTCGCGCATGAAACGGCCGCCGTTGCCGTGCGCCAGAGTGACGCGGTCACCACCGTCCATCATGGCGCGGCCGCGATGCGTGCCGCTGCCTCGACGATCTGGCCGAAGCTCAGGCCGGCGTCGTTGCAGGGCACCCGGATCGGGAGGTAGGCCCGGAAGCCCGCTTCGCGCAAACCTTGCAACGCCATTTCGGCCAGAAGCCGGTTCTGGAACACGCCGCCGGTGAGGCCGACGGCGAACGCACCATGGCTACGCCGCACGGCGATCGCCTGGTCGACCAGACAGCGCGCCAGGCTGGCATGGAACGCGGCGGCGCGGTGGCGAGGAGAGCGTGTTTCGTCAAGCAGCAACGCGACCAAAGGCGCCCAGTCGACTTGTAAGACACCATCGGAACGACATGGCAGCGGTAACGGCACGGCTTCCCTGAAACCAGTTCCCGCCTCGGCGAGGCTTTCGAGCGCCATCGGTCCCTCGCCCTCATGGCTCGCGCGCTGGACCAGGCGCAGGAAAGCGGAGGCGGCATCGAACAGGCGGCCGACGGACGATGTCTCTGGGCTGTTCAGCCGCTTCGTCCAGGCCGCTCGCACCAGCGCGGCATCGGGGATTGGTGGCTGCCAACTTTGGTCCCTGGTCACACCAATCGGCGTTGCCATCGCCTCCCGGTCGTGACCCTCCTGCAACGTCAGCTTCGGCCTTCCCGTCGTCATCCCCGGACTTCCCGTCGTCATCCTCGGACTTCCCGTCGTCATCCTCGGCCCCTTCACCGTCATCCTCGGGCTTGACCCGAGGATCGGCTTGCACAGAACTCGTGCCCTGCGAGAGAGCACGGGGCCTGCATCGCGAGATGCCAGGGTCAAGCCCTGGCATGACGCATGGGGGGCCTGTACGTCATCCCTTTGGACCGTTGGCATCAAACCGAGTTCCCAGGCGAGCGCGGCGGCGGACCGCCAGGGTTCGCGCGCGGCCTTGTCGCCACCGGGTGGAGCGAATGGGCGGAATGTCGCGACCCGAGACCAGACGCCGGGGTGACCGAGCAAGGCCTCGCCGCCCCAAAGCGTGCCGTCCTCGCCGAGCCCGACGCCGTCCCAGGTGAAACAGAGCCAGCGCGGTTCTTCCGGGAATTCTCCCGCGACCGCGGCGGCGTGGGCGCGATGATGCGGCACGCGCAACACCGGCGTATCGCCGCCCAGAGCCTCGGCCCATCGTGTGCTGGTGTACCCGCTGTGCAAATCGCAGATCAGCGTTTGCGCCCGGACGCCATGGAGACGCTGGAGCGTCTCGGCGGTGGCCTCCAGCAGATCGAGACCGCGTGGGCTGTCGATCTCGCCAAGATGCGGTGAGATCACCACGCGCGCGCCGAAAGCCAGGGCCAGCGTCACCTTCATCTGGCCACCCAAAGCGAGCAGCGGGCGCTCGACCGGACACGACAAGGTCAACTCCAGAGGCGCGCTGCCGCGTCCCAGGCGAAGCGGGCGAGGCCGGCCCGCGATGACCCGCACGACGCCGTCGTCGGCGGGCCGGAGGATCGGCCGGTCGTGATGCAGGAACGCGTCAGCGACCGTCGCCAGAAGCCGTCCCGCGTCGGCCGGTTCGGTCAATACTGGCTCACCGGCGACATTCCCCGAGGTCGCCACCAGCGGACCGCCAAACCCGGCGGCGATCAGGTGGTGGAGCGGACTGTAGGGAAGCATCGCTCCCAGTTCGCGCAGCCCCGGTGCGAGCGAAGGCGACAATCCACCGGCTTCGCGCGATGGGACCAGAACAATCGGCCGGTTCGGCCGGCGCAAGGCAAGAATTTCCTCGGCGTTGGGCGCGCAACAGGCGCGCACGCTGTCCAGCCCGTCAGTGCCTGTCCAGGGAAACAACACCGCCAGCGGTTTCGCCGGCCGCCGTTTACGCGCGCGCAGGCGCAGGACCGCCGCGTCGTCGCGGGCATCGCAAAGCAGGTGGTAGCCGCCGATCCCTTTGACCGCGACGATCGCTCCGTCGCGCAGTGCCGCGATCGTCCGGGCCAGCGCGGCCTCATTACTGCGGATTCTATCCACGCCGTTCTGGAATCTTAACGTCGGCCCACAATCCGGGCAGGCCATCACCTGAGCATGAAATCGCCGGTCGGCGGGTTGCTCATATTCCGCCCGGCATAGCGGGCAGAGCGGAAATTCCGCCATCACGGTCGATGCGCGATCGAATGGCATGTCGTTCGCGATGGTGAAGCGGGGCCCGCACTGCGTGCAGGTGATGAACGGATAGCGATAGCGGCGCGCGTGCGGGTCCGCCATCTCGGCGAGACAGGCGTCGCAGACGGATTGATCCGGTACCAAAACGGCTCCGGAGCCACCCGTGCTTGGGAGAATGCGGAACCCCGGTTCCACCACTTGCTCACACGTTTCGGTGGAGACGAGTTCGGGGCGGGCGATCGAGGGATGCTCGCTCAGCAGACGGCGCAGGAACAGACCGGCGGCGTCCCTGTCGTTGCGCGGACGCGGCCGGCCCGGAGCATGACGGGAGAGAACCGCACGGTGCTGAACCACGACCTCGACGTGGCCGCCGTGATTGCGCACCGATCCGCTCACACCAAGCTCGTTCGCCAGCAAACAGACGAAGGGGCGAAAGCCGACACCCTGGACGCGACCGCCGATCAGCCACCGGTATGCGTTGGTGCTAGTGGCTCGCGACATGGGAAGGCTCCGCCCGGCGGCCGTTGGCCCACCAGATGTGGCACGCGCCCTCGTCGGAGACCATGCACGGCCCCACGGGCGTGCGCGGCGTGCACGCGCGACCGTAGAGCCGGCAATCCAACGGCGACAGGCGGCCCATCACCACGCGCGCGCAGTCGCACCCGGGGGGCATGTCGCCCACGCGGCGCTTCACGCCCTCCAGGCAATCCGGGAACAGCAGGCGGGCATCATGGCGGGCCCATCGCGGCTTGAGGGCAAACCCCGAACCGGGGATGGTGCCGATGCCGCGCCACGCGCCGTCACTATCGTCGAACTGCTCCGCGAGGCAGGCGCGCGCCGCGAGGTTGCCGGTGTCCCGGACGAACATTTTGTAGCAGTTATCGAGAAACGGTCGCGCCTCGACGATCTGGCGCAGCACCGAGTAAAGCGCCTCCAGGATCGAGGCGGGCGTGAAACCCGCCACCGCGGCAGGCATGCCGTGCCGGTCGACCACGAAGCGCCATTCCTCCGCGCCCATGACGGTCGCCACATGCCCGGGAGCGATCAGACCCTGGAAGCCTGGCTGCTCGGACTGCAACAGCATCGCCACCGCGGGCCAGGTGCGTCGCGCGGCAAGCAGCAGGCTCAGATTGTCCGGCGGGCCTTCCCGCAACATCGCCGCCACCGGTGCGGCTGTCGTTTCGAAGCCGGCGACGAAGAACACCACCTGGCGCCCGGGGTTGGCCCGCGCGACAGTGACGGCGTCCAGCGGAGACGCCACCGCGCGCACATCCGCGCCGCTCGCGCGGGCCTCAACCAACGACCGGAGTTCTCCCCGCGCGACATTGGCCGGCACGCGCAGCATGTCGCCGAACGCCAGCAAAATGACGTTGGCGGACGACGCCAGTTGGATGGCGGCGAGGATGTCCTCCTCGGGGCAGACGCATACCGGACATCCAGGCCCAGGGATCAGCTCGATGCCGGAAGGCAGCACACCGCGAATTCCGGCCATGCCGATGGTTCGCTCGTGGCCGCCGCAAACGTTAAGGACCCGGACCGGACCAGGCAGTTCCAGCGCGTCGATCCGCTCCAGCCATCGCGCGGCTTCAGGCATGGGCGGCGGCGGCATGCGCGTGCGGGCCGGGATGCGCCAGGGTATTCGCGCGGCAGGCGTTCACCTCCGCGTCGAGCCAATCGATCCAGGCGTCCAATCCCGCTCCCCCGCGTGCCGATACAAGCAGCACGGGCGCGGTGCCGCCGATCTCCTGGAGATGCCGCGCCGCCTTACCCGGATCGAAATCACCCACCGCTTCCAGCAGATCGAGCTTGGTCATCGTCACGAGATCGGCGGCACGGAACATCACCGGGTATTTCTCAGGCTTGTCGTCGCCCTCGGTCACCGACAGCAGCACGACATTTCGATGCTGACCCAGATCGAAGCCCGCTGGGCATACAAGGTTCCCAACGTTTTCGATGAACAGCACATCGACCGGCCGAAGGTCGAGCCGGTGCAGAGCCGCATGCACCATGTTCGCGTCCAGATGGCACGCATTCCCGGTTGTGATCTGCACCGCCTGTGCGCCCGCGGCCCGAACGCGGATGGCGTCGTTTTCGGTCTCCAGATCGCCCTCGATCACGGCGACCGACAAACGGCCGTTCAGGCGGCTGATCGTCGCCTCCAACAGACTCGTTTTGCCGGCTCCCGGAGACGACATCAGGTTAACCACCAGAACGCCCGCGGCGCCGAAATGCGCCCGGTTATGAGCCGCCTGGTGGTCGTTGCCGTGCAACAGGGATTGCATCACCTCGACCTGGCGCGCCGTTTTCACGAATGCAACCGGGGTTGACGCGCGGCCCGCCGCGGAGACATCCGCGATAGGAAAGTGATCCGCGCCGCTGGCGCAGCCGCAAACGTCACACATCAATGCACTCCATTTGGGATCCACTCCATTTGGCTGGTTCGCGGGGCGTCCATCACCTCGATGCTCGTCAACAGCATTTCGTCGCCGCTGATAAGTCTGACCCGCCACGTACCGCAGGTCGCGCACAACAGGCGATTGGGGCGGACACTGGAGGTCGCGTCGCAGACCTGACAGCGCACCTCGACCGGCGCGACCTCGATGTCCAGCGTGGCGTCGGCGCAGGCGGTGCCGGCCGCGACGATCGGGAAGGCAAGCCGCACCAGGTCCGGTTCCACCCCGGCGAGGGGGCCAATGCGCAGCGTGATCCGGGCAACGCTCCGAACGTTTTGGGAGGCGGCGACAGCCAACACCTGCCGCAGCACGGATTCGCAGATGGCGAGTTCATGCATCGGCGTGATCGAGCACGGCGGCGATTTCATCGAACAGGTCCCAGGTGGCACGGGCATCCGCGGCGCTGATCGTCTGCAGCGCATAGCCAACATGAACGAGGACGTGGTCGCCAACCGTCGGTTCCTGTCCGAGGAGCAGAGTCAGGCTGACCTCGCGACGGATGCCTTTGGCCTCACAGCACGCGGTGTATCCTTCGACGCTAACAATTCGCATTGGAATAGCGAGACACATGCGGCGGTCCCCGAGACGCTTCGTGATCGGCATCATGGTCATTGAAGGTTCGGATGTGACAGGTTCGGAAACTACTCAGTCCTTGCCCTCCCGATGCTTCATGCGTTGACCTCCGGGAACTTCCAGCCGTCATCGATCACTCGGTGTCACGAATGGCGACGGCCAGCTTTCGCATGAAGCGCACATCTTCCGCGCCGCGATCGATTTGTATTGACGTGGCTGCCAACGCTTCGCGTACGCGTCCCAGGGTCGGCCATCCCGTTCGGAGAATCCGTTGCGCCCCATCGACATAATCTCGGATCGCTGTCAGCGGCTCGCTCAACTCGTGCGCCAGCAGCTCGATAACTTCGCCAAGCCGGCCGCATAGCTCTTCGCAGTCTCTCGGCAGGTCGCCATGCACTTCCGTGACCCGCGCCTTATCGTTGCCGTCGTGCTTCACGTACCATTGGGTCGCGACCAGGACCGCTCTACCATCGGCATGATGATGAATGAGCACGCCGCTCCATGTCATCTCAGAAACCAGGGTGGCTTCGATTTTCTGTAATGCTCGCGGAAACTCCGTCTTGAGCAATTCATGAGATATCTTCCCGAGCGCGTCCGCGCGGGTGATGCCATAGCGCCGTTCCATACCCAGCGACCAGGCGATGATGTGTCCCTCCATTGTCCGGATCATCGTGTCCGGCAGGACAATCGGCGGTCCGGGACCATGGCTGGCGTCACTACCTCCGTCGTTGGCCGGCCGCGTTCGCGGTCCGCTATCCTTCAACATACAACTCACCCCCGTCTTTTACCGGCGGACGGCTGGGCGATGGCATGGTCTCCAAACGGCCCATCCGCGGTGCGCCGGGACAGAGATGTTCCGGGCCAGGCACGAGAGATGCTACCCACGGAAAATACTCAGGCGGGATTCGGAAAGTACCTGGACGACGTGAAGGGGACGCATGCGGCGGTTCGAAAATGAGTCCGGGACCGATTTGCACCCGACCTCGCCCGGATCGCGACCGATTCGTTCAGGATCGCGCGCGGCTCAATGCGGTGTTCCGGAGCCCGCCGGCGGTAATGCCTCCAGCGTGACGCGGACGAGGTGAGACAACGATGTCGCGCCAAGTTTCTTCATCACCGCGGCGCGATGATTTTCAACCGTGCGCTGACTGATGCCAAGCTCGTGGGCCATTTGCTTATTCGGCATGCCCCCGACCACCATATCCAGCACCTGACGTTCGCGCGGCGTGAGCGCGGCGATCTGCGCGGTCGTTTCTTCGCTGGAGGTGGCGCGCTCCATTGAGCCTTGGGCATGCTCCAGCGCCTGATCGATGGCGGCGAGCAGCTCTTCGCCCCGGACCGGTTTCTCAATGAAGCACGCGGCGCCGGCCTGCATGGCCCGGATCGCCAGCGGCACGTCGCCATAGCCGGTGATCATGATCGCCGGCAATGCATGGCCCTCGTTCCTGATTCGATCGAGCAGCTCGATCCCATCCATGTCGGGCATGCGGCAATCGACGACGAGGCAGCCGTTCCGCCCGGGCAACCAGGCGTCCAGAAACGCGCGCGCGCTGTCGTAGACCTCGACGGGCCGGCCGGCTTCCTCGATGAATCCGCTTAGTGCCCCACGCACGGCGGGGTCGTCATCCACGATGAAAACGGTCGGGGGCCGCTCCACTCCGCCCGGTTCCGCCGGATGGTTCCCGGCGAGCAGCCCGCGAACCAGCGCGGTCAGCTCCTCGCTGCTGACCGGCTTGGCGCGGTGGACGTAACCCAGGCGGGTGACTTCGATGAGGGTCTCGGTCGAGATGTCACCGGTGAGGATCAACACGGGCAGATCGTGCCCGACCGATTGCCGCAGCCACGCAACGATCTGAAGCCCGTTCAGCCCTCTCGGCAAATTGATATCGACGATGGCGAGATCGGGCCTCGTGCCCACGCCCGCGGCAAAGGCGATCGCCGCATCGGCATCGGCCACCGCCACCGTGCGATAGCCGTCCGCGCGCATGAGGGCTTCGAGCGAACCGCGCAACGCCGGATCGTCCTCGACGATCAGCACCAGGCTGTCGGGTACCGCGACTTCCGTGGGGCCCCGGACGAAACCGATCGGTGTCAGGTATCTCCCGTGTGGCGCGAGCGCGGCCTCGATCGAAAACACCGAACCGCTGCCTGGCCGTGAGCGAACTTCGACCGTATGACCCAGCAGGTCACCCAGGCGCTGTACGATGGCGAGACCAAGTCCCAGCCCCTGGCTCATTTCACGGGCCGGGTTATCGAGCTGATGGAATTCCTGGAAGATCGCCCGCAGCTGTCCCTCCGGGATGCCCAGACCGGTATCCCAGATCTCGATCCGCAACCGGTCGCCGCGGCGCCGGCACCCGAGCAGGACCCCGCCTTTCGTGGTGTATTTCACCGCGTTCGACAGCAGATTGCGAAGCATCTGCTCCAGCAGGCGAGGATCGCTGCGAACTGCCATGTGGGAGGGCAGCACGCGCCATTCCAGGCCATGCGCGCGCATGTGGTAGGCGAACTCGGACCGCATGCGTTCAAGCAGGTCGTTAATCGCGAAATCGACAAACTCCGGATGGATCACCCCGGCCTCGAGCTGGTTGATGTCGAGCAGCGAATTCAGCATGCCCGACATCGCGGTCACCGCTTCCTCGCCGCGCATGACCAGCTGCAGCTCGTCGCCCTTGAGCCGCCGCGCCAACAGCCCTTGCAGGAGGCGAAGCGTCTGCAGCGGCTGCCGCAGATCATGGCTGGCGGCGGCGAGAAAGCGCGACTTTCCGAGGTTCGCGCCTTCCGCCTGCAATCTGGCGGCGTGCACCGCGTCTTCCGCCTGCTTACGGGTGGTGATGTCGGCGAAGGTGATGACCACCCCTTCGATCCGGTTGTCCTTGGTCCGGTAGGGCAGAATGCGGCAGGTGTACCAGGCGCCGTTCTCCGCTTCGATCTCGCGTGTGAGCGGCACGAGGTTGGCCAGTACCAGCCTGGCATCGTCCAGCAGATGTCCGTCGGCGAAATGCCGCGCCAGATCGGCGAGTGGGCGGCCGACATCGGAGATGATCACGCTGAACAGCGCCTTCGCCGCCGGGGTGAAGAAACGAATCCGCAGATTGGCGTCGAGAAACAAGGTCGCGACGTCGGCGCTGTTCAGAATGTTCTCGAGGTCGTTCGCGAGGGCCTGATGCTGGCCGAGGGTCTCCTGTAGCTGACTGTTGAGCGCGGTCAGCTCCTCGTTCAGCGATTGCAACTCTTCCCTCGAGGTTCCCAGTTCTTCGTTGGTGGTCTGGAATTCCTCGCTGACCGACATGGCTTCTTCATTGATCGCCCGGACTTCCTCCTCGGCGGTCTCGCGGTCGCGGATGGCCTCCTCGAGTTCCTTGCGCGTCGCATCGAGCTCTTGCTCGGTGCGCGCGAGCCGCGAGGCGTCGGCCGGCGGCTCGGTCACCGGTTCGAGCTTTGGCGCGTGCTCGGGCTGGTCGCTGAAGCTGAGCAGGACCAGCTCCTCATCGTCGTGCTTCACGATCCGCGCCGTGACGGTCACCGCGACGGTGTGGCCATCGCGCACCACGCGGCCGGCGGTCGCGACCGCGGTTTGCTGCCCCACCGGGCCAGCTCCCCCTGAACCCGTTCCCCCTGGGCTTGCTCCCCCTGGGCTTGCTCGGTCGAACGCTGCCCTGATCGCTGGGCGCAACCCTTCCCGTGCCGACGCCAGCAGATCATGATTCGCCGCGCCAGCCGGCATTCTCAGGAAAAGGTCGGTTGGGCCGAAGTAATACAGGCCCTGGTGCTTGCGGTTCGCCAGTACCGACGCCGGCGCGTAGGCATCTAGCAGCGATCGTTGCGCCAGATCGCCGATGTTGACTCGCGGCCGAGCGGGCGGCCGCGCGGACCGGAGCCACAGCGACCGCGCGGCCTCGCCGCGGCCCAGAGGGATACCGGCCTGGCCAGGCCTTCCATGGCCGATATGCCGGTAGATGCGCTGCGGTTGGGAGATCGCCTCAAAGTGGTCGCCGGCGCTGCCCACGGTTTCCGCGGGGCCGAGAAACAGCGTCCCACCCCCGTGCAGGGCGAAGTGGAACAGCGAAAGGACCCGCTGCTGAATGTCCGGCCGCAGGTAAATGAACAGATTGCGGCAACTGATCAGGTCCAGGCGCGAGAAAGGCGCATCGGCCGTCACATCGTGAACCGAGAAAACGATCGCCGCGCGTAGTTCACGCGACACCCGGTAGCCTTGATCTTCCCGGGTGAAGAATCGTGACAGCCGCTCAGGCGTTACATCGGCTTCGATCGCCGCGAGGTACAGGCCTTCGCGGGCGAATGCGATGGCGTCCGCGTCGATATCCGTGGCGAAGATCTGCAATTTCAGGTTTCGTCGCGCCGCCGCGATGGCCTCAATGAAGAGCATGGCAATGGAATAGGCTTCCTCGCCCGTGCTGCAGCCGGCCGCCCAGATCCGGATCGGCCGGTCCGGCGGATGCGCTTGTACAATTTCGGGAACGATCTGTTGCGCCAACAGGTCAAAGGCCTTGGCGTCGCGAAAAAATCGCGTGACATTGATGAACAGATCGTCGGCGAGACGCTGGAGTTCGGCGCCGTCCCGGGTCAGCAGCGCGACATAGCGATCGGCGTCATCGATTCCAGCCAGCGCCATGCGCCGCTCGATCCGGCGCTCGAGCGTCCCCGTCTTGTAGAGCGCGAAGTCGTGCGACGTTCTTTCGCGCAGCAAATCGATGATCTGCCGCAGCGCGTCGCCCAGGGGAGGAGTGGAGTCGCTCTCGACGTTTCTGACGTAGCGATGACCTCCATAGCGGGCGAGGGCTTCCGGCATTTGCGCCACCGGGAGAACGAGGTCGACGGCGCCGGTCGCGATGGCACCGCACGGCATCCCGTCGAACTCGGCCTCCTCCGGTTTCTGGGCTATCACCAGGCCGCCCGCCTCCTTGACTTCTTTGGCTCCGGCGCTGCCATCGTTGCCGGTGCCAGAGAGGACGACGCAGACCGCACGCTCCCCAAACGAAACAGCGAGAGAACGCAGCAGAAAATCGAACGGCATGCGCACGCCCCGGGGATCCCCCAGGGAATCCCCCGGGGGATTCCCATGGCCGTCGCCGGGGCGGGACAGTCGCAGCGCGCCGTCGCTCACCGCGAGGAAGCGTCCGGGTGGAATGACGAAAACGTGGTCTGGTGCGAGAGGCAGGCCCTGGCTCGCCTGGAGGACCGTCATGCCGGTGTGCGAGGAGAGCAGGTCGACCAACATGCTCGCATGGGTGGGATCGAGATGCTGGACCAGGATGATAGCCATGCCGGTCGTGGCGGGAAGGGCCGCGAGCAACGCGCGAAACGCCTCCAACCCACCGGCGGACGCGCCGACCGCGACCACCGGGAAGTTGGCGTCCGCGCTGGCGAGCGCGCGTTTTCGCGGCGCCGGCGGGCGGCCCGCGCCGCGCTTCGCGGTGTGCGGTCGTGAAGCACGCGCCATTGTAAAGCTTTTCCCCTGTCGCCCCAATATTTAACTAGACACTCGATGTCACACACCGACAAGCGTCGGGTGATCCCGCCCGCGAGCGCGCGTCGCGATCGCTCCGGTTGCGACCGTGAGCGGACCCTCGGCCACGCGGGTGATCGGCGTGGCGGCGGTTTCTCCCACCGCCGCGCGGAGGCTGACGGGGGCAACGAAAACGCCAACCCAAGGCGGCGGTGGAGAGGCCAACCGCTACCGCGGCCATGCGCGTTGGCTCTGTACTTTCGCGTTATTCTCGCATGCGCTTATTTCGCGAATGCCG
>Ga0182030_10023320_pt1 | contig 11452 bp, 10 predicted proteins | sample 812S3MmetaG_FD_121299 | JGI IMG/M metagenome (GOLD analysis project Ga0182030, IMG submission 121299) | Permafrost microbial communities from Stordalen Mire, Sweden - 812S3M metaG (Illumina Assembly) | ecosystem: Environmental > Terrestrial > Soil > Wetlands > Permafrost | place: Sweden...
CAGCAGCTTTGCCTGAGTTGCGCCCAGCCTGAATTGCGCTATTGGGTTCCAGAGGAATAAGGGCTTGTGAGGCGCCGCAGAGTCGCCTGAAGATGCATCGTTCGGATTTCAATCTCGCCCCGACCCGGCAGCGGAGTTTCCTCTGCCCTGCCGGCGTGACCTAATTCCGGGCAAAAGGCGCCCGCGCGGAGTTGTTGCGCGGCCGCTTTCAGGGTCGAAACCCCGTCAGGCGGGATTTGCCGTTCTTGGGCTTTCTTAGCTGCTTTTGCAATTGCCAAATTGCCCACAGCAGAAAAGCCTCGGCCAACGTGAACGGAATCAGTAACAGGTAACGGGGGTCGAAGTCCGGCATTTCGAACGCTCCTTTTGCCGCTTTCCGTTGGCTTGGGCGGTCGGTCGGCCCGCCAGGCTGGGAAGGAGAGCAGCTCTGTCTCCAGCAGAGTCCTGCGGCTGTAAAGGTAGAGTATTCGACATATAAGGGCTTTGTAAGCGTCTGCGCCTTGTCGCCCTGGACAGCCGCCGAGCCTCTGCGACGGGCTGTTCGCGGGCCGCGCGCCTTGACACGCAACCGGCCGCGCGTATCTTATCTTGCTAGGCAACCTTTTGGAATCCGTGTGGATGGTGCAGAATAGTCATTGCAGCCTCCGGATTTTCGGGTCTCCAAGGGAGGCTGTGTCGAACAGGAAGCAAACGGCAGTTGGGTCGCAGTCAGGGTTTGCAGGCGCGGAACCGGGGTTCAGGTTTCAGGCCAGCGGCAGCCGGGCCCTCCTTCCGAGAACCTGGGCCGGACCTAGCCAGCGGCCAGGACTATTCCCGGAGACAAAACTTTTTCGACAGGCACCGGCCTAAGGACGGGTGTGCCTGTGCCCTGCAAGGCGGCGTACTGGAGCGGCCAGGGGCAAGTAAAGGATGATCGTGGCAACGAGTTTTGCGGTTTTGATGTTCATGCAAGCTGGTGGAAGCGGAAGCAGCCTTCCGATGCTTCTCCCCCTGTTGTTGATTCCGGTTCTCTACCTGGTGATGATTCGCCCGCAACAGAAGCGGCAGAAACAGTGGCAGGCGATGCTGGCGGGAATCAAGGCCGGCGACCGGGTCACCACCGCGGGCGGCATTCGCGGCATCATCCTCTCCATCAAGGACGACGCGATTGTCATTCGCGTAGCGCCGGACAATCTCAAGCTGGAAGTGGCCAAAAGCGCGATTGCCTCGGTCACCACCCAGGACGGGTCCACCGCCGCCTGAGTTTGCCCACGCGGATTTTGCATGTAGGATTGGCTCTTAGCGTTTTGAACTAGAGAAACGGACGATGAAGAAGAATCTCAACGGTAAAATTGCCCTGATAGTTGCGGTCCTCCTGGTCTGCGTCTACGGCATCATCGGGGTGCCCTCGGGCGTCACCGGCAAGGCCCTGACGGAGGCATTGACCAAGCGCATTCACCTTGGCCTGGATCTGCGCGGCGGCGCCCACCTGATTTTGCAGGTGGTGGTGTCGGAAGCGATCAACGCGGAAACGGACAACACGGTGGGGCGCATTCAGCAAGATCTGAAGACGGCCAACGTGACCTTTTCGCAGGTATACAAGCCCGATCCGGCCAACAAGCCGGGGGCGATCCGGGTGGAAGGAACGCAGCCTGGCAAGGCCAGCGATGTGCGCTCCGCGCTCGATGCCAAGTATTCCAACGAATACGACATCGCCGGCGGCGGCGCGGACAACAGCTTCACGGTGACCATGAAGGCCCCCGTGGTGACGGCGCTTGAAAAAAAGACCGTCCAGCAGGCCATTGAGACCATTCGCGACCGCGTCGACACCTTGGGCGTCAGCGAGCCGGTTATTCAGGAGTACGGCCTGGGCGCCAACCAGATTCTGGTGGAACTGCCCGGCATCGACGACCTGGATCGCGTCAAGAGCATCATCCAGTCCACGGCGCGCCTTGAGATTCACGCAGTCGTTGGTGGTCCTTACAAGGATGAACAGGAAGCGCTGGCCAGCGTCGGTGGCGCTCTTCCGTCGGACCAGCAAGTGGTTCATGGCTCCGGCACGGTTGGAAGCGGCTCCGATTCAGATAGCATCTACGTTGTGCACCGCGTCTCCGTGGTGGCTGGCAGCGACTTCCGCTCTGCCGACCCCGGCACCGACCAGAACGGCCGTCGCAACGTTCGCTTTACTTTGACGAACGAGGCCGGCGACCGCTTCTACGACTACACCAGCAAGAATGTGGGCCAGAGCATGGCGGTGGTCATGGGTGGGCGCGTCCGCGAGGTCGCCACCATCCAGAGCGCCATCCGCGACTCCGGCGAAATCACCGGCAGCTTCAGCCCGGAAGAAGTGGAAGTGCTGTCGAAGATGCTGCGCACTGGCGCCTTGCCGGCATCGCTCAATTATCTTGAGGATCGCACGGTGGGCGCATCGCTGGGCGCCGACTCGATCAAGCAGGGCGTAACGGCGGCCATCGTCGGAGTGCTGGTGGTCATGGCCTTCATGCTCGTTTACTACAAGGGGTCGGGCATCAACGCCAACCTGGCTCTGTTCCTGAACCTGGTGATTCTGCTGGGCTTTATGGGCGCTACGGGGGCCACACTCACGCTGCCGGGAATTGCCGGCGTCATTCTGACCATAGGTATGGGTGTGGATTCAAACGTACTGATCTTCGAGCGCATCAGGGAAGAGATCCGCGCTGGAAAGGCTGCTTCGGCGGCCGTGGATCAGGGCTTTGCCCACGCCTGGGTCACCATCGTCGACACCCACGTTACTACCATCGTTTCGGCCGCCATCCTGTTCGTCTTCGGATCGGGACCGGTGAAGGGCTTTGCAGTCACCCTGACTTTTGGTCTGGCGGCCAACCTCTTCACGGCGGTGTATGTTTCGCGGGTCATCTTCGATGCCCATTTGAACAAGATGAAGCCGGGTGAACTGGTCTCCATCTAGATTTCGGCACGTCGGCTGCCTGTCCGGCAGCTTTGCCCGGCGGTTTTGCCCGGCAATCCTGCCCGGCAGCCAATGAGACATTGAACGCTGGAGCCCAAAGGGGTTCCGGCCCCCAGGAAGGGGAGAGAATCAGTGGAATTCTTTCGCAGCGTAAATGTGGACTGGCTCGGGAAGAAGTGGTACTTCCTTGCCTTTTCAATGATCTTCAGCGTAGCCGGTGTGATTTCGATGGGCATACACTGGACGCAAATCGGCTCCCCGGTGCCGCTCGGCGTGGACTTCAAGGGCGGCACGCAAGTGCAGGTGCAGTTCAGCCAGTCTCCCGACACCAGCCGGATTCGTCAGGCCATGGACGCGGCAGGCGTCAAGGACGCGCGCATCCAGAGCTACGGCGAGCCCGCCAATAATGAGGCTCTTATCAGCCTGCCGGAACAGACCAACGAGAGCGCTCTCGACACCGGCCGCCAGCAGATTGTCGACGCCCTCCATGCGCACTACAACAACGCATTTAACGTGCGCAACGTGCAGGTGGTGGGACCAACAGTAGGCAAGCAACTGGAAAAGCAGGCTGGCTTGGCTACGCTCTACTCCTTGCTCGGTATGCTGGTTTACCTTTGGTTCCGCTTTCAGTTGATTTACGGTGTGGCGGCCGTGGTTGCCTGCTTCCACGACACGCTCATCACTGTCGGCTTTTTCGCGCTGCTGGACAAGGAAATCAGTCTGACCGTCATCGCGGCCATCCTGACCCTGGTCGGTTACTCAATGAACGACACCATTGTCGTCTTCGACCGTATCCGCGAAAACCTGCGTCTGAGCCGGCGTGAGTCGCTTCCCGACGTCGTCAACCGAAGCATCAATCAGACCCTGAGCCGGACCGTACTCACCTCTGGCCTCACGTTCCTGACCGTCCTCTCGCTTTACGCCTTGGGCGGAGAAGTGTTGAAGGGCTTTTCTTTCGCCCTGGTGGTGGGAATTCTGATCGGTACCTACTCGTCGATCGCCGTTGCCGCGCCCATGCTGGTGGCCTGGCAGGAGTGGCGGGGCACCAAGGGCAAGAGCACGGCCCTGCCCGCCGCAAAGCGCGCTAGAGTGTAGCTTTTACCTACGAGATTTTTCGCAGATTTTTCACGTTGTCTTTGCATGTCAAGCGCACTTCTGGTATAGGTGGAGAGCGCTTGTGTCGTACCGTTTCGACACCGGGAACATTTTCGCTTTACCCGGTGTCTAAATAGAGGTAAGCAAACACCCGATTCGAGGCTGGCCATGTTTGAAGATTCCACGTTTGAATCCAGCAATAGGATCAAGAGCAAGAGCAGGTATTGGATGTTGGTGACTTTTGCCATCAATGCCTCGGTTCTGCTTCTGTTGATCCTTATTCCGCTGATCTATCCTGAGGCGCTGCCCAAGGCCGCCATGCAGATGGCTCTGGTGGCCCCGCCACCTCCGCCACCTCCGCCACCTCCGCCACCCCCGCCGGAGGCAGTGCATGTGGTCCACGTGCAGTCGGAGATGATGAACAATCAGCTCACGGCCCCTACCCGGATTCCGCATGACATCAAGATGGTTGCCGAAAAGGAAGCGCCGCCCGCACAGGGATTTGGCGTTGCCGGCATGGAAGGCCTGAGCGGCGGCAGCGCGGGCGGAGTCATGGGTAGCGTGTTCGGGAACGGCGCCGCACCCAAGGTGAAGGCCGAAGCTCCCAAAAAGGTCAACATCTCGGCCGGTGTTGCGGTCGGCATGTTGCTCCAGAAGACCACGCCTGTTTACCCGCCCATCGCAAAGGCGGCACGCGTCTCCGGCACGGTGGTCTTGCAGGCCACTATTTCCAAGTCGGGTTCGATCGAGAATCTGAAAGTCGTCAGTGGGCCGGCAATGTTGCAGCAGGCCGCGCTCGATGCTGTCAGAACCTGGCGCTACAGACCCTACCTGCTCAACAACGAGCCGGTGGAAGTGGAGACCACGGTCAACGTGATCTTTACCCTGGGCGGATGAGAAACCTTTCGGTCCTTTTCGCCATCCTGGAAAAGGGCCACGCTTTTGACCTGAATGCGAATCTGGAAAGATCCGCATTCTCAGCAACTGTTTAGCAGCCTCAGTTCACAACAAACTCCTTAGGAGGAACGATTCAGTGATTCTCGCTCAGCTCGCACATTTCGCTTCGCACACGGTCAGCAGCCTGGCATTTTTCCAGGAAGAAGAGCAGGCGGTCGGTTTCAGCCCCTTGCAGCTCTGGGAACATATGGGATGGGCAGTCCGCGCCATCGCCATCGTTCTTTTCATCGAGTCGATCTGGTCCTTGGCCGTTATGATTGACCGCTATCTGTACTTCTCGGCAGCTCGCAAGCAGTCGCGCGAATTCGCGCCCAAGGTTGCCGGCGCCCTGAAGGACAGCAAGCTGGAAGAAGCGATCAAGATCGCCGACCGCAACAAGAAGTCTCACCTGGCCGAGGTTGTCACCGCTGGCCTGCAGGAGTTCCGCGCTTCGGGTGGTTCTGCCTCCGAGGAGACGATCGAGAGCTCCGGCCGCGCGCTTGAAAGAGCCGAAGCCATCGTTCACGCCAAACTGAAGAGAGGCCTCAGCGTCCTGGCCACCATCGGCGCCACCGCTCCCTTCGTCGGCCTGCTCGGCACCGTCATCGGCATTCTGCACGCTTTCCAGCAGATTGCCACGCAGAAGACTTCGGGCATCGGCGCAGTTGCCGGCGGCATTTCAGAAGCTCTGGTTACGACCGCTTTCGGCCTGTTGGTCGCGATCCCGGCCGTCATGACCTTCAACTACTTCACCGGACGCGTCGAGTCTTTCGATGTGGAGATGGACAACTCCTCCAGCGAACTGATCGACTATTTCATCAAGCAGAGCCACAAGCACTAAGAAACGGCCTGTCGGCGAGAGCGGGAACCTGTGCGGCGGGCTGGAGAGGGAGCACTCTCTCTCCAGCCCACCGGTTTCCATCCGACGCCCGCCAGTTGGTTTTCTAGCAAAACCGGAAGCCATCCGGAATAAAACTTTTCAGGCAACGGAGCCCTAACAATGGCAATCTCGATTCGCAACGAAGGCAGCCACGTCAACTCGAACATCAACGTCACCCCCATGGTGGACGTGATGCTGGTGCTGCTGATCATCTTCATGGTTATCACCCCCATGTTGCAGAACAAGGTATCTGTGGACATGGCCAAGGTGGACAACCCTACCGCCATGCCGGATGCCGACAAGGAAGACGCCATTGTCGTCGCTATCACCCGCGATGGAGGGGTATTCCTGGGGCAGAACAAGACGGCCGTCAGTGAGCTTGGCACAGAGGTTCGTGAGAAGCTGGCCGACAAGCCCGGAAAGACCATCTATATTCGCGCCGATGCCCGCGCGCAGTACCGGGCGGTAGAAGACGCCATCGATGCCGTGCGTACTGCCGGTGTTGAAAATGTGGGATTGCTGACGCAGAAAAAAGAAGGCAATCTTGCAGGCGGCGAGTAATCCTATCGTAGCCCGGTCCATTTAACGTTTTTGAGGAAACGAGGAGTTTTAAGCCATGTCAATGACAACTGGTGGAGGCGCGGGAGGCTACTCGTCCGACATCAATGTTACCCCGATGATCGATATTCTTCTGGTGCTGCTGATCATCTTTATGGTCATCGTGCCGGTGACGCCCAAGGGCCTGGATGCGCTGGTGCCTCAGCCGCCCAAGAACCCGACGCAGCAAAACAACACCGATCGCACGATTGTTGTGCAAGTTTTGCATGTGGCTGGCGGAGCGCCGCAGTATAAGATCAACGAAACCCCGTACAACAAGGTGGACTTGCTGCCACGGCTGACTGAAATCTACGCCAATCGCGCCGAGCGCATCATGTTCGTCAAGGGCGACGATGATCTGAACTTCGCCTACGTGGCCGAGGTGATCGACATCGGACGCGCCGCGAACGTGGATCACATCGGTCTGATGACGCCCAAGATTCTGAACGGTCAGTAGCAGGCTGGTTTGGAGCCGCTTCCTCAAGAGGGTGCGTGCGAAGCTATCGGCATCGGCCCTGGGGTTGAGTTTGCGGCCGGATGCCGATGGCGGAATCGAGTGGATGCACAAGGTTTCAGGTTGGCCAACTGGGCAACTGGGGCGGTTCGGGAGCCCCGGTCAAACTCAGCGACGCCAACCCCGTCCGGAGACGATTTATCCGGCCGGATAACAGGAGTACAATTTTCCTGGTTTCGGAAACTCCCGCCCGCGGCCAGCTGTATCGAGATTCCAGGCGCTCCACCGACAGGACTCGCCTGAAGGAGAAGGATAAGAAAATGAATGGACCCGCACGTACTACGGCGCTCGCGGTTGCCTTGGCCGGCATGGTGCTTTCCATAAGCGGGTGCAACCGCCTTGCAGCCCGTGACCAGCTGAACAAGGGAGTGGACGCCTACAAAGGCCAGCGCTACGAAGAGGCCATCGGACACTTCCAGAAGGCCACGCAGCTCGATCCTAGCCTGCCGATGGCGAAAAGCTACTTGGCCACTGCCCTGGCCCAGAACGTTGTTGCCGGCCTGGACACTCCGGAGAATTTGAAGACCGCGCAGCAGGCGATCGACATGTTCCAGGACGTTTTGGCCAAAGACCCGACGGACGTGAATAGCCTGAAGCAGGTTGCGGGCATTTACTTCGAGCTCAAGAAGTTCGACGAAGCCAAGGCTTGGCAGAAGAAGGTTCTGGCCGTCGATCCGAAGGATCCTGAAGCGGCCTACACGGTTGGCGTAATCGACTGGACCCTGGCCCATGAGCACGCCTTGAAGGCATTGGTGCCCGCTGGCGTGACTGATGATGGCGAAGGCAACGCCAAGGCGCCAAAAAAGGTGATGGAGCAGCTCAAGGATCAGAACGCTGCGCTGGTCGAAGAGGGTTTGCAGTACCTCAACCAGGCAGTGGCGAACCGGCCCAATTACGACGACGCCATGGCTTATTTGAACCTGATCTATCGGCGCAAGGCCGATGTGGATTGGGGCAACGAAGCCGCCCGCAAGGACGACGTTGCCAAGGCAGAAGAATGGCGTACCAAGGCGATGGGCACGCGCAAGACCAACGAAGAGAAGAAGAATGCTGGTCCTGGCGGCATCACCATGGATGCCAACGGCAACATGAAGTAAGCTTTGGAATCTGGCACGCACTCACAGACGGCCTCCGCTACCCGCGGAGGCCGTTTCTCGTTTATCCGGTTTTCGAGCCCAGCAATTGAGGTGCACCTTGCCGCTATCCGTCCGCACGAGCCTTCCAGCCGCAATCGTCCTTGCCAGCCTCTCGATGTTCTCCAACTCTGTGTCGTGCGCACATGCCCAAACAGTCGTTGCGGAATACCCGCATCCCGCTCCCATGCAGTCCGTCCACACCTCCAGCGGGCTCAGCGCCAGCAACGAGCGGGAGTCGCTGGAAGTAACGGTCTGCGGAGATTCCTTGGTGCATGTGGTTGCCAGGCCAGCTGGAGTGCCGGTATCGAAGGCTGAGCGGCCGTGGATGCTCGACCCCACAATAGCCTGCCCTGGCGGAGCCTTCCAGTTTAGCCAGGTCGACGACCTGACCACACTCACCACCGCGCGCCTGTCTGTAACCTTGTCGGCAAGGCAAGGTAGCCTGAGCTTCAAGACGTTGGCAGGCGAGATGCTCTTGCACGAAGCCTCCAGTTTGCCTCGGACCTATGACGCGGCGCCGGGTCAGCCCGCGGGGACTTACCGCCTTGAGGACCGCTTCTCGCCGGACGCAACCGAGGCGGTGTATGGGCTGGGCCAGCATCAGAGCGGCATGTTCAACTACCGCGGCAGCACGGTGGAACTGGGTCAGAACAATACCGATGTCGCAATTCCGCTCCTCCTTTCAAGCAAAGGGTACGGGATCCTCTGGAACACGGCCTCCTTCTCTTATGTGGATAATCGCTTTCCTCTGGAACTCAACTTCAGCTCGGCGGCAGCCGACGGGGTCGATTACTACGTCTTCTACGGGCCGGAGCTGGATCGCATCATCCACGAATACCGGTCGATGACGGGTCACACGCCGCTCTTTCCCAAATGGGCTTACGGCTTCCTTCAGTCCAAGGACCGCTATGCTTCGCAGGCCGAGATCCTGGACATCGCCAACCAATACCGCACGCGGCACATACCGCTGGATGCCATCGTGCAGGACTGGTTCTGGTGGAAGCAGGGCGGCGAAGGCGACCCGGAATTCAACGCGAACTACGCGGATGTCCCCGCCGAGTTGAAGGCACTCCACGACGAACATGTCCACGCCATGATCTCAGTGTGGGGCATGATGGACGCCACGTCGAAGACGTTTGAGGAGATCGAGAAGCGGGGCTTTGAGATTCCCGGCACCCACGTCTATGACCCGACCAATCCTGCCGCGCGCGACTTCTTCTGGAATCAGCTTCCCGGCAAGCTTTTTGCCCAGGGATGGGACGCCTTCTGGCTAGACTCGGCGGAGCCCGAAGAGCATTGGCCCCACGGGGGCGACGCGGTTCTGCGCCAGAAGCAGTTGCACATCGGTAGCGGTCTGGAATACACCAACATCTTTCCGCTGGAGCACACCGGGGGCGTTCAAGAGCACTGGAAGCAGGCAAATCCCGAAAAGCGGGTCTTTCTGCTGACTCGTTCTGGCTTTCTAGGCCAGCAGCGCAACGGCGCCACGGTGTGGTCCGGCGATGTGTACAGCACCTGGTGGGCGCTGCAACACCAGGTAGCAGCCGGCCTCAACTTTGCCCTTTCCGGCTACCCCTATTGGACCACCGATATTGGCGGATATCATCAGCCGTTCGCAGGTGCCGCCAACGATCCGGCCTACCAGGAACTCTATGCGCGCTGGTTCGAGTACGGAACGTTCTGCCCGGTCTTCCGCACCCACGGCCACCGCGACCACAATGAGTTGTGGACCTACGACCGGGTCTATCCGGTGCTGCTTAACTTCGACCGACTCCGTTATCGCCTCATGCCCTACATTTATTCGCTGGCATGGAAGGTCACCAGTGAGGATTCGACGATCCAGCGCCCGCTGGTGATGGACTTCCGCGAAGACCGGGCCACATGGAACGTTGGCGACGAATTCCTCTTCGGTCCGGACCTTCTCGTCAGTCCAGTAACGAAGGAGCACGCTACCCAGCGCGCGGTCTATTTACCGGCCGGAACCGATTGGTACGACTTCTGGACCGGCGGGCGGGCAACGGGTGGGGCGGAAATCAACGGGTTGGCGCCCATCGAGCGAATTCCGCTGTATGTCCGCGCAGGCTCCATCCTTCCGCTCGGCCCGGCGGTCGAGTGGGCCGAACAGGCCGCCGACCCCATCGAGCTGCGCATCTATCCGGGGGCGAATGGCGATTTTAACCTCTATGAAGACGAGGGTGACAGCTATCGCTACGAAAAAGGAGCACACTCCCTCATTACTCTCCACTGGGATGACGCCGCACGGACACTCACTATTGGAACGCGCGAAGGAACCTATCCGGGGATGGCCGCCGGGCATACGTTCAACGTGGTGATTGTCCATGCTGGGCGCGGTGTGGGGGTGGAACCGGCGCAAACTCCGGACAAAGCAATTCAATACAAGGGAGCGAAGGTCGAAGCGCGGTTCTAGAGCAGAACCAGAGTCCCTGTGTCCTGCTCAGTGATTGCGAGGTCGCCGCTTCCTGATGGTCGCGTCGACTTGGCTGCACTGCTGCCGGGATACGCCAACTCTGCTTCTGCTGTAAAGAATGCAGTTCGCGCCCCAGCAAAATTGGGCTTCTTCCTGGTGGAAGAAGCCCAATGGTTTTCAATCCGAACTGCCCGGCGAGGAGGAACTGCGCGCTCTATTGCGCACCCTGTTTGAGGATCTGGTCGGCGAAGTAGTTGTGGACCTTGGCTTCGTCGTGGAGCACCTCGAAGTAGGCGTTCTTGAGCAGTTGCGCATGGCCTTCGCGCAGGCCCTGGCGGATGGCCTGTTGCACGCGCGGATCGTTCAATTCGCGCTGCCCGGCAGGCTCCCGCGCAATCAGCTTGTAGATTGCGTATCCGATCGTCCTGTGGCCGGGGCCTGCGCCCTCGGACACGGGGATCACCTCGGTAATCTCCCCCGGCTTCAGCTTGCTGACGGCGTTGTATACGTCCTCATCGCCGCGCAGTTGCGACTCGGGTATAAATCCCATGTCGCCGCCATTCGACGCGGTGTTCGGGTTCTCTGAGAAGTTCATGGCCACGGCCCCGAAATCCTCGCCGCTCTGCAGGCGATTGTGCAGCGTCTGGATCTTCTTCTTGGCGTCGGCGTCGCCGGAGGCCTTGTTGTTCTGCAGGTTGCCGGTCTGCTGCGCGGGCCCGCTGGTCACGGCGATCTGCGCCAGGTGGTATTGCGGCTCGATCAGGTTGAACTCCGACTTGTGCGCCGCGTAGTAGCCGCCGATTTCGGAGTCGGTGATGTTGATCTTCGACTCGATCTCCTTGTTGAGCAGTTTGGTCTTGGTCAGTGAGCGCCGCAGGTCGCGCTTAAGGTCGTCGACGGAGATGTTGCGGGCCTTGAGTTGCTTGTCCCACTCCTCCTG
>Ga0182030_10023321_pt1 | contig 11452 bp, 11 predicted proteins | sample 812S3MmetaG_FD_121299 | JGI IMG/M metagenome (GOLD analysis project Ga0182030, IMG submission 121299) | Permafrost microbial communities from Stordalen Mire, Sweden - 812S3M metaG (Illumina Assembly) | ecosystem: Environmental > Terrestrial > Soil > Wetlands > Permafrost | place: Sweden...
CCTGAAGTGGTGCTGCTGTCGCCATGGCGTGTGTTGTAAATAGTTCGATGGACGAAAGTGTTCTGCTTGTGGTTGCCTTTTAAATGTGTAGTGAATTGCTCTGTAATGGATTGCTGTATGAAGTGAATGGATTAGTTTGGGAGAGAGAGGTAGCAAATATATACTTTGATTAGTCCTATAGATTTGATATTGTAAGCTTGCAACGTCATTGGAATCTTAGAAATCGATCATGACATGAAAGGACGAAATATCCCCGCCGGCTTTTGCTACCGAGCGTAACGAGGGAGTGAGAGGGGCCGATTCGCTGACCAAAGGGCGTGCATTATTTCCGATGAGCACGCAATATCAAGAGGCATTTGGATAGGTGCACCTCCCGTCGGTGGCAAAACCATCCCATGTAGCTACTACACGTGACTATCAGCTCAACTTCGAGGTCATTGACGTGTGAGTTGAACAGCGGCCAAAAAGACGATCTTCACACTAGTCTTCATTTGATATCAATGCTCCTTCTCTTCATATTTTTATAAGATTCAACTGCTGAAATTAGAGTCTTTATAATCCTTCGGAATTAGAAGGCGGTATGTATCAAACGAAGGGCGTGGGCTTTAGAAAAATGATTAATAACAAGCTTTAACCAATAATCGCTAACATGTACCTGGCAGAAAGCCCAGAAAACCGCTAAGCAATTTCAGGAAGTAATGTAAACAAATGCAGGGTCACCAGAGAGACTTTGAATGCACGACAACTCTTGAAAGACTGAAGAATTTATCTTTCCCATGGCATTCATCTCACCGCTGTAGAGTTCTGTCTCTTCAAAACTCATGCTATAACACCAGCAACCATGTCCGCCATATTATCATCGCCTGATCCTCTTAATGACTCTCCGACATTTCATTCTCCGGTGAGGGCGCGACGCTCGTCCAGAGCGCGACGTTCCCTTCCACCACGCGATAGCTCGCCCACCAAGCAAACCTTTGAATTGGATGTAGGGAATCAGATCTCTCCACAAAAGATTAGAGTGACGGTGGAGGCCGGGAATTCCGATACGGAAAATGGCTACACACATTTTGTTGACGGAAGAGGTACATCCCCTTCGCCAGTACGCCGGCCTGTAAATCGTCGAAGGGAACGAACTACAACGACAACCATACCTGTCAAAGGACTCTCGGATTCTGAGGAGGAAACAGTAACATCTCCAAAGAGGGGAAGAGGACGGCCTAGAAAGTCAGCAGGCACCCCTGTCCCAGTTAAGAAGCGCTCTAGCACACCAGTGAAGAGAAACAGAAGAAAGTCTTTCGGGAGCTTGGTAGATGGATCCGATGAAAATGACCATAACTTCCAACTTGGCCAAGGAGTTGAGGTTGGAAGAGGGAAGGGAAGGTCGCGTTCAAGATCATTGAAAGGAGCTTCACAAAAGTGTACGCCTGCTCCAAATCAACAGGATCCTTTGGATAAAGCCATCTCCAGTACTGCTGGTAAGAAAGGCAGAGGCAGGAGAAAAACTTTGATGCCGGATGAAGTCGTGGTTCTTGAGGATGCGACCAGCACGAGCAGAGCTACCAGCGTATCGGGTCCTTTGGGAGACTTAGACGATGCGTTAGGTTCCATCGATGGAAACGCTGCCTATCCACCGTCTGAATACTCCACAATTCGATCAACTACTACGATTGGGTGTAGTGAACCAGACGTCACTCTGGCGAGGTTTGATCCAGGCAATGAGACTCCTCGTAGACCTGGATGGTCAAGCCCACGCGTACTGGATGCGTTGCAACCTTCATCTCCTCCACGAAAGAGCAACGGTCATTCATCTCCATGTATATCCTCTACGCGGGCAGGCAAAAGTCAATATGGAGAAGACAGGATAGGAATGTTGGCCGTGCTGCCTGAAACCCCTGGAGCTTACGAAGATCAACCAGATGAGGTTCATGATTGTGGGGAGGAAGACGCCGATGAGGTTGGTGATCTTCGAGAATTTGACACGATTCTTGAGAGCGAAGGATTCAGTATGATATCTGTGGACTCAGTCCCCTCATTGCGGGACCATCTGAGCAGTCCTACGAATCAAAATCCAGAGCCAAGAGCGAAGAGTCCTTATATGAATAAGAATTTACACGCTCTAAACGAGGCGGCCGGGAAGGATGACTCGTTTTCTAGCATCCCCGAAGAAGTCCTAGAAGCCGCAACCCCTGGAACTAAAGCTCAGAACTCCAAATTGTTATCCCTAAGGAACACAAGAGTCGATGACTCTTTCTCCAGTATACCTCCTGATGTCCTTGAAGCCGCAACTCCTGCTCGGAACAGCAAATTATCCAAACTAGGGGCCGCTCAAAGTGCTCGACTTGATGATTCGTTCTCGAGCATAGCATCCGAAATACTTGAAGCTGCAACTCCTGGTCGAGACTTACCAAAAACCAAAACGAGGTCAGTGCAGTCTAAAAATGGAGATGCTTATGAGGATTCTTTCTCTGCTATTCCATCTACTGATTTGGAGGCGGCCACTCCCGCTCCGACACGACATGCTACATTTAAGCCCGGTAGGGCCGCCTACGATGTTGGAGCGCCGGCTACGGTGGACGTCCAGAATTTAAACCAGAGTCGAGCCCGCAATCAACGGACTGAGCATGATACTTCCCGCCTTCCAACACCGGACGAAACGCCATCCCCTCCAACTGGTCTACCTGATGGCCAATCTTCAGAACCAAGCGGAAAGATCCAAGCCAATTCCACAAATTCTTCGACAAGAAAGGGTTCTGGTAACGGACCTTCGCTTGTATCTCAAATAAGATCCTCCCCGCCGTCTATTGCGCCTCGAAGATATACATACACGGCACACCTTCGCCAACAACGTACGCTATATCCGGACGAGACTCAAACGCCATCGATAGTCTTTTCATCCCCTTCGCTACCACCACCTATTCAATTCGTGAATGGTCACCCGATTTTAGGAGCGCGACCAGAGCAAGGCCCAAGACCTACACTTTCACCAACAGTTCGTGCCGGCCGTGCCCTTCAAGGAATAGTGATTCCCTTATCTCCTAGAGGTCGAGCTCAAAGTTTGGGTAGTCCATTCAAAAGCCCTGTGATGGAACGGAAGTCGTCATCGAGTGCTGCTCGGGACGCAAATCCTTCTCCTATTCAAGAAGGACGAGTGAAGCCGCTTCCTAAACTTGATCTATCCGGCAAACTCTTTCCCGGAGGTTCAAAAAGCAGCAGATGGAATAGTGCAGTACATCACGACGATCCTTTCAGCAACAATGCTCCAGTTCAACAGCGATCGCCATCCCCTGAGGAGAAGCAATCCTACACCCTCGGGCTTCCAGAGCAGCGCCGCTTATCGGACCCTCGTTTGTCTATGATACAATTAGAAGGCGACGCAATGCAGCATGACGATGATATGAGCTGGCAATCTGAAGAGGAGATTGCTCTTAACGACGCTACGACGTCTTTGGTAAACAACATCAACTTAACAATAAACGCAGAAGGATCCTCATCCGGACAGGATGTAAGCTATCCAAATATCGGAGACTCCACAGAGGTATGGGAACAGAAATGGGCTGCAGAGAGGGCTGCCGTGAGCAGAGAAATAGCCGCGGCGGGCAAGGACAAAGTCGTCGTTATCGAATCTGAGGATGAGGACGAGGACCTTGGTCTGTTGTTAGAAACATTAAACTCATCTTCACCCGCTATCCAGCCACGTCTGGAGCTAAGAACAAGCAATTTGGAGAAGCCCAGGCGAAGCAAGATTCCTAGTCCGTGGAGAAAGAACAGCAGACGATTGGTTTATACTGATGAGCTTTCTCACTTATCATCTCCGCCTGTGGCTGCGAGTGTCTTATCGGCCAAGCCCATGGCGAAGGAGGGGATTGATGATCTTGAAGCAGATCTCTCGGAATATGTGATTCCACAGAAAGCGAATTTCAATCCTCGTGTTCGTGAAAGTGGGAACCTTGATCTTTCTGCCCTTTTGGCATCCTCACCTGATAAGATGGCTTTACCAGTGCTCACGAAGAGTTCTCAGAACATCAGTTCTCTATCAAAGAAATTCAGTTCTTGCAACACTTCAACGGCAGACCACAACAAAGAGAATGGTCCCCAAACACAATCCCTCGCACCAATTCCACAGAAGATGGGATTCCAGCCACGTATTAGAGATACCAAAGACAACGACGCCTCGTCCATAGCATCATCTCCTGTTAAAGGCTCTACCTCAACATTGAATGGTATATTCGGTGTCCATCCCAATAAACGAAATCTATTCAATCCGACACCGGACACGTCAGCTTCGTCTTCAAGCGTACAGCCTCTAGGCCTCTCAACCCCAAGCAGAACCAACACTTTGCGGAATGTCACACGGCCAAAACCTCCGGAGCACTCTTCTCCCCCAGCATGCAATTATGATTCCAACTCCTCTTCTCTTCTCTCCAACGGAGATAAAGAGAATCAAGTGATCGATAATCGCACTGTCAAATGGACTGAAACCGTAAGACTAGCATCGGTTCCAATTCCATCTTATACCTCCCCAACGAAATCATGTCTCCGTTCCCCCATCAAGACACCCAGTGCCGGTCCTAGCTCAGGCAGCGGTTCTAGTGCCTCCCCCACTAAAAACGTAACATTCGTCTCCTCTTCTCCAATGCCCTCTTCCCCAACCACCGAACCCCTCTCCTGCACAACCTGGTCCCGCGAACACTGGCTCCTCCTCGACTCCATAATCCAATCCTGGAAACCTGAAAACCAAACCGATACAGAGGAGGAAAAGCGGAGACGCAACAGCACGAGAGTCATTAGTAACTTGTTGGGCAAGAATGTGCATGCTAGAGGTGAGAAGATGAAGTTGCAGCAGTGGCATTTGGAGGTTGTGGATGAATTTAGGGGGTATGTACCTGGGTGGCAGGAGGCGGAGATTGCGAAGAGGGTTTTTGCTTGTTTAGTGGATGAGGAGAGGAGGGTGGCAAGGATGGGTGGGAGAAGAGAGGGTGAGGGAGAGGGGATGTTTTGAGGAATGGGGAGGGAAATTGTAGATATGGTTTTTTGAAGGACATTTGAATGTAGGGGTTTTGCGAGCGGTTCGTTTGTTCGAATAAAGCTATACCACAGATTGTCATTAAATTGGATACCACGTATTTTGTTGACTCGATGTTTGCTAATTGATCTGTGAGACACGCGTTTCTCAAACTTAGTCTAGACTAGTTACGCTGAAGCTTTACCTGTGACCGGTCGAAAGCATTCAAGTATGGGGGTACTTCAGTGCCATTCAATAAGACTAATTAGAAGCTCAATAATTTCTAAGAAGCCATTAATACCATTTTTCATTCCTCCCCATCTACACCACTATGGTACAAGTATGCCTCCCTGTCGCCCTCCCGGCTCACTCTAGCATAGACGCCTGATTCGTATAGAGCACATCCACTACACTGCTCAACTTCTCAATCGTTGCCAACGCAGCATCATACCCTTCATCCCTCTCCGTCTCATCATAAATAATAAGACATCCCGCTCCCTGATCCAAAACCCCAATAATCACCTTATCGAGAATCATTTGAGATAGCTTGCGCTCCACTTGTTGTGTATCAAGACCTACCATCTTGGCGATGTGGTCGATTTCTACGCGCGAGAAGGGTTCGATTACTTTGATGAGGTTTTGTTCCAACATGGCGTCATAGAGGCGGCGGAGGTGGTTGCGGATGAAGGCGTCGCTCCCGAGTTCGTGTCTGTAGTCGCCGAGGGCTTTCTCGTATTCTTCTAAAGAGCGGTTGGAGTGCGCGCGCGCAACGGCTTTCATAGCTTCGAGGTTTTTGCCAGCGTACTTGACGGCTTGTTTAGAGGTCATGAGCTGATTGACGTCGTCGGCGAGGTTGAGCATGATTTTGCAGAGGAGCATGTACTGGAGAGCTGCCGTGGCTTTCTCAGGCTCGTCTTGAGTATGGTAGCCGTCGAGGGCTTCGATGAAGTAGGAGAATGCGGTGTTGAAATCTTTGTCTTCGGCATGAAGCTTGCCGGATTGCATGTCGAGACCTGCTTGGAGGAGGGGTGGAGTGTATACGGATGCGGCACTTGTTCGAGCGCTGGTTAAGGCTGCTCGTCCTTTGGCTACATTTCCTAAGGCATGGTAGACTCGAGATTCAAGGAGTTGGACTTCGACCAGGACGAGCTTGTCATCGAGGCGTTTGAGTTCTTTGAGCAGGCTGTTGATGAGTGTGAGGGCATCATAATAAGATTGCTTGGTCATATAGAGGGCGACGAGACGGGTTTCAAGGTTCTGTCGAAGGAAGCCCCTGCGTTCTGAAGTTGCCCATTCGATGCATGATTTGGTGACGGTTATTTGGGTATCGGTTGTGTCTGGGATGGCGTTGAAGAGATCAAGAAGTTGCCGAACTATAGCACAAGATGATCAGCCCCTTGTTCTCTCGAAGTACTGCCTTTCTCGTACCTAATTTGGCTGTCTTTGCCTTTGCGAACGAGGATAATACTGTCCGGCTGGTCGTGATCAGGTTTACCAACTCGTCTGCTTTCCTGTCCAACGTCAGCCATGCCCAACCTGAAGCTACAAGAAGCTCTACTCACTTCTCATCCCGATATAACTCCCCCAAGCTGACCAAAGCAGTCTCATATTCCCGTACCGCGGCGTCTGAAGTCGCTGAGGGAGGTTTGGAGATGATCTCCTTGTACTGCGCCTCTGCTTTCCGAGGTTCTGTCTTAGCCAACTTTTTCGCTTCTCGTATCTTGATTGAGTCCGCTGGCGCCATCGTGATGTGTTTGAAGAGGGATATGTTTACTGAGTCCAAAGGAAGGCCAGTGTCAGGTCAATCGTAGTCCAGTGAAGGTACCAAGCTCACGCGGCACGCTAAACTTTAAAATCTGGTTGGCGGGAGCGACCTCTTGTGCTTCGGACATTATTTTTTGACGACCTTAAAAATTTATACGGAAATTCTGGAAAATGGTGACAACTTTCTGAGTCCAAAATGGTACGTCAAAATAACCTTGCTACTGCTTGCACTGACCCTGATGACTTCTAGAAAATAAAAGCACTCACCCGAGCCTCTTCAGCCCATCAGGCCCCCGGGTCTGATGTGGCACGACAACCCCGCAACCTCGATCCTGCTCTCCATCCCTTTGAACGGGCGCGGGAATATACCAGAGCTTTAAATGCAACCAAAATGGAGAGAATATTTGCCGCACCTTTCATTGCTCAGCTGGGGAAAGGTCATGTCGATGGAGTGTATACGATGGCAAAAGACCCTAATTCTCTGCAACGATTTGCCAGTGGAAGTGGTGATGGTATTATCAAGGTGTGGGATTTGACAAGTAGAGAAGAGATATGGGATGCAAACGCCCATGAAAATATTGTGAAAGGAATGTGTTGGACGAAGGACAAGAAGCTTTTGACATGCGCTAGTGATCGCTCCATCAAACTCTTTGATCCCTACAATACTCCCTCTGGAACAACACCGACAGCAACGTGGCTGGGCACCAATGCTTTTACCAGTTTATCGCACCACAGAGTAAACAACTCCTTCGCTGCATCCTCGGGTGTCATTTCTATTTACGATTTAGAACGACATACGGCTCTACCAGAGGTTCTTAAATGGCCGACCTCCACAGATACGATCACTGCAGTATCGTTCAACCAGACAGAGACTTCAATACTAGCATCTGCAGCAACAGACCGATCAATTGTTCTCTATGACTTACGAACATCAATGCCACTAGCCAAGACGATCTTGAATTTTGCTTCTAATGCAATTTCTTGGAATCCAATGGAAGCTTTTAATTTTGCGGTAGCGAACGAAGATCACAACATCTACATATTTGATATGAGAAAGATGGACAGGGCGCTGAACGTTCTGAAGGATCACGTGGCTGCTGTGATGGACATTGAGTTCAGTCCAACTGGAGAGGAGCTAGTCAGTGCTTCGTATGATCGTACCATTCGCCTATGGAGCCGGATGAAGGGACATTCGAGGGATATTTACCACACAAAGCGTATGCAGAGAGTATTCTCAGCTAAATGGACGCCGGACTCGAAATATATCCTGTCCGGATCGGATGATGGCAATATTCGACTTTGGAGAGCGAATGCTTCGAAGAGAGAAGGCATCAAGTCTGCAAAACAGCGACAGTCCTTGGAGTATAACGAAGCCCTCTCAGAGCGATATGCACATATGCCCGAGATCAGACGCATCAAACGTCATAGGCATATTCCAAAGGTGGTCAAGAAGGCTGGAGAAATCAAGTCGGAGGAACTCAAGGCTATTAAACGAAGGCAGGAGAACGAGCGGAAGCATACGAAAAAGCAGCATCAAAAAAGGAAAAGTGAAAGGGAGAAAATGATCTTGGCTGCAGAAAAGTGATTTTTGGTTGGTGTATACGGCAAAATTTGGCGCTGGGATTAGCATTTGCAAGGCGTTCTAGACGGTATTTACTGTTGTTATACCCGGCTTTGTTGCTGAGAGCGGCAATTAAGAAATCAGATTCTAATAATACAAACTTCATGAAGCCCGGCCCCTTAGGATATATTTTTGGGGTTTAGTCCATACAGTCAAGTTCATTGAAATTTGAGAGCTAGTGCAGCAGTTACCGCAGTAGAAAAGCATTGCCGAATGTGCCCAGTGCCCACGAATTCTAAAGCAATGATATTGGTAACACAAAACGGCAATTATCGTGGGTTTGCTTGCAGCGCGTACTTAAAGCGTAATACCTTCTTGTCACCAAACGGTGGTCTCAATACGCGATTGGAAGAAGTTCCTTCAACGTATCATACCGTAGAATTGTTGCTGGAATAGTCCCTTGCTTTGTCGAAAATAACTACCTTGACTTCGCATGTTTTGAATACATCGGGTTTCCTATTCCTTAAAAGGGGGCTAAGCGATCTCGGCAAAAGGGGCAAAAGGGGCAAATCCAACTGCATCTTCACCGCGCCTACAAAATCAAAAAAGACGAAAGGACTTCCGAGTCCCAACCAAACCCAAAAATAAAATGAAAAGTCAATAGGGTATCACCCAGCTCCCTGATGTTAGTTCACTGGGTGTAGTTCCTCCATGTCTAAAATACAGTCTGGCCAACTGTGTCGTTGACATGGCCGATGCGCATCTGGCTAAATACCCGTGAGAATCCAGTCCACGCTGTACAGTCACATGGGTGTCATCCCTATGGTTAATGGAAGGATGTTCCATTGTGAATGCATCGGGTCAGGTGCAGAGGTGGCATATGCGCTGTTTGTCAACGAAAAAATGCTCATTTGAATTGGTGTTAAGAACGTAACGAACTCGCGTCGGGATGTTTTCATGTTTATTGCTTGGTACAGCGGAAGGAAAGACGCAATTAGAAGAAGTACGGCAGAGTCATCTGTCGCCGACTCTAAAAGTTTGATTTCAAATAAAATAATTAACTCAAATGATTGGGTTGCCAGTGAACGAGGCCCATAAGCTCTAACCATCTCCAACATCCATTGCTTGTCAAGATAAAGCACATTCATGTTAGGGTTTACAGCTACCTGAATATATATCTACTATCCTTTCATCTGAATGCTTAGACATATACAGAATAATGGACCTAGATACAGGCGGAGGTCCCATCGCCCCTGATCATCTCCAACTTCAATCAGCCTGTTCTAGCGTGAAACAATAAACAATCACCCCCTTAAAATATGTACCCATCCCACTCACCCTGGAAGATCATTTTCCATTACCCCATACCGGGCCCAATCCCTTGAATTAACTCGGCGGAATTCACTTTCACAAATTCTCGTATCGTCAATAATAACGAATTTCTGTCAAAAACAAGCGCCACAGGTCTTGTAGTTCAGTGGCTAGAACATCAAATCATTACGAGTATGTTTGTATTTCTACGGGGCGTTCTGGCGTTTGTCGGGCGTTTGTCGGGTTTGCTTTCTGCAAGTCTTGTAACTTGAAGACGGGGGTTCGAGTCCCTCTGAGACCAACATTTTTTTATTTTCTTAGGCTTTCTGGGAATGAAAGGGATTGTTTTGGGGAAATTTATTTTGCTTATAAGTGTTAAGCGGAGGTTCGGATGTGAAGATTCGCTTGGGAGGCGAGCGTGTTAAAGTGAGGATATACAGGATCCGAGATAAAGCATTATTTTGGCCAGCAGACCTTAATAGGGGGGATGTTGTGATCACGCTTAGGTGCTAATTCTATAACATATGAATAATGTATAGACATTAGAAGTGCGAGGTTAATCTAGTTAGAATTGTTTATTTTGAGGCATGGATACTTCCCAGCCATGGTGTTGTCCTCTTTCAACAGATCTGGGGCAGCTTTTTGAATTCTGAGGCATGTAATCGCAACAGAAATTTACAGTAGCAGATCTTTATGCATTTCTCTGTAAATCGTTGTTTGGTGGGGGGCCGAGGGGGAGTGGGAGGGCAATTGTCTGCTTTTGTCAAAAATTCATGACGGTCAGGAGTAAATCTGGTACATCTACATCGCATCATCCTGCAGAGCTTCATGGTAAGAAGAGGAGCAAATATACTTAATCTCAGAGATTATTGAAGACTAGTTGCAGCTTCTAATAATCCTCAGCGATGAGGTGTGATTTTGTGGAGGTATCATAACAGTGATCCCAACGCCATAAATGCTCACAAACACCTCAGACATGCGCTGCTCTCCCAATCCACACTCTCATCCATCAACCTCCATCGACTCCTGAACTTCTCCAGCTTCCTGACCGAATTGCTCTTTTCTTGCCTCTTTCGCGTTGTCAGCCATAGCCTGCCTCTCCGCAGCTCCATCCGGTCTTCCCAAAACTTCTGCAATCACCTCCACGATCTCGTTTTGTTGTTCATCTTCTGGGAATCGTTCCTCCATGTCCTCAATCATAGTGTTCAAATTCTCTGGCTTTGTGGGTCTGAGATTCATAATCATGATGACCTCAGCCTTGGTGAGATCAAACTTTCGTAACTTGGTGAGCAGGGTCCTGATGGTTTTTGGGTTATATGCATATGGCTTAGAACCAAGGGGTGATGGCGCTTCTTCAAAGTAATCGATCAGCTTTGCTGTATTAGTAATTTTCCTACAATGAAAGGAAAAGGGGTTGCACCTCTTTAACAATGGTCTCCAAGTTCCCAGGTCTTCTTCCATTTGAAGCCAAAGTTTCTTTCGGTAATTTTGCGTGGGATACTTTCAGGTCTTTCAAGTGTTCATACACTTCATAGTTGGTCAACTGAGCTGACTGTGCTTCTAATATCTTCATGGTGACTGCATATGGCGTAGAAATCACAATCGGGTGAATTTTTTGCTGGCCGTTCTGTTAAATCGCAGCCTTGCAGGAAGAGGTTCGACCCCACTATGCGCTAGTCGTAGCTAGGTCTCATTAGGCAAAATAGGCGATTGTCCAGCTCGTTTTTTTCTTTAACGGTTTTGCTCCCACGACATGATTTGCATCACATCAGAGCACTTCCATTCCAGATGGCCAACAAACATCAAATCCGACG
>Ga0182030_10023322_pt1 | contig 11452 bp, 10 predicted proteins | sample 812S3MmetaG_FD_121299 | JGI IMG/M metagenome (GOLD analysis project Ga0182030, IMG submission 121299) | Permafrost microbial communities from Stordalen Mire, Sweden - 812S3M metaG (Illumina Assembly) | ecosystem: Environmental > Terrestrial > Soil > Wetlands > Permafrost | place: Sweden...
CACGTCTTCGTTCAGCATCGCGAGGGCTTCGTCATCTTTATATGTTGTTGAAAACGTCGCGCGGACGGTCGCGGCGAATCCCTTCCACGAGCCGAAGGTATCGTGCACGGCGGAGGCTTCGTATCCGCTGTGGACCATGCAGTTGGCGCACTTGGGATTGCCGGACTCAGTGCCGTACTTGTGCCACTCGGTCTCGCGCATGAGTTCGTCGAAGGTGTCGGCGTAGCCGTCCTGCAACAGGTAACACGGCTTCTGCCAGCCAAAGAGATTGAACGTCGGCATGCCCCACGCGGTGCAGGGGTAGTCGCGCTTGCCCATCAGGAATTCGAGGAAGAGCGGCGACTGGTTGAAGACCCAATTCTTTTTGCGGTTCGCGAGGATGGTGCGGAAGAGGCGGCGCGTACGGGCGCGGCCGAGGAAGTGCTTCTGGTCGGGCGCCTTGTCGTAGGAGTAGCCGGGAGAGAGCATCATGCCCTCGACGCCGAGGTCCATCATCTCGTCGAAGAAGCGGCGCACGCTGGCGGGGTCGGCGCCGTCGAAGAGCGTGGTGTTTGTCGTAACGCGGAAGCCGCGGCGCAGCGCTTCCTTCATGCCGTCGAGCGCGGCGTCGAATCCGCCTTCGCGGCAGACGGAGAAGTCGTGGTTCTCGCGCTCGCCATCCATGTGGACGGAGAAGGTCAGATACTTGCTCGGCGTGAAAAGGTCGAGCTTCTCGCGCAGCAGCAGTGCGTTGGTACAGAGGTAAATGTACTTCTTGCGCGCGACGAGGCCGTCGACGATCTCGGCGATCTGGGGATGCATCAGGGGCTCTCCGCCGGGGATGGAGACCATGGGGGCGCCGCATTCGTCGACCGCGCGGAAGCACTCCTCGGGCGAGAGATTTTGCTTGAGCACGTGCGCGGGATACTGAATTTTGCCGCAGCCGGCGCAGGCCAGATTGCAGCGGAACAGCGGCTCCAGCATCAGGACGAGGGGGTAGCGCTTGCGGCCTTGGAGGCGCTGCTTGAGGACGTAGGACGCGACCGTCCACATTTGGGAAACGGGAACTGCCATTCTCGCGGTTCGCCTTTCTGTTGCAGTGATTGAGATTATGGCATAAACTGGGCTAGAAAGCGAACACGAGCTCGTGTTCTTGTTCCACGTGGAACATTTTTGGCGGAGAGGCAAGACCGCCCGGGATGGACGCTTGATCCTTCAGAAAAAACGCCCCACCGCTCGACGCGAAGCTGAAGCCTTTCCTCTTGGCAGACGGCTGCCCATCCAGATGCGCGGCCTCCAGACCTGTCTGCGGATCCTCGATGCGGCCAGTTCGCTGCTGCCCCAAATGCCGCTGGACGACGTGACCACCAGACGCATCGCCGCGGAGGCCGGCCTCTCCATCGGTGCGCTCTATCGCTTCTTCCCCGACAAACAGGCCATCGTCGACGCCGTCGCGGTGCGCCACATCGGGCGATTCCGCACTGCGGTGGAAGCCACCGTCATTGAGCCGCTGCTGCGCGAGCTCGAGAGCCTCGAGACCTTCGATCCCGCCATCGTGCTCGACCGCATCGTCGACGCCTACGTCGCCTATCTCGACGCCCATCCCGACTTCCGCACCATCTCCTTCGGCCGCCACATCAGCGCCGCCACCAAAGCTCGCGAAGCCTCACCCACCACCGGCCTTCCCGCCATCCTCACCAGCTTCATCGTCGAGCGCCTCGGGCTTGACTTCACTCCCGACCTCGAGCGCATGTTGCGCGTAGTCAGCGAAGCTGGCGAGCGCCTCATCGCCTTCGCCTACGAGCAGCCCACCCGCGAAGAGCGCGACCGCATCCTCGCCGAGATGAAGAAGATGCTCGCTGGATATCTGTTCGGCAGCAACGAGAGATAAGCTCACCCGCAGCGGAGTGCCGGGTAGTGTGGATTGAGGAAAGCCCAAAGTCCGAAATGTGCTTTTCCGCAGATGTCAAACCATAGGGCGAGAGGATAATTTCGTCATCTTTCGGTAACTCAAGAGTCGCGTTTGGGTGTTAAAGTCATCCAAGCATCTGAGTGCGTAATGCCCCAAGAACCTCAGCCTTATTTTCGAGCAGCCGCGACGCTTTCAACACTCCTGTTGTTGATGGCTTGTGGTCTCCACGCGCAACAGGGTCCAATGCCCAGTTCCTCACCGAGGCCCTTGCCGGATTCGCCCAGCGCTCTTCAGCAACAACAGTCTTCGCCGGGGCCCGACCCCAAACTGGGCGACTCCTCCGTGCCCGAGCAGAGTTCCGCCAGCACTCCTGTCGCCTTGGAACAGCCCAAGCGCATTCTCTACGTTATTCCGAACTATCGTGCGGTCAGTGCGGATGCGCAAGTGCCGCCACTCGATGCGACGGGCAAATTGAAGCTGTTCGCGGAGGACAGCTTCGATTACTCCACCTTCCTGTACGTAGGCGCTCTCAGCGGAATCAGTATGGCGCAGAAGAGCGTTCCCCAGTTCAGCGATGGGGCCGATTCGTTCGCGAAGTACTACTACCATATTTTCGCCGACCAGGCCGTGGGAAATTTCTTCACCGAGTTCGCTCTCGCGTCGGCTTTCAAGCAGGATCCGCGGTACTTCACTCTGGGCCGCGGCGGTTTCCTCAAGCGCACCGGATACGCCCTCAGCCGGCTGGCCGTCACGCGAACGGATAGCGGCGGTTCAGCCGTCAACTTCTCGGAGATTGTGGGCAACGGCGCCGCTGCGGGAATCTCAGGCCTCTATTATCCTGCGCAGTATCGCACCTGGACCAAGACCGGCCAAAGATGGGAAGAGCAACTCGCACTGGACGGAGTCTTCAACGTCGTGAAAGAGTTCTGGCCGGACATCAGGCACTCCGTCCTTCATCAGAAGTGACAGGCGATCACATCTCAATCTTCAGTCTTGTATCTCCGCCGCGAGGTCAAGGCTGCGGCGGCGGATCTTGCGCTGAGTGCTTCTTTCCCCAATCAAATCGTCGGCCGATGATCGCCTTCACCAGCATGTGATCCGTGTTTTTGGTTACGCCGACACCCACTCCGAAGTTGATCTCCCACTTGGGCGAGACGTCGAGATCGAAAGCCGGCACGAATTGCTGCGACTGCTGTGGGAACGGATCGAAACTGCCAACCGTTCCCAAACCGCTGTAGTATTCCAGCCCAAAGGCCACCGCCTTGGTAAAGTTCCACGAGATTTTTGCATCCGGCGCGAACTCCCATCCCAATCGTGACTCCGGCCCGGTGTATGCCCTCTCGAACGCAGGATTGACTGACCAATACAGCCGGCCCTTCTGCTTATCAATGATGGGGCGCAGCTCAAGGCTCCAAACGGAAGTGGAGAAGATGGGGCGCGCATATCCAAACTCGACCGACATACTGGCGCCCACGGGCCAATGCCAGCTGTCAGGCGCGCGGACGCGGGGTCGGATGTGATCGCCCACCCATCTCCAGCCCTGCCCGCTGGGCACGGCAGTGAAAATGTAGAAGCCAGTCTCGAACCAGGGCGTCCAGCCCTGCGTGATCTCGACTGTCTCGTGTAGTTCGTGCTCGGTGGGAATCACTCCCTCCTGCGTGATCTTCGATCCCTGGAAAACGAAGTTGCTGTGGAGCTCAACCATGGTAGTGCGGGGAGGGACGGTTTCCGAGCCGTAAACCTGGATCTCGTAGTTGTCCTGCGCATGGCAAGCGATGGGACTGATGCCCCAGACGAGTGAGCCAAAAATCGCCACCAGCCAGAGGCACTCCGTTTTCTTCGGCGTCGGCGCTAGGAACAAAGGGTACCATCGGCTGTTCACTTCTTGTTGAGGGCCTTGATCTGCTGGACGAGCGTGTCGATTTCTTCCGATGTTAGTTTACCGCCGTACTTGGGCATGCGGCCTCTGCCGTTGAGAATGAATCCGCGCAGATCGTCGGTCGAGGTGGCTGCGACCTTCTCGGAGACAAGCGACGGCCCTCCGAAGCTGCGACCCTCGGCGGTCTTACCGTGACACTTCGCGCATTGGTCCCGGAAAACCGAATTCGCAGTGAGGGTTCCATTCGCTGGCGTTTCCTGGGCGGAGACCGCGGTCAGCGCGAAGAACAAAAAACATACGGCCGGGGTAATGATTGGCAAAGCAAATCGTCTGTTATCGTTCACTATCGATCTCCGAAATATTTTTTCGTGTAGGGACTACTGAATTGCTATATGCCCCAGGATCGCGTGCGGGGTTCGAAATGCGTCCGCTATGCGTGCGACTGGCGTCACGTACAGCCTGCCTTCTTCTGCTGCTTCGGCCTGGGTATTACAAGAAATACCGCATTGGCACCCAGATTAGTGGCCGCGTGCCTCAGGTCTCGCGACTTTCGAGACCCGGGCCCCCGTTACTTTTGGTAGATGCAGCGAAAGATGTGCCAGTGCTTCGGGCTATTATCGGCGTCAACTCCATCGTAGACGCGCTCCGTAAATTCCAGGGGCCGCAGCTCCGTGAAGAAGCCCTCGACCTCGTCGCGGGTCAGGAAGGTCATATAGGGTTTGCACTCCGCCCACGAGTCGTCAACGCTAAACAGCGTGCAGCACAGAATGCCATTCCTGGCGAGACCGCCGATGATTGCCGCCAACACCTCCGTTAAGTCAGAGCGCAGAAGGAACGGGAGAGTATTGATCGCCACAATCAGTGAGTACCGCTCAGGCTCGATCGCGAAATTCCGGATGTCGTCATGGATAGCATTGAGCCGTCGATCGTTCAGTCTCGCTGCCAGCGAGAGCATGAGGGGGTCTCGATCCACGGCGTCAACCGCGAATCCCGCCTGCAGGAGTAAGCGCGTGTCGTTCAGCGGGCCCGCGCCCAGGTCCAGTGCGTGGCCGCTCGGCTGATCCACAAATTCCAGGGCACGAACAACCAGCGTGTTGGGCTGGCGGCCGCGGCGCAGCAATGCGTAAGACTTTCGCCGCCAAGGGCCTGGCTCAACCGTCTCAACACGGTCCTCGTCCCTGGCATCAGTGCTCATCCGCCGATTCGAAGCATCCTGTACTCCACCAGCGTCGCTACCAGTTCCACCTTCTCTTCGTCGGTCAGACTTGCCGGCAGCTCGCGGACATAGAAGACTGGCGTTCTGGACACATAGTCCAGCGCTTCGTGTGCCAATTCGTTGATCCTGAGCAGAACGTCACCAGCCGCATTGACCAGCTCGACGTCTTCGCCCTCGTGACGAAGCGTAAGCCGTCCCACATGGTCATTGAAGATGCGCCGATGCAGAGTGACCGACGTCTCATCCCGCCACAATTCCGGCGGCGGCGATCCGAAGCATTGTTCGTAGCGCTTCCCGAACTCCTCGAAAGAGATAGGCTGGCGGACTGTCACGGTTTCGGTTTTCGGAGCATTACTGGGACTGTGATGAATGTATCTGCCAAAGAAACGCTTGCAGAACCCCATATACTCCCAGGTAAACAGAACGAAGTTATGCCAGGCTTCATCGATGTGTAGTGAGTACATGTCCCAGACGACCGTATGGTCCGTCTGGGTCAGCACCATGAACCGTTTGACCTCGGTGAAAAGCGCCTCGGCCTCTTCGCTGGTATCGGCAATCTTCTCTTTCAACAGCTTTTCAATCAGGAACGGGGCTTGATAGGCCAAAGCGTCCTGAGCCGTTGGCGCCGCCTCGAGCGGCGCCTCGGTCGATACGGGAAGCGTCATTGCGGTACCTGCCATGTTGTTTGGCTATTCGGCGTTACACTTATATTGGCATATCGACATGCACACGCTGCAACGGCTATGGCAGTCTTCGTTGCAAGGCGTAAAGCAGTCGTCCTCCGTCGCTCCACGAAACGGCCGCACCTGCATGCGGAGGCGTCCCTTGTTCACTTCTACAAGCCGCTTAGCCGGCGTCACGTGGGCAACTGCGGCCCGGTCGTAACGGAAGCCGATATCGGAATTTCTTTTGACCCAGATGACTTTCGCACCGAAGGGCAGTAGCGTTTCCGGGACATCCTGCACGTGAATGACGTCCTCCCGCGCTATGTCCAGGCTCACGGAAAGATCGTTGAGGCTGGGATAAAACGTAATCCGCGCTTCCGTCGTCGGCGGTCCGATATAGCCCCAATAAATGAGGGAATTGGCCGCCCCACCCTCGATCAACTGTTTCACCAATGGATTTTCCGCAAGTCGCTCGGACACATTTCCCTCTTTTTTCATTAACAAGGCTCCATCCCGCGTGAGATACCTGAGTTTAAGGTGGGGAGGATGGTGACATGGATTGGGAAGAAAGGCAACGCCACTTCCGTGGTCGGTCGCGTCCGAAAAAATGCTTTCCGGCCCCGCAACTACTCCTGGTGTTTAGTGCGCCTGCTGCCCCGGGTCTCGCGACTTTCGAGATCTGGGCCCAGCACCCAACCCTCTCACTTCGCGCCCAGCAGCGCATTCACCTTCGCCATCACTTCAAAGGCATCGGCCACATAGAGCACGTCGGCTTTGCCGCGCGCCCATCCGCAGTTGGGGTCGAGATTGATGGCGCGCCGTTCGCCGATGAAGCGCCAGCCGACGGTGTGCGGCTCCTCGCCATGGCAGCACGCGGCCAGGCCCTTGGGATGGCGCGGCGATGAGCCGGTCTGCCCCACCTGGTTGAGGTGGGTCATGAAGTGCAGCGTCGATTGATTTTCGCCGCTGATATCGACCAGCGATTTGCTTCCGCCCAGCGACGCCTTCGAGTTCCTGAGAAAATCCACGATGATGGTTTCGGCTTCGGGAACGTGCGTCTGGCCGTCTTTCTGTTTCTTCGTCCAGCCCGCGCCGGCGACGAACAGCAGGTCTGCATCAGGACGAATCGTCTGCTGGTCCGCCGGCGGCGTGACGAAGCCCTTGACGCTGGTGCGCCGCAGGCTATCGCCGATTGGAACCGCAATCATCTGCGGCGTGATGGAAGCAGGTTCGCCCTTCCACGCGGGGCGCGAGCCGGGATCGAGCAGCAGAATCCACGGGCGCTGGGTGCGAGTGAGCGAGCCTTCGATGCGCTGGCGATAGAACCAGCGCGTCACCGTTGGAGCGCCGGACGCGGCAGTAACGTCGGTGACGTGGGTGTCCACGCATCCGCCCACTCGATGCGCGACGGCCGCCATCACGCGTGCGTTGCGCGAGCTGCCGGGAGCAATCACGATGGTCGCGCCTGAGGCGCGGACCAGAGCTTCGCTCGCCGCGGCATCAGTGGCAAAGCGGGCGTCGGCAAAGGACTCTCCGCAGACCGCGAAGAAGCGTGTCGCGCCACAGGCAGCAATCGCATTGGCCGCGGGCTGAATCTGCGCTCCGTACAGCGCGACGTCGAGTGTTCCGCCAAGCGCCTGCTTCAGTTCCACTGCGGAACTGAGCGCCTCCAGCGCCGTCTTGTTCAGCGTGCCATCGGCTTCGGCGTGCGCCAAAAAAAGAATGTTGTCCATAGTTCCCGTTACTCCTGCTTGATCCACTGCACGATTTCGCTCGCGATCTGGTCGGCGGGCGTGTCTTTCACGATGCGGGTTTCGCGTTGTTGTTTCGGGGTGGCGACGTTCGCATACTGCAAGCCGTCGCCGCTGATCTTCGCCGCGACGGCACGCTGCAACGCCGGCATAATGGCTCGCATGTTGGCCATGCCCACCTGGGGATCGTTGCGCGGCTCGCCGAGGCTGCCGGTCGCCCATCCCAGAACGGCGGGAGCGCCTGCGCACAGCGATACCTGGTGACGCGCGCCCTCGACGCGCTCCAGTACTTCGAACGAACCGTCGTCGTTCGGAGTGATCGCATCCACACCTTGAAACTGATCGACGATGCCCAGTTCTTCGCCCACCAGTTGCAGTGTGACTCCGGCGCTGCGGCTGGCCGATTCCCATCCCCCGAACAACAGCAGCTTCGCCAGATCGATGCCGGGGATGTTGCGGATCGCCGTTGCCAGCGCGGTCGCAGTCTGCTGGGCGTCCGCGAAGCCGCTGGAAGGCCCGTCAACCGCGACCAGTTGCAGCGGAACTTTCTGCGCCACCGTCATCATCACCTGCTGGAGTTTGGCCTTGGGCGCCATGCTCACCAGCCACAGCGCGCTGCCGGGAACTTTCTTTACCAGGTTCGCTCCCTCGTAGAGCGCGTGCGCCGCCCACGGATCGAGGATGGCAGGCAGCATCATTTCATTCTTCAGCGCTGGGCCGGTTGGCCCGGTGACGGGTTCCAGCGTCTGCAACGGATCGGGCACGACACTGGCGCAAACCACAACTTGATATGGGGTACTCATCTTTATTTATGTTCCTTGCGAAAATTCTGGGTTAGTTTTCGGCTGAGTGCAGTCCTCCGGCGCCGACGCGGAATTGCAGATTGGTTTCGCCGTTCACTTTCTCAGGACAGTTCCACAGGCAGGCGCCGCAGAACACGCACTTCTCGCGATCGAAGTTGGGCACGCCTTCCAGGCTCCTGGTTATTGCCTGTCCGGAACACATCTCCACGCACAACTTGTTACCGCAGCCGCGGCAGACTTCCAGATCGCGAAACACAACGTGGTCGGCGTATCCCCCCGCCGCCTGGACCTTGCCGCCCATCAGCAGCACATCCTGATGCGACACCAGCAGCGCGCCGTCGTACTGGATCGCGGGCCAGCCGCACAGGTCCATCAGCGGATCGTGGATCGGCGTGCCGCTGACTTCGCAGTCTTTTTCGACCTTCGCAATTTCCCGCTGCGTGAACTTGCCGCGATAGAAATCCGCCAGCGGCCTCAGCCGCTCGGTTGGATCCGCCGGATGGCTGCCAAGTGAGAACCGCCCGTTGCTGAAAGCCGTCACTGCCATCCCGATCAGGCCGGTCACGACGCCCCGTTGAAATCCGTCGCGCGACTTCTCCGCGATGCGGGCATCCTTCTCCAGCCAACTATTCCGGCGGCGCTGCTCGTAAGCCTCTGTCAGGTTTTCGCGCGTGAATGGCTTGCCCGCTTGCAGAAGCTCGAGAACGCCTTCCGCCAGCAGCACGCCGGTCGTCCAGGCTTCGTCGACGCCGGAGCCGGTCAGCACATTCGTACTGCCGGAGGACTCGCCGATTCGCGCATAGCCATCGCCGGCCAGGAACGGCTCGCCGCGCTTGCCCGATTCCTGCAACGACTTCGCGCCCCACGAGCGTAGCTTGCCGCCCTCGAGATAGCGCCACAAATAAGGATGCTGAATGTAGTGCTGTAAATATCGATAGGCCGTGCGCGTTGGGCAATCGAACCACGAGGGAACGAAGATGCCAACCGACGCCACGCCGCCAGGATGCACGTAGAAGAACCCGAACATCTCCGGCTCGGGAAATCCGAAAGTGTGCAGCACCGTGCCGGGCGCGAGATTGACCTCTGGCCGAAGCTCGATGACGAACTTCATGCCCACCGCCCACTCCCGCACCTCGTTGCCTTCAGGCATCCCGATGCGGCGATCGATGTCGCGGCTCACCGCTCCGACCGGCCCATCTCCAACGACCGTCAGCGCAGCGTGAATATCCATTCCCGGAGTAAATCCGGCTTCCGGCTTGCCGGCGCGGTCTACGCCCTGGTCGAGCAGGCGGACGCCCAGCACTTTCTTGTCTTCGATCAGCGCTTCGCTCACCGGCATTCCCGGCCACACCTGCACTGTCCCGCTGGACAGCAACTGCGCGCCGACCCACTGATTGAACTGTCCGATGGAAAGCACCAGCCCGTCTTTCTTGTGCAGGAAGCTGGGCGTGAACGGCAGTTCGAGCGCGTCGTATTGGACCGGCAGGAAGCGGCGGAATGTTTTCAGCAAACGATCGCCGGTCCGCAGCGCAAACGAGCGACGGCTGGCGCCCGTGGGATCCAGCAGGTACACCAGCTTCTCGCTGGACACGGGCGTCGCCATGGGAATCTGCGCCGGATCGAGATCGGGGAAGGTAGCGCGAATCCCGCGCGCCCGCGTCACCACTCCCGAGACGCCAAAGCCGATATCGTCCGCGCGTTCGTAGCAGATCACTTGCAGCGGCAGGCCGGGCGCGGTTCCGCTCTCCATCGCCGGCGTCCCGTCTTCGTTCAGCAGCTTGCGCGAGAGCGTGGTCAGGAAGCCGCCCATCGCCGGCCCGAAGCCGACGCACGCGATGTCCACGTCCATGGCCGTGCGCTCAACAGCTGGTTGTTCAGGCGTATTCAATCACATTCCTTAACGTGGATAATCCAGCGCCTCGGGGATCATCACCTTCGCGATCGCCTCTGCGGCGCTGTCCTTAGACAGCTGCGCGCCCGTGAGGCACCCATCGAGTTTGCTGTGCAGGCGCTGAAATTCTTCCAGCCCGCGGCACGACGCGCATGGTCCGGCTTTGACAGGATGCGAACCATCCGGCCCGATCACGTCCGTCGCCATGGCGATGATGCCGGGGATCAATCCTTCCAGCGAATCCAGTTGGTCGCTGCGATAGCAGCCCTTGTAGCCTTCCTCGTCCCAGGCCGGATGCCGGTTGTACCCAAACGCCAGCTCGGCGCAGATGCGGCCAACTTCTCCCGCCGAACGCGCGGCCTGGATGTGGCACAGGTCGGTGAAGAAGTTCAGCGTTCCTGCCAGTCCTTCTGCCAGCACCGGGTTCTCCGGACCGTGTGTCTCCAGCTCGATCATATCCAGCGTCTGCTGCCGCGCCGCCAGCAGCCAGCACAACGCATCCGCCAGCGGGAACGTCACGCCCTGGCGCGCGCTCTGATACAGCGCTCCGCCATCGGCGTCGGTAGCGACTTGCAGATGGTTGTAGGTCCACAGCCACAACTCCATCGCGGTCGCCAGCGAGCATGCGCCAGTTCCCGGACGATGCTCCGCGACCCGGCGCATCTCCAGAATCCAGTTGCGGAATTGCGCCAGGAAAAGTTCGTTGGTCATCGTGACACTGAGGTTGCGCCGCTGCACCGCTTCCGGGCCTTCGTACGTGGCTTCCAGTTGCGTGTCCATCCACTTGTAGGTGAGGAAGCCGGGACAATCCTCGGTGATCCCGTAGCCGCCCATCAGGCTCAGCGCCTCGCGCATCGCGTTGGAGCCGGTACCGGTGTTCCACAACTTTGCCGCCGGACACAGCACATTGGAGATGGCATCTTTTAAGGCGAACTGGACCAGCGGATCGGCCTTCAGATCTTCGTAGTCGCGGCTGCGCTTTGCGGGCGGAGTGTTTTCCTGCCGCAGAAATTCAATTGCCGACTTGTTCACATCACGGAAGAACTTCATCTCCGACCGGCCGCGGCTGACACCCTTCGCGGCGAGAATCTCGTTCTTCTCGTGTTCCAGGGCATCGATCTCGTCGCACAAGCGTGCTGCGGCAAAGCCCAGGGCAGCGCCCGCTTCGCCGATGGCCCACAGGCTGGCGAGGCGATGCAGCGCGTCCTGGCGCTGCTGCAAACCGAGTTCGTAGCGCAACATTCCGGCCTTGGCCTGCTCCGAGCCGCGGAAGCGCCCGCGCTGATAGCGGATGATCGGTTCAACCGCCGACAGCAGCTTGGCCGATGTCATGAGTGCCACCGTCACGCGCGTGCG
>Ga0182030_10023323_pt1 | contig 11451 bp, 12 predicted proteins | sample 812S3MmetaG_FD_121299 | JGI IMG/M metagenome (GOLD analysis project Ga0182030, IMG submission 121299) | Permafrost microbial communities from Stordalen Mire, Sweden - 812S3M metaG (Illumina Assembly) | ecosystem: Environmental > Terrestrial > Soil > Wetlands > Permafrost | place: Sweden...
GATGGTGCTGCTGGATCTGTACAGCGCGTTGCGGGCGCTCGATGAGTTAACCGGCGCCACTACGGCGGACGACATCCTGAACCTTATTTTCTCTACCTTCTGCATCGGAAAATAGAAACACGGTACCATAAGGTTCCGGAAGGACCCAGGCAGTCTCATAGACCGCAGTAAAATCCACACAATCAACAATTTAATTGTTCCAATCGGTTCCAGTGCGTACCATGACAGCCAGGGAATCATATGTCCACTGACATGTACACATCGGAGAAGACAGTGACAAAAGAAGGTATGTGGACACAAGAGACGCGTAAACAGGAAAGACAGCGCGAGCCGAAGATTCGGACCGATCTACACATTCGCGCGTTGAAGCCATGCAACAAGCGGAAGTACTACAGGGCGGGGCGGGACCTCTGGCTCGAGGTCTTTCCGAGTGGTGTAATGGCCTGGAGGTTTCGCTACCGGCTCAACGGGCGGCCCGAGAAGGTGGCGCTTGGAAAATACCCGGAAGTGAGTCTCAAAGACGCCAGAATCAAGAGAGACGAGTTGGCCGGCATGGTGGCCCGTGGTGAATCACCCGCACGCCAGAAGCAACTCGCGAAGATCGCCGTTGCGTCTTCGAGCACGGTTTGCGAGTTCGGCGAGAGATTTTTTGCGGAGGTCGTCGCTAAGAATCGCAAGGACACATCGATCCCTCGTCGTTACCTCGATGCGGAAATCTATCCTGCGTTCGGACAGAAGAAGCTTTCGGAAGTCACCATAGCCGAAGTTCAAACCCTAATATTCAAGAAGCGTGATAACGGTTCCCCGGCTGCCGCGGCGGGCATACGTGGTGCTATTAAGCGTTTGTACGATTACGCGATAGTTTGCGGCGTAGCGGTGTCGAACCCTGCATTAGCAACGCCGACGCGCTTCATCACCCAGTTTCGGCCAAGGACTCGCGCTCTAGACGACGGAGAAGTGCGAGTGTATCTGGAGACGCTTTACGCTTCAGGAATCCGGAGACAGTTCAAGCTCGCACTCCACATCATTTTGATGACGCTGGTCCGAAAATCTGAGTTATTGATGAGCAAGTGGAGCTATATCGATTTCGACCTCATGGAGTGGCGGCTTCCTGGAGAGATCGTGAAGAATGAACATCCGCATGTCGTCTATATGTCTACCCAGGTGGCGGAAATGTTCGCAGAGCTGAAGAAGCTTGCGGGTGATTCGGTTTGGGTTCTTCCGGGTCGAAGCCGAAAATCCCAGCCCTTTGCCAAGAACGCGTTGAACAAGGCACTCGAGGGCATAAACTTCGATATGGAGCCGTGCACGATCCATGATCACCGTCGGACGGCTTCCACGCGGCTGAACGAAATGGGCTTCTCCTCGGACGTAGTCGAAAAGGCGTTGAACCACGAAAAGGGCGGGATGAAAGGGATTTACAACAAGGCGGAATATGCAACGCAGAGACGTGAGATGCTGCAGTGTTGGGCCGACCACGTGAACGCCCTCGTACCAGGGCTGCAGTCCCTTTTCTCAGGAAAAGAGAAATGACCAAAAGCGCAAAGAGCAAGACGTCAACGGCCAGCAAGAACTTCGGACATCCAGAGGCTACGAGAATCATTGAGAGCGCTAATGACCCATTGATACAAAGCTTCGGCAGCAAGAGTTACATAGATGGCGCGGTGCAGTCGACGGCGCTGTGCTGGTTTATTCAGGTAGCGATCCGGTTGGACCTCGAAGCGGCACCCGCGAGATATGAGCGCCATTCTGTGGCCGACATCGCCTCCGGCTGTTACGAGATATATGAACATCAGGACACGATTTACGACCTGATACAGCAGCATGGAATTCTGGACGAGAACCGCCTTCAGGAGAAAAATCTAAGCCTTTATAACTTTCCGACGCTTTGGCCGTTTTACGACATACCGGATGAGCGCAAGTTGGTAAAGGAACCTACGCTTGCCGATCTTATCGGACTGGCTGGGAGAATAGCCGATCATGTAGAACAAGTTCCTTGGGCGGACCAGTTCCTTGAGGCAATCGGACAAGAAAAGTCGACTGGCGAGCATCGTCGGGACTACCTGATTGGAGCGATCAAGAACTCAAGAATCTCAGATGTCCTCAGTGCCATTGAATTGATCGATCCGAGTATACCGTTGGTTTCGAGTACCAGGCCAGGAGTGCAGAAGAAGCACGCTATCGAAGAGTACGACGACTTACTGGGAGTTAGAGGAGGCGGTGCGACGGGAATGTATAAAGATTGGCACAACCTGAGAATACTCCGCTTCCACGACATCCTGACCGCGCTACTACGTGACCACGCAATGATCGTCAATAGAGACTTCATGGAGGCGCTCGTCTTCGCACATGCCAGCGGCGGTGCCACGAACGGAACTGTTAATATCAAGAGTACCGAGTCGTGTCATAAGAGGGTATTCGATTTCAATGGGCCGGAGTTCGGGAAACTCCGAAAAGACGCGGCGAAAGAAATTAACGACATGCTCAAAGTCCCAAAGCTCAAGACAGCAGCCGCTCAAGAGATATGGAACAGATGGCTACCGCGGACATATCCCTACAATGTTCCGAGCTTTCGCCGACTGGCCATGATGTTCCCCAGTCGAGGTCCGCAATTCGAGGAAGTTGTCGCGTCGTTCGAGCCGATGCTGAAATTGAGCGTTAGCGAGCGCATCCAGCAGTCGTTCAGCAATTCCTCTGCTAGACGGCCGCTAGTCGAAATAGTTTTTGAGCTTGCGAAAAAGAAGCACGATTAGTAGGTTAGGTACTCTTCTTCCGAGCGGGGCGTATTGCTGGCGCCGCGCTCCGGCTTTCCGGTTTCATGATATTCAAGCTCTGTCAACCCCCCTCCAAACCTTTTAGCCTCTACAGACCCTTAAGAGCCTGGGCCATACCATTTGGTTCCAGGAGGGACCGATGTCGGAGTTTATCCGCTGCAGGCCGCTGCTCGCCAAAACTGGACTAACAAAAACAACTTTATACCGGCTCATTGGCGCCGGGCTGTTTCCGTCGCCGATCAAAATCACGGACCGGTCGTCGGCTTGGTGTGCCGAAGAGGTAGAAGCTTGGATGCTGCAGAAACTCTCTGACCGGCAGCAGGGGATGTCTTTGAAGATAAAGCGTCGTGCTGGATGATTACCCAGGATTAGGTTATACGAGTATGCGGTGCGCGAGCGCCAATGCCCAACCCAAGAGGGAGGTTGCGGCGGGCCTTGGATATTCGCAGGCCGCGGCCGGCCAGCATATCGCGGCTCTGGTGAAGAAGGGCATCTACTCACGTTGCCGACTAAGACGAGCCGAAACCTGCGCATGGTGCTATGTGCGATCGAGGAGCTTCGGCTAGCAGGTCCGCAATCGGAACTCGATCTGAAAGTGGAAGAGGGGTGAAATAGCGAACAAAGAAGTGCGAGCCATCGCTAAATGGGAAAGGCCCACGTCCGTTAACGTAGGCCCTTCTTCTTGGGAACTAATCCCTGCACGCTCCGTGCTCGTTTTAGATTCCCACGGTAGTTATCTATCCGTCAAGAGGTGAAGAGGGGAATCTGAAATTGTGAGTACTACATTTCCGATAGCAGTACCAAAACGATATACATACGACGAGCTCATCGCCTACGGCAAAGAGATTGCTACCAATCCTGGGACGTTCTCAAATAGCTCCGGCGTTTTGAAGTGGTTTCGTGCGTTTCATGGGCTAGGGGTGGCTGGCGATGGCCGCGAAGTTGGGCCAGAGCTCGACGGCAATTGTGAAGTGGCCCTTTCTAAATACATTGGCCATCGCAAGGCCGCCGGCATTGACGCCTCTATCGCCAACGACAAGTCCCGCATGCGGTGGTGGGTAGGTGTCTATAAACGCATACAACAGCGCGACCGAGACAGCGAAGATCAGAAACCCAAAGCGACTCTTTGGGAAACGATTGAGTACTTTTTCAGCCGCGCAAAAGAAAAGAACCCCAAACTGTCGAGCAAAGGACTATCCGTCAAAATAGGCCTAGCTGGAAGCTTTCTGTCCAACACGGCTCTTTATAAACGCAGATCGTTCAAGCCGGGTCAACGACCTGCTATCGAAAAACTCGAAGGGTTGCTGGACATTTCGACGGGAGGGTTGACCAGGTTTTGCGCGGGGGATGGTTTTCTAGAACGGGGCGCTGGAAGCAACAAATATCGATCTCGCTTGAGCAAAATATTCCAGCAAAGCATCGAGAACCGCAAGAACACCGGTGAAAACCTGACATTACGGCCGTGGGAGTTTAAAGGCGCTCTCAAGAATGATTGGACCGCTCTGCTCGACAACAAGACGAAAAACCTTATTCCTGGGGTAGACCTCGACCGCAGTGAAATATGGCTCCTTAGGCCAATACCCGAATCGGAAACTCAATCGGAACGGGCCGAGATAAAGTCAAAGTCGCTGGACGGTAAGTATTATGCGCCGACTGCAGGCCCAGTACTTAATTCGATAGCTAGTTTTTTGGGCGCGCTCAGGCAGTTACGTGACGCTGCCGGCGAACGCAGTTTCAATGCCGACGAATTTCGACTCGCGTATCTTGCCGACAGCGCTCTCGTTGGAATTGCTGCCGACCATATTGAAAAACGACGTGACGGTTTTACGCAATCGGCTGCGATGATGTATAAAACCGCAAATACTCTGCTACTCGAGAAGTTCGGATTTATCTGGCAGCAGCCAAGTTATGTGGATGCCCTGCCGTCGCCAGCACAACTTGAGAAACTTGTAAGACCCGAACAGTTAGCAATCATATTGCGCCATGAACTCGACGACGGCCGCGTCATTGAGCGGCCGACCCCGGAACTCTTCGCCAACCTCACAGACAAAGAGCGAGCTCAGAAGTGGCATGCCTGGTGCAATGATCAGCGGAACCTTCTAAAAGCACGTCTAAAGAGGCTCTCCAAAGACGGCAAACTCCTGAAAAAGACGCGCGATGATGAGGCCGTCCGGGAATACCTCGGTTGGGATGAACCGGCGCTTGTTCTTACAAAGATGGCTGAGGCAATACGCCAGACCCTCGACGAGAAGTCACATACGCTGTGGCACACACAGGTTTTGCCGTATGAGCGGATGTATATCTTCACCCTGATTGAGGAGAATCAACCGCTGCGCGTTCAAAACATGACGCAACTGCTCTATGACGATCAGAACGAAGGCACCGAACACCACCTCTACAAGCGATATGACCAGCAAGGCAAGTTTGTGTGTTATGCAATTCGCATCAAGTCTGAACATTTCAAGAACTGGATCGAGGCCAAAGAAAAAAACTACGATTTCGATCTACCTACGGATCTGAACGATCCGCTTAACAATTACATCGGGAAGATCCTGCCGAAGTTTGGTTACAGCGGAACAGGGCCGTTTCCGCTTTTCCCGAGCGCTGTCCATAAAGGACGGGCTGAGTCTGTATATAACCTGTCGATCTTGTTTCGTAAGTGTACTAAGAGGATGATTCCGGGTTGTATTGGGTTTGGACCGCATACCTGCCGCCACCTTGTGACAACAGACATTATTTTGAATGTGCCAGATGGTCGCCGTATAGCTGCTCTCGTTCTACACGATCAAGTTTCGACCATAGAAGCAAACTATCAGCACGTGCAAGGCAAATACGGCCACAAGAAATGGCAGGAAGTGCGCGCCGGCCGGTACGCACAAATTGTCGCTATCGCTGAAGAAGGGGAACGCAAACAACTAGAGTCCGTCGAAAGCTTTCTTGAAAAGGCAAAGGGCGTGCTCGGTGTCGGTGCGTTCGAGCAGCTAAGGAACTTCTTCCAGAAAGAAGGCACGGCATGAGCGCGAGCTACAGTATGTCCAATGACAGATACAGCATCAAGGACCTTGCCCGCATGCTAGCCAGCGATGCGCTAAACGTGGCGCGTTATCTCCTCCCAAATGGTAAGCGTGAAGGCCACGAATACGTCGTCGGCGACGTAAGCGGTGTGCCTGGCAGTTCGCTAAGCATCAATGTGAGCAAAGGTACGAAAGCGGGCTTGTGGAAAGATTTCGCAACTCAGGAAGGAGGTGATTTGGTGGAGTTGTGGGCGCTTGCTCGTTGTGGCGGCGACAAAGGGAAAGCTATCCCCGAGATCAAAAGATTTTTATCACTGCATGATTCGTATTCGCGGCCGGCTGCGACGGTTACCCCAATCCAGACCACTATACCGCCCGCCGCGGTGGCAAAGCGACAACAAGAGGATACCGTAATCAGCCAGAAAAACTTCCTGGCCACCCAATCAGACCTGTTGAAGTGCGAACCAGCAATGGCATATCTGCATGGCGAGAAACGCGGCCTGGAAGACGCAACGATCGTTTACTTTGGGCTGGGTCTCTCAAATGAGTACATAGACAACAAAGGGGTGGTGCGCTTTAAAGCGCTGATGACGCCCATGCGCTCTCCGCAGACGGGGGAATTGCTGTCGAAGCGGCACTATTACAACATTCCTGGGGTCACCGTGAACCCCAAAAACAAGAATGGCTGGATGGGCGAATCCCCGCGTACTTACTGGGCCCAGGCAAAGGTGGGGCAGAGCATTCTGTTTATATGCGAGGGCCTGAAAGACGTGTGGCGCCACTGGCAGGAGCTACATAAAGACGGACTGACAGATCGCGTCATGCTCATTACCTCCACACATGGAACGAATATCCCGAAAGAGTGGGAATCTCCTGAGTTTTGGGCGCCGTGGTCCGCTATCTATCTGGGGCAAGACAATGACGATACTGGCAGGCAATTTGCCGATAATGTACGCCGGTTGATCCGGGATAAAGGTGTTTATCGGGCAGAAGTGCCGTCTGTGCGGGGTAAAGACTGTAAGGACTGGACCGACTACTGGCAGATGGGCGGAACGATCGATGATTTCCGCAAGCTGCTAGATCGGGCCGTTGTGATATCCCCTCGCCCTACAGGTACAGACGAGCCCAATCTTCCGCTGGCCGGCGTGACTTTCCAGAAGCCACGGGTCGGGAATTTCACGCTGACTCACGTCGACATCAACAACAACTACGTCAACGGTTTTCTCTACTACCCTACAGCGCGCTTGGTAGTTGAACCCGACCCCGAAAACCCGAACGGCGTTATCTCCGGCAGCGAACAACTTGTGGTGCGCTCCGATAAGACATTGCACTTCTGCTACATGTCCAAAGCCCGGTCTGGTCTAGCACCTGAACTCTTCCTGTCCGACGGAACGCTGCTGCTGACAAAACCGGTTGCCTCGCAGAAGCACAGTTGGAAGTACGGTGCCATTGACGCTTACCTGAACGACAAAACCCAGCCGCGGACGCTGGCGGAGATTGTGAAAGAAGTGTTAGCGGTTCTCAAAGCAACCATATGGTTGCCGTACCCGGAAGACTATGTGGCGTTGGCTATGACGGTACCAGCGACATATGTACAGTCCGTATTCGAAGGGGTGCCTTTGTTGGCATTAGTTGGTCCTCCGGCGTCTGGCAAAACAGAGGCCGGCAACATGATGGCCGATCTGTGCTGCAACGGTGATGTTATTGGCCAGGTGAGCGCGGCCGCGGCTGCCCGGGAGATCGACTCAACTGCTGGTTTTGTTGTGTTTGACGACTTGGAGGGGATTGCTGGCAATAGCAAAAAAGGCGAGATGTCGTTCAGCGATCTGCTGCAGATGCTCAAGGTCTCGAATAAGAAAAAAGCTGCAGTCAAGATCTGGCACAACATGAAGACGGGAAAGCAGGAGCGGCTTAACCTATTTGGAATAAAACTGTTCAACAACACCCAGGGAATCGACTCGATTCTCAATACGCGCGTGATTTGCATTCTCACGCGGCCAGTTCCTGAGTATCTAAAAGAACAATACCGCGACAAGTCCATAGATCCGGATCGGCTGACGTCACTTCGCAACGAGCTGCATGCATGGGCCTTCGATCACGTGCGCGAAGTGGATAGCCTCTACCACTCAAAGCACGCGACCCGTCAGGACGAAATTTTTGAACCGCTCCGAGTGATAGCCAAGATGGTCGGGAATCCAGCACTGACCGGAATGCTGGAGGCCTGCGCCGGACGCCAACAGCGCAATCAGGTATCGAATTCCGTGGACGATCCAAACGCGTTGCTAAAGGAGGCAGCGGAAAACCTAATCCAACGTGGCTTTAAAAAGTTCACCATAGCTCATGTCCAACTCGAAATGAGAACTCTAGTCGACAGCAACTGGGGGAAACGCAGCACGACAGAGATCCCCGAGTGGGACGATTCGAGATGGCTTGGCAAAGTACTTCACACTCTCGATCTCATCGAGCCAGAATCCAACCCGCCCGAACGACAAGTGATCTTCGGAAATAATCTGCGGATCAAGCAATTCAAGGCATGGTTCATGGAGGATGTGCGAGAGAAGGCCGAGGGCCAGGGATTAAAGATTGTGGCGGGTAAAAAGCCGCAGGATTTTTGTCCTGGATGTCCTAATTGTCAATATCGCAACGCTGGCTGCACGGTGATGGCCGGCCGTCGCGAATTCGAAGAAAAGAAAGCGCGAGTACAGGTCCAATAGCCATAGGATGGCAGTTTGCTGGTACTAAACGACGCCCCAGGCTGGGGCGAGACAAAGGATAGATATAGATATAGACGGTTTTTCACGAGCAAATTGTACTCCGGCCAGAGTTTCTTGTTTTGCCACCCGACATGCTCGACGGGATACTGCTCGCTCCTTGAATGGGTTCCCAAACAGTTACTTGTAGCTTCTTTTGTATATCGGTGCGATGTCGTTATTATGTCGCTTCACAATCGGATGGAAGGCGGTACGCAAAGATGATTCTGGCGGTCGGCAACGTCAAGGGAGGCGTGGGAAAGACCACCCTCGCGGTCAATTTAACCATTGCCCTGACCCGCTTGGGCCGCGATGTTCTCCTCATCGATGGCGACGAGCAGGCCACGGCTGTCGCCTTCACAGAGCTGAGAACGGTGCAGAAGAATGGCTCTCCTGGTTACACGGTAGTGTCGCTGCAAGGCAGCGCGATCCGCACCCAGGCACGGCAGCTTTCGTCGAAGTATTCGGATATCGTCATCGACGTCGGCGGACGTGACACCTGCAGTTTTCGTGCCGCCCTCACCGTTGCAGACGTTGTTCTGATTCCTGTTCAGCCGCGCAGCTTTGACTTGTGGGGCGTCGATCAGACAGCTGAGTTGGTCAAGGAAGCACGCGAGATCAACGAGAGCCTGAAGGCAATTTGTGTGATCAATGCCGCGGATCCCCAAGGCAAGGACAACGAAGCCGCTGCCGAGGCTCTACGTGAGGTTGAAGGGCTGGAGCTCGCGCCAGGCTTCATCGTCCGCCGCAAGGCATTTCCCAACGCCGCGGCGGCTGGTCTGTCGGTCCTTGAACATGACGACCCCAAGGCAATCGAGGAATTTAACCGTCTAACTGATGTCCTGTTTGTATATACAAACGCTATCGGAGCGAAATAGCATGGCTATCGCACGTAACCCTAAACGCAACTTATCCGGAGCGAGCGAGGAACACGCGCAAGCCTTCATTTCTGGAGCCGACAAGGCCTCTACGATCGCCGATCGAGAACAGAACAAGAAACCGATTATGATTCGCGTCGATCCTGACATGCTCGACCGGATCGATCGCGCCGCAAAACGGCTCGGCATTAGTCGCAGCGCTTTCATTGTCTCCAGCTCGGCTATGCGCGTGGAGAATATGGAGGTCGCAAAATGAAGTCGATGCGTATCGAGGTGGAGTTACCGGAGGGGCAGGCCTGGGCGTTGGCTCAATTGATGAAACGGATCACCGCTAGCGCCGCGCGGGAACTTGCGGTGGACCAGGCCGAGACCGACGAGATGATGAACGCGGTGCGCACGGTCCAAGCGGCCTTGGCGGAGGCCGGCTGTGCACCTCGCTAACATTGACAGGGCGCCGGGCTTGGGGACACACTAACGATCGCCTTGATGGTCATCAAATGAACTCCCACCAAGGCGACCTCTTTTCACAGGGCAGAAGGGCTCGATGGGAACACACCCCATTCGGGCCTTTTTGAATTGAGGGAGCAGCAAGCAAGAGCGCAACCTAGAAACGCTATCGCGTCGCTTGAGAGCTTAAAACTAGGTGCCGCCAGGTGCGCATTGAGATCGCCCGATCAGAAAACTTCCTCAATCAGAAGAAAACTCCCAACCTACCATCGCTATTCGCGTTTAATGTGGGGACTAAATTTCTGCAGGGCCATTTTGAGGGATTTTGGGGTCATTTGTAGCTATTTTTTGCTTGAACTCATTAACTGTGGTTATCCTTCCCGTTGAAGAACGAAGATGAATTTGATCTGGCAGCGCGTCCACACTAAACTATGCATTTTCAATCATTTGCTGTATCTATATAGACTACAATTCGTAACAATTAATGTTCTCCTCTGGCCACAACGACACATTAACCTCGCCCTGCGCCAGAAAACAGGCCTCGCAGAAAAATTTGACAGGATGGGAAGATTCAACAAACAGGCATCCAGAAGAAAAAGCACGCATGATGCAGATAACGCACAACTTACCATCAATTGATGCATCACTGTCCATCAAATCCATTGATGATGGGATGAATGACCTCAGTGTGACGTAAATAATAGAAATATATATATTTAGTATTGTATTTTTCTATCTTTCCATAGCTGCCAACCATCGCTTTCCATCAATTGTTTTTGCTTTCCATCACGTTTCGACCATCAACACCGTGATGGTCGCTCTCGGTAGCCCTCGATGGAATTTATCTATCTGCCTGAAAATAAAAGACAAGAGAGCTTGTTTTACCAAGACGCCGCTTTCCATGGCGAACGGGGGCGTCCTGGGCTCACTCAGGTATGCAATTTCGGCTCGTAGTGACTCCATGGTTTGGAGGGCACAAGATCTTGTCGTTTTTTGCATTATTGCTGACGATGTATCCGGCTTTGACCGATTGGCAAATGGCCGTCATGCGGTGGGTATACGAGACTGGCAACCCGACATATTTGGCAGAAGCGGCGCTGGCACCCCCGACACCGTGGCGGGGGTGCCTGCATCGCGCAATTCCCGATTCCGGATAGTGAGCGGAAAGCTCTGTGCGACAGGTATCTGCCAGAGCTTCGGCACTTGCGGCCCACCTATGAGCTCTAAAGGCTGAGGGAATAACCGATCCCTGTCGGCCCACCGGTTCCTGCGGGCACCCGTCATGAAAGTCGGTGGCCAAAATGAGCACTAAAGGCATCATTAAGCAGCACTTTGAGAAAGATACTGGCAGGAGCTTTCAGGTCTACAACGAGATCTTCGACGAGGGTGACGATGTGTATCTCGAGTTGGAATGGAATCGTACGCTCGTGCTCTTCCGCTGTCGGCGAAGAGATGCTCAAGAAGCACTCACGTTGTTGACGAGGGGCTGACCAAGCAGCACCCTGGCCTCGTCACCTGAAGCACCAGCGTCTTGCCCCGCTTCTGCGAGTGTTTTGGACCGCGCACGGAATGGGCAGGATTGGACGGC
>Ga0182030_10023326_pt1 | contig 11451 bp, 14 predicted proteins | sample 812S3MmetaG_FD_121299 | JGI IMG/M metagenome (GOLD analysis project Ga0182030, IMG submission 121299) | Permafrost microbial communities from Stordalen Mire, Sweden - 812S3M metaG (Illumina Assembly) | ecosystem: Environmental > Terrestrial > Soil > Wetlands > Permafrost | place: Sweden...
GCGATCGACGTGGCGTTGGAGCGCGATCTGTAGCATCACACCGATGGGGCGGACGACCGGGAAAGGGCCTCCTCCGCGCGCCGCAATTTCTCCCGCAGGCGCGGCGCCGCGAAATCCAGGAGTACCCGCAATTTCACCGGCAGCCTTCCCTGACCAGGGTAAAGAAAGCTGACCGGAATGGGTGGTGGCTCAAAGTGGCGCAGCAGCAAGGCGAGCCGGCCGGCCCGAAGCGCGGATTTCACCTGATAAGACAACACGCAGGTAATGCCCACCCCCGCGATCGCCGCGTCGATTGCCGCCTCGGCCGTGCTGACGCTGAGCCGCGGACGGAGCGGAACAACAGCCTCCTTGCCGTCAATCTGGAAACGCCACTCGTTCGCCGCCGCAAGCAACTCGAAACTCACGCATCGATGTGAGCCGAGTCTTGCGGGATCCGCGGCGTGCCACACTCGGCCAGATAGGCGGGACTCGCGCAGACGACGCGACGAATCGTCCCCAGACGCGTCGTTGTGAGTCCGCTGTCAGGCAACGGTCCGACGCGCAGCGCCAGGTCGACGTGATCTTCGACCAGGTTGAAGACGCGGTCTCCCAGCGGCAACCGCACATTGACCTCGGGGTACACCTTCAGGAACTCGCTGAGCACGGGCAGCACGTGCAGGCGCCCGAACACGACCGGCGCCGTTACCACCAACTCGCCCCGGGGTTCGCTGTACTCACCCGCGGCGGCGCGTTCGGCCTCGTGAATCTCGTCGAGGATCCGCCGGCAGGCCGCAGCGTACGTGCGACCGGTATCGGTCAGTGTGAGACGGCGGGTCGAGCGCGTCAGCAGTCGCGCCTTCAGATGGGTCTCCAACTCCGACAATTTACGGCTCACCGTGGGCAATGGCATGCCCAGCTTGCGCCCCGCGGCCGACAAGCTGCCGGCGTCCAGGACGGCCAACAAGACGGTCATTGACTCGAGACGGTTCATGAACATTATTCAAAATAATGGAAACTAGTCTCGCGATTATGACGGCTGGTGCCGATTGTTGGAAGTCGGTAACGTCCTTCTTCGAAACCAAAGAAACCCGTTACCCGAGCCTTGGGAGGTGTTTATGTCACACACGGCATCGTCCGTTGCCAGCGATATCGCGTTTACGCCCTCGGTGAAGGCGGCGCAGACCAGCCGGGGTTCCCGTTCGACTTACGAGCGCATGGAACGGGAAGGCTCCTGGCAGACGACCATCACCCCGGACCTCAAGGCGTTCGTCGAGGCCCAGACGAGCGTCTTTCTCGCCACCGCAAACGGCGCGGGACAGCCGTACATTCAACATCGAGGCGGTCCTGCGGGATTCCTGCGCGTGCTCGATGAGACGACCATTGGTTTCGCGGACTTCGCCGGCAACCGGCAATACATCACGCTCGGCAACCTTCATGACAATCCCAAAGCCCATCTCTTCTTGATCGACTACGCCAACCGGCAGCGGATCAAAATCTGGGGGAAGCCCGTGTCGTCGAGGACGATGCGGCTCTCATCGCGCGCCTCAAAATGGTGGGCTACATAGCGCGGATCGAACGGGTCATTCTCATGAAGGTATCGGCGTGGGATGCCAACTGTCCGCAGCACATCCCGAGGCGTTTGGAAGCCGCGGACGTCACCGCAGCGCTGGGTGAGCGCGACCGGCGGATCACCGAGTTGGAAGCCGAGATCGCGCGTCTGCGACAGCCTCTGCACGGCCAATCTTCCTGACCCGGACGGAATGGACCGGAAGTGCCGCCACCTCCGGTCCGGGCGCCGTCGGCTGCCGTCAGAATTTCATGCCAAGTTCCAAACCGAACATCCGCGGTGTGCCGGGGAGCGTCGCATTCGAACCGGTCACCGCGCCCAGGGGGAATCCGCCCACCTCGTAGTCCTTGTCGGTGACATTGTTCACGTAAAGCGCGCCGTTGACTTTCGATCCCGCCATCCCGTTCCACTCGGCCCGCAGGTTGATCAGGCTGTAACCCGCGATTTTGCAGCCGGGAACGATGGTATCGTTCAAATTGCTGTAGTAGAAATAGCTCTGGGCATAGATCTGCCCGCGAAGCGCCACTTCGCCCCGACTCTCGCCGAGATTGGTGGATGCCCGGAAATAGGCCGAGCCGGTCGTTTTGGGTGAATCGGCGTAGGGGCCGAAGATGAAGTTCGCGCCCGCGACGAGCGCCTTGGGGTCCGTATAGCGGGCATCCGCGTATGACATCGAGGCGCCCACTTCCAGCCACTTCATCACGTTGAACGAGGAGTCGATTTCGACGCCGGAGACCCGGGCCTCGTTCACGTTTCCCGCCAGCGCGGAAATGTTCAAGTATGGCGCCCGTTGGACGTCCTTGATGTGTTGATCGTACAGGGCGACGTTGACGCGCGCCGGCACGTCTCCGAGCCTGCCGGCGTATTTCGCGCCCAGTTCGAAGTCGTAGGTCGTCTCGGGCTTGAAGGTTGCCGCATTCGGAAAGCTGGCCGCCGAGGTTCCGTTGAAGCCGCCGGTCCGCCAGCTGCCGCGCTGATTGAAGTACACCAGCAAATCCGGCGTCAGCTTGTAGTCCAAACCGATCAACCAGCTGGGTTTGGAGTCCTTCCGGCTGTGATCGCCAGCGTTGATGATGTTCAGCAGGCTGTCGTCGCCCTGCACGATTGAGACCTCCTCCCAGGTATACCGCACACCACCGGTGAAATTGAATCGATCCGTGATGGCATAGGTGGATTGGCCGTACAACGCCTTCGATTTGTCGTTCACGGTGAAGTCGTAGGCGCCAAGGTACGGCGCACCCAAATCGCCGGTGACGCGAAGCGGTATCCGCGTGTAGTCGTCCTCCTTCGAGACGAAGGCGCCCACGATGTACTTGAAGGCGGCAATCTTGCCGTTCAACTGCAACTCGTCCGACCACTGATCGACCCCGAAGGTGTAGCCCTGGTCGTTGGCGGCCGGACCGCCGCCCACCTGCAGGAAGTCGTACGGACTGCCTTCGATATCGGAATCTTCCTTGGACAACACGTTGTTATAGCCGTAGATGTTTTTGATCTCCGCGTTGTCGCCGAAATTGAACGACGTCGTGTTGGTGACCAGGGTCTGGCGCCCGTCGCGGGCATCGGTTGCGGTGGAGTAGAGGTCGTAGAATCCCACTTTCGATTGTTTGGTGAGAAAATCGGCGACACCGCTGAACAGCGCGTTGACACGCGCATCCGAGACGACCACACCGGGCGGGTACGCATTCGCCATGTTGGTCACCAGCGGCTTGACGGTCCCGGTGACCGGGTCGAAATACGTCGACGGCGCACCGTTGACGCCATTGGCGTTCGTCATCTTGGTCTGACCGGTCAGGCCGCCGTAGCGGCCCACTTGAACCATGGCGTCATTCGAAAAGCCCGAATCGAGGGGCGCGATCAGCAGTCCAACGCGCCCGACACGCGAGTCGATCGAGTTGGGCGAAGTGCCTAGTAGAAGGTTGTGCTGATATCCGTCCCGTTCCTGCGTTTTTCCGGAGATTCGCAGCGCGACACCCGGCATGATTGGCACATTCAGCGCCGCCTCGATTTCCTGGTTGTTGTAATTGCCGTAGCCCACCTTGACGAAGCCACCGAAATCGAGGTCCGGTTTCTTGGCACCGTACAGCACGGCGCCGCCCGTGGCATTGCGCCCGAACAGTGTGCCTTGCGGCCCCTTCAACACCTGGACCGATTCCAGGTCAAACAGGGAGGTGGCCGCTCCGCCACCGACCTGAACTTCGTTGAAGTAGGCGACAACCGCCGGTGACGCGAATGAGAACGCGTCGATCGACTGGCCGCGGATGGCAAAGTTGAGCTGGTCTGATGAGCCGGTCTCGCGGACCGTGAGTCCCGGAGTGGCGAACTGCAGGTCGACCTGCGAGGCGATTCTCTGCTCCGCGAGCGCCTCGGGAGCCAACGCCGTGACGGCAACTGGAACGTCCTGGAGACGCTCCGCGGTGCGCCGTGCCGTGACCACGATCGCCTGCATGTCGGGCGCCTCGGACGACGGCGTCGCGGCATCCGTGGCGGCCGGTGCACCGTGGACGGTTCCGTTCACGAGCAACGCGCCGACCATCAGACCGCCCGCAACGGCGGCCATTCCACGCTTCGACGTATCCGTTTTCATTCAGAACTCCCCCCGATGACGTTTGATATCGAGCTGCACCCGGCGCAGCAGATTTCTTTTAGAACAACCGTTTGTTTTATCGCAGTCTGCCGAAGCGAGCCTGGGTTGTCAACTGGTCAACCACGCCAGGCACTCGGAGTCTGCTGTTGCGTCCACGCCACGGCCATCGGGTGGCGTCGTTGCAGGCCGACCCTTCGTTTGCCCGTTCCGTCGTTTGCCGGATCATTTTCCGGCCTCGACCTGCAGTCCCGGAACCCCTGTCCCTTCCGGCTGTGTCAAAAACACGAATGGCGCCGAAGCGGGAGTGCCGGGTACAATCGAAGTCGGTGATAACTACATCCGAATTTGAAACAATGGTTTGTTTGCTTTTATGAGAGCAGCGGGATCATCGGTGTGCGCAGGTGCCGTGTCGACCGCCATGCATCTGCGCATGGGCTTCTCCACGGTTGCGAAAGCCATCGACGCGGCCGGCACGACGCGTCCCACCAAGCCGAAATGCCGATGAGCCAGATCGCAGACTCGTCCCGGCCGCGGGAAGCCATTCTCGACGCGGCAATCACGCTTTTCGGCAAACGCGGGTACACCGGAACCACGATGCGCGACATCGCACGCGAAGTCGGCATTCTTCCCGGCAGCCTGTATGCGCATATCGACAGCAAGGAAACGCTGCTCGACGAGATCGTGGAACTCGGCATCGAAAGCTTTCTCGCGACCGAAGCCACGTTGGACAACTCGGCGCCGGCCGTCGAGCGACTGCGGGCGGCGATCAAGGCGCATGCCAAAATCGCGGCCGAAAATCCCGGCCGGTCGCTCGTCGTCTTCCATCAATGGCGCTTTCTCACGAATTCCAATCTGACACGTGCCCTCAACAAACGGCGCCGCTACCAGCAGATGTTCGTGAAGATCATCGACGAGGGAATCACCGACCGGAGTTTCGATCCGGGCCTCGACGCCAAGGCGGCTGTGTTCACGGTTTTGGGCGCGCTCAATTGGATCCCCGAGTGGTATTCACCCACCGGCCATTTCAGCTCCTCCGAGATCGGCGACAAGATCGCCGACATCCTCATCAAAGGACTGCTCAACCGCGACTGACGGATCGACGGTCATCGGAACCATGCCTGGACGGGTGCGACGCTCATCGCGTACCCGATGATCACCATGGCCGTGACCGTAAAGTTCCAGGTCTCATAGAGGAAGCGCCAATGCCGCGCGGCGCGGCGGGCCTCCATGTACTCGAGGATCACGAGCCGGGACTTCGCGGCGGCGAGGAGCATGATGCAGACCGGCGCAGCGGACCGGAACCAGCCGCCCTCGACGAGGGTGACGGATGCCGCCGTGAGCGCGCACAGGACGCCCCAGACGACCGCGGGACGCCTCATGCGCGGCGCCCGACGAGGTACAGGAGCGGAAATATGAACACCCACAGAACGTCGACAAAATGCCAGAACAGCCCGACATTTTCGAGGCCGGTCAGGTAGTCCTCGCGCCCGGCCCGCTCGAGCGCCCGGCCCCGGCAGTAGCCGATGAACAGCATGCCCGCGAGCACATGCATAAAATGCACGAGGGTGATGAAGAAATAGAACGAGAAGAACGAATTCGTCGCGGGTGTGATGCCGCTGTGGAACTTCGAATGATATTCGACGACCTTGTCGATGGAGAACGCCAGGCCGAGCAGCCACGCCCATCCGAGGCAGGTGCGGACTCTCGCACCATCGCCCCGCCGGGCCGCCTGGATCGCCTCCACCACCATCCAGGAACTCGTCAACAGAATCAGCGTATTGGCGAGTCCGAAGCGCCAGTCGAGGTGCCGCTGGGATGCCGTGTACAGCTCGACGTGACCGAGGCGTTCGCTCATGAACATGAAAAAGATCATCAGGAAGATGATCATGTCGATGAACACGAACGTCCAGATGCCGTCCGTGCCGGGAGGGCGCGCCGTGCCCCCGCCCTCGCGGCCGCCTCGCATCGGCATTGTCGCCGGACCGTCCGGCGGTCAGGCGGCCGTAGGGCGCCGGGAGTGGCGCCCTACGGTTCCGTCATGGCGTTGAATCCGCCTCAACCCGCGGCGGGCATGGCGTGGCGCGCCACCCGTTCGTGGCCCATGACCTCTTTCAGCATGTAGTAGCCGATCGGAATCTGGAACGCGAACAGCCAGATGCTGAAGATGAAGAAGAAATTCCAGGTGCCGTTCACCGCGAACGGACCTTCCGAGACGAACGGCATGATGACCAGCGGCACGAAGGTGATGCCGATGGCGATGGCGCACCACCCGGTCCATGCCGGAAAGGTTGCCTGGCGCTTGTTGAGCACGATGTACGCGCCGAGCGCCAACAGCTGAATGGTCGTGATCATGTAGGTGCAGTCGAAGATGATCCACGTCATCACATGCATGGCACGGATCAGATCCGGGCTCACGCTGGTCGCCAGCAGGGCACAGGTGGCCCAGATCGCGGGACAGAACGCCAGCAGCCATCCGGTCAGGATTCCGCCGGCCGCCTCGATCAGGCTCAGCACGCCGAGCGAGCCGTCCTCCTCGCGCAGCATCGTCGCCAGCAGCAGCGACCAGGGCGTGTAGAGCATGCCGATCGTGGCCGACCCGATCATCCCCGTGGCGATCTCGCTCTGGTACTTGCCGTAGTATTCGGAAATCAGCTGCGCCGACGTCATGCCCATCATGTTCGGAGGCGGGACGTTGTGCCCCAACACAGCCCAGCAGATGATGAAGCCGATCACGAAGAGCGGTCCGCACCAGGCCACCGCAATCCGCACCAACCGTCTGTTCTCGCTGTCCATGTCATTCCCCCGTCGGTTTATCGTCGATGATGGTGATCGCCCGCTCAGGACATCTCTGCGAGCCCAGGCGGGCGGGCGTCTCAAGTCCCGCGGGTACATCCAGCGTCTGGCCGCGGTCGGCGTTGTAGCCGTTGTCGTCCAATGTATAAACTTGCCTGGCAACCGCCCAACAACGGCCATGTCCGGTGCACAGATCCGCGTCGATCCTTACCTTCATTGCGTGGTCCCCCAATCGCGTCGCGATGAATCCGTCACGGGCGCCGCATCAGCGGACGTCCTTCATTCGTCCCGAGACCGGAAGCTGATCGATGGCGGCCAGCGCCTCGAAGGCGAGACCGTAACCGAGACCCTCCTGCATCAGCCGCTTGAGACGCTGGGTGAGCGCGAGGCGTGTGTAGCGTCGGGTCAGCGCCGGCATGCCCGCGATGTAACGGGCCAGCTCCCGCGCCCGCCCGAGCAGCTTGTCCGCCGGCAGCACCTCGTTGACCACGCCGTAGTCGAAGGCGGTCCGGGCGTCGAGTTCCTGGCCCGTGATGAGGAAGTAGCGGCCGCGATTCGGGCCGAGCACGTGCGGCCACACGATGTGGGCACCGTCGCCCGGCACGATGCCCGACATGAAATGCGGGGCATCCTGGAACAGCGCGGTATCGGAGGCGAGCACCACATCGGAGAGCACCGGGATCTCCGGATGGATGCGCACGGGTCCGTTCACCGCCGAGATCACCGGAACCTCGATGTCGAGCAGGTTGGTGAGCAGCCGCCGCCCATCGTAGATGATGTGATCCCAATCGCCCGCGGTACTCAAGCTGAAGCTGCCCGCGTTGATGTCCACGCAGTAGTTTGCCCCCGTACCGGTGAGGATGACGACCTTGTTGTCGCGGTCCCCGCCCACGTCCGTGAAACACTGTCCGAGTTCCTCGTGCGCCTGCATGCTCCACACGAAGCCCGCGCCGCCGGTGTGCAGGGTCATGGTGAGGACACCTTCGTCGCGCTCCAGCCGGATGTTCTGGTAGCGCTCCCGGTATTGCTCGAATTTTGATGATGGGTTCGTCATCGCGTTCAAAACACCAAATCCAGCCGGCGCATCGAGCGTAGAAATGCGGTTTCATAGACGGGGGCCGTGCCCGGTTTGACGCCGAACTCCGGTATCCGCTTCAGCCATTCGTCGAGGGTGGCGCGCAATTCGAGGCGGGCGAGATTCGACCCGACGCAGCGGTGGGGACCCACGCCGAATGTCGAGTGGAGCACGCTTTCCCGGGTGATATCCACCTTGCTCGGATTCTCCACCGTGCGCGGATCGCGGGAACTCGCGGAATAGGCGAGCATGACGAAGTCCCCTTCCTTGATGGGGGTGCCGGCGACCACGACGTCGCGGGTGCACGTACGCCCCAGTCCGACGATGGGCGGAAACACACGCGCGAATTCCTCGATCGCGTTCGACATCATGTCCGGATTGTCGACGAGCGCCTCGCGGTCGGAGGGATGCGTCGCCAGATGGTGTATGGCCGATGCCATCACATAGGTCGTGGTCGCAATGCCTCCGAAGGTCAGATCGACCAGCACGCTCAGCTTGTGCTCCCAAGGCGACACGGTGCCGTCCTCGTACGCGACGCCCTTCAGGATGGTGTCGACCATGTCGCCGCGGGGGGGCTGCTCGGATCGCTGTTTCAGATACGCATCGAGATAGGCAAACACTTTCGCGAAGTGGCCGGCACGCTCGGCGACCGGACCGAACGTGCCCTGCTCCACGCCGTCGACCAGGAGTTGCAGGTCGTCGACCGGGACGCCGAGGATATTCTTGAAGAATGCCCAGCCGGGAAGAATCGCGCCGAACTCGCTGATGAACTCGCAGCTTCCCTTGTCGATGAAGCGGTCGATCAGCGTGTTCACGTCGGCCCGTACCTGGGATTCGTAGCCGGCGACGGCCATCGGGCTGAGATGAGGATTGATCGCGTTGCGCCACGCCGTGTGGCGCGGCGGGTCGCTCTCCTCCGGCATCAGCAGCGGCAGGCCTTCGGGGCGGTTCGGCTGGTAGCCTTTGGCATTGGAGAAGGTCTTCCAATCCTGACCGACGCGCCGGACGTCCTCGTTGCGGCTCACCCACCAATAGCCGGTTCCCACGTTGCTCCGCGCCACCGGACAGAAATTAAGATGCGCCTCGAGGGTCTCGACGAACTTTTCGTTGAATTCAGGCGCGTCGTAATCGAAATCCCGGAAGATGTCCCGGCCGAAACGCGCTTTGAGCTCCTCGGCACTCGGCGCGCCCGACTCCACCTTCACTTCCGGATTGCGGCGCGATATTGGGCATCGGGTCGGTTCGTCCATCGATCGATTCTCCAGTGCAGACTGACAAAACAAACACTTGTTTTAGCGTAATCTCTTCACTTTGGGCTGTCAACCATAGGATCGCCGGTCTATCGCCAGTGCGCCATGGGCATTCCCGCCACCGGAGACCGCAACATCTGCACCGCGCCAATGCCCAGTCCGCCCAAATAGAGCGTCTTCAGGTCCGGTCCGCCGAAAGCAACGCTGGACAGGTTTGACACACGCGACCCACGGCTTTGCACGATTTGGTCCCAGGTCAGGCAACCGTTGGCGTGCGATGAGGCGATTGTCTCGAGCGCGCCCGGGGCGATGTCTTCGAACACGACGGTCCAGGTCAGATCCGGTGCGACGCGGATCAGGCGGTTGGACACGACGCAGATGATCCACAGCGCGCCCTCCGCATCGAAGGCCATGCCATCGGGGAAGGTGCCTCCTGGGAAAGTGAGCCAGACCGGATTGGTCAACACGCCGTCTGCCGCCACCTCGTACCGGGTGGTGCGGCAGGCAAAGGTTTCATTGACGAAAAGATACCTGCCGTCGGGTGAGATCCGCAGCTCGTTCGTCCAGTTCAGCCCGTCTGCCGCAACTGTGACGTTGCCATCCTGCACCAACAGAATTTGACCGGTGTTCTCCTCAGCGGTGAAGTGCTCGTGCTTGCGCGTCAACGAACTAATCGTGATCCAGACCCGGTCGCCGTCTACCAGCACAAAATTGGTGGGCGGAATCGGCCGGCCTGCAACTTCCGTTGCGAAGGGGCGGACCTCACCACGCCGGCCGACCCGCCACACACCACCCGCCTTTTTGCTTAAGTTGGCGAACAAAAACGTGCCATCCCCCGTCAGCGCGATGCCGTTTGGCCGGAAGCCCTGCGCAATCAGATCTGCCTCGACCGCGGGGCCGGTGGTCCCATCGGGTGCGATCCGCGCGATGCCCAACGTCCAATCGCCGGTGTAGAGCGATCCGTCTCGCGCTGCCAACACGCATTCCGGCCGGTTCAGGCCACTGCCGGTCTGCGCGAGATTCGTCGGCAGGAACGGCTCAATCTTGGTCAGCGTCATGTGTCTTTTACAGCGCCAGGTAACCGCCATCGATGGGGATCGTGACCCCCGTGACATACGACGACATGTCGGAGGCCAGGAACACGGCGGGACCGGCAATTTCATGGGTCTCGCCTACCCGACCCAGCGGTACCCGTTGAAGGAATTTTTCGCCCGCCTCGCCCGTGACCGTCATCAAGTCGCTCTTCATTCGACCCGGCGCCAGTGCGTTGACCCGACCGCCCAGCGGCCCAAGGACGCGGGCGAAATACTGGACCAGCGAACGGATGCCCGTCTTGGACGCACCATAGGCGGCGCTCGATCTCGGTGCCGTGAACCCGGCAATCGACGAGACAAAGATCACGCTTGCGCCGGCGTGCTTCAGCGTGGGCAACAGGGCAACGGTAATGGCCCACTGTGCGCTCAAGTTCACGTTGATGACCTGATCCCACATTTGCATCAGATTGGGATCCTCCAGCCTGATGCGGGGCGCGATGCCCGCATTGTTCACCAGAACGTCGATCTTGCCGTGTTGCTCCAACATGCGGGCGCCAAAGGCCATGACTGCCTCACGGTCGCTGATGTCCAGGGTCTCGGCAGAGGCCGAACCACCGGAGGCCTCGATTTGTGCAACGATCTCATCGGCCGCTTTCCTGTTTCTGTCGACCACCAGGACATGCGCCCCTTCGGCGGCCATCCCAGTCGCAATGGCAGAACCCAAGCCGCGTCCGCCGCCGGTCACCACCGCCGTCTTGCCAGAAAGTTGACTCATCGGTTTTGCTCCTTCACGAGAGGATGAATCCCTTGTAATCGTGCTCGCGCACGTCGTCACAGTACTCCCGGAACTTGGGATTGCCGCCGACGAACAACAACACCTCGCGCTTGTCCCGACCCACGATGTTCTTGTTGATCCCGGTGAACCAGGAGTTGGTCTGGCCCAGCAGCAGCTTACCCATCAGCTTGGAGCAATAAAGCGTCCAATTTTCGGCTGCGGCGGTTTCGGGTTCGATGCGATGAATGCCGGCATCTTTCGCATGACCCATCATCTCGCTCAGCCAGTCAACCGCAAGTGCGGAACAGCGCGGAATGTTGCAGAAGGTGGCGCCACTTTGCGGCCCGACCAACAAGAAGAAATTGGGGAATCCGGGGCACTGCATGCCCATGTA
>Ga0182030_10023327_pt1 | contig 11450 bp, 27 predicted proteins | sample 812S3MmetaG_FD_121299 | JGI IMG/M metagenome (GOLD analysis project Ga0182030, IMG submission 121299) | Permafrost microbial communities from Stordalen Mire, Sweden - 812S3M metaG (Illumina Assembly) | ecosystem: Environmental > Terrestrial > Soil > Wetlands > Permafrost | place: Sweden...
ACAACATCAAACTGCTTAAAGATGTCTTCAAGAAGCCCATTGTCCCAGTAGCCACGCTCAATAATCTCTGGCTTGTGGTAAGACTTCCAAATTACATCTATTTTTTGAGCCATTGCAAACCCTCTTCAAGCGTTTGAGGTGGTACAAAGCCCATCTCATCAAGCTTAGTATTCACTTTAGGGTATCGCTCATCATAGCCGGGGCGAACTTCATGCACATCAATAATTTCATACTTCAATTCTTTACCCATGACTTTAGCAACTAACTGAGCAATCTGTAAGTTATCAAGCTCTTCACCACCTGTCAGACCGAAGCGAGGTGTTGGGGCAAGTGGTGGCTGAGGCTCATAATGATTGATCAAAAAGAGCAAAGCAGCACCAACATTTTCAACAGGGTTGTATCTTCGCTGACCTAATCTGCCGTCTTGAGCATGTACAGTTACGGTCTCATCATTAGCAATTTGCTGAGCAAGTTTAGCAACATATTTCTCAGGGTCTTGACCCTCTCCGATAATGTTATTGCTGTTAGTGACTACAGCTTGTAAATTGTAGGTCTTTCGGTAAGCTGATACTAAAACTTCTTGAGAGGCTTTTGAAGCTGCATAAGGGTTTGACGGCCATAATACATCAGTAATTAGTTCAGTGTGCCCAAATACTTCATCAGTGCTGAACTGCACAAATAGCTCAGGTGGGTACTTTACAGCATACTCAAGCATGTTTAACATCAAAGCAACGTTATTGAGCACAAAAGGCACAGGGTCTTTTATAGACCTATCAACGTGGCTCTCAGAAGCTAAATTGAGAATATAGTCAAAATAGCCAAGATCAGGCAATGGACCGACTAAATCATGTGAAATGATGTTGACACGATCATTGTCAGCATACTTCTGAAGCCTCATAGGGCTACCTTTATGTCTCCAAGAGCTTAAGCAAGTAATCTCAAAATCAGTGTGCTCTAAAAAGTAAGCTAGTACATGAGAGCCGACTAGACCGCTTGCACCTGTGAGTAATAGTTTTTTCATTGTTTAACTCCTGTAATCCATGTCCATTGTGGGTGAACTAACCCTTGATCAACTTGTGCGATCTCAAAACCTATTTCTTCTAGCCAAGTCTTCACTTCTTGCAAGTTGTGATTGTGGTCTACGAAGCCATGATAATAACCCTCAACATACTGAAATCTGAAAAACCCATTGTCTTTCAGCACTCTGTAGACTTCCTTAAAGTAGCCATGCAAAGTAGGGTTATCAATATGTTGAAAGGTCAGCATTGAATAAACACTCTCAAAACTTTCAGCAGGGTAGGGAATTGTTTTGCCGTCACAGACTTTGTATTTGACTGTGCTAGGTGGTGCTAGTTTGATCATCTCTTCAGATATGTCTATGCCATGAAGCTGACAAGCAGGTGCATTTTCGGCAATCGGAGTAGTCAATCGCCCTATGCCACAGCCTAGATCAAGAATAGAGCCAGCTTTTAAGTGGTTTACTACTGCATCAAGGCAATCTTCAAGAGGCACATCAGCAATGTACTTCTCTAAAACTTGAGGGTCACTAGCTGCTTTGTCCCAGTATTCTTTTTCAGTCATCGCATTTACTCCCATTCTTAGCTTGCGGCCAGTAAGCTAGATTATTGTGATCATCATTAAACGGATAAGTCCAGCCGTCCCACTGCCAAGCTCCGGGGTGTCTACCCCATTTGCTAGTAAAATATTCAATCAAAGGCTGACTAGGTGAAACAACACCTGCAATTTGTATGCTGTGGCTTCTTGAAACATGAGCCATGTCTATAGGCAAGCTGTCAACTTTGTATTCACTACCAAAATACTTTTTCATTCTAAGCATCAGATCAATGTCATCAAAACCGTAGGGAGTGAAGTTTTCGTCCCAGCGTCCTATTGCATTAAAAACGTCCATTTTGAAAGCTGTGCAGTGATACCCCATAGCAATGACTTGCTCAGCTTCATCATCAAAAGTAACTCTACCTGCTCCGTTGATAACTAAAAGCTCAGGGTGTTTTTCAATAGCTTCAATAAAATCAAGTCCGCCAGCTTCACCAAATCTGATGCCTGCAGACATAACAATTAAGTAATCAGCACTCTTTGATCTAGCAAAATCTATACCCATGTTGTGAGCTTTCATAATACCTATACCACCTACAGGGTCAGTATCATCAACAAATAAGCAATTCTCTTCGGGTATTTTTAGAGTAGCCTTGAAAGCATCAAAATAAGGGCGAAATGCAAAAGGCACACAAACTACATACCTCATAACTCATCTACTTTCTGGATTAGTGACTTACGGTTTATTACAACCCCATCAGGATTGCCGAATAGTGGGTCACACTCTGAAATAATTTCCAAAAACAAATCTTTTAATTGTTGCTTTGGTACTAAGTCTTCGTCACCACCAACTTTATCAACCCATAAATCTAACCAGTCATCTAGCTTGCTCATAATTTTGCTCCACAGTTATTACAATATTGTTCTCGCCGTCTGAACATATGCTGAGTGTTATCTGACCTAGTAGCCCATTCAAGGTTTTCTAGTCTGTTGTCGTGTCTTACGCCATTCAAGTGATTGACCTCAGCTTTATTCTCAGGATTATCAATAAAAGCTGCTGCAACTAGCCTGTGTATTTTTGGCTTAGCTCTGTTATGTTTACCAAACCCTTTAATAAAAATGGTTACATTCGCATATCCAAATGGGTCAATATAAGGTTTCAGTATTCTGCCACCCACCTTGAACTTAGTAAGATTACCCCAGGGGTCAATACGCTCAGTAATATGCTGTAAGCTTTTCACTCTGCCAAGATTGCTAATCATGTAGTTTGGGTACATTGTTGGTTTCCATACTTCTTTCATTATTTAATTATATCATAGTAAGTTTATAGTCATACTTTAATCATTGTAAATCGCAGCACACCGTTTTCAAACTCATTCTTCTTGACGATCTTAAACTTAGCTTCTGAATAGAAATCTCTAGTTTTGCCAAACTCGGTATCAGGGTCAAAGAAATCAAAGCTCTGAATATCAAAGCCTCTCACATGAGTAACATCAATCCATAATAGGGGTGATTTCCAGCCTGGCATCTGCATAAACAGTTCGCCACCAGGCTTCAGTATGCGGTGGCACTCTTCTATGAAAGCAACTACTGACGGTCTTCGGTCTGAGGTGTAATTATCTAGGTGCTCAACTAGATCAACAGCCTGAATATAATCAGCACTGTCAGTCTCAAAGGGGTAAGGGAAGTCCATAAGATTATGAATAACATCAACACCCTCAATATCAAGCATGTCTACATTGATCATGCCCTCTTTGGGGTCACCGCCTGAGCCTAGATTGATTTTCATACGCCTGCAGGTACTTCTTTCCAGCTATTAGTTTCAGCATCAAAAAAGGTAAGGTCATCAAGATTGATGATGCTATCTATTGTGCCGTCTTTGATATAGCCTAGCTGTGACTTATCAATTTGCTCTACTTTTTTTACTGCTCCGTAACTGATTATTAAAAAGCTCATTTTAATGCTCCTTCTTCGGTTAATATATTTATAATGTCATTCATTCTGACGGTGTAAGTATTCTGTATTTTAGTACGGCTATGACCTGCAAGCCTAATTGCCTCTCTTTCTTCATCATGCTCAAGGTAATAATCAATCATAAACTTTAGCTGAGCCCAGTTATCAAAGGCGTAAAAAACTGCTTCTTTTCTGTCTCTGAAGTGATCAGTCATGCCTGCAATATAAGGGGTTATCAGAAAACCGCCTCGCCCTGTGACTTCAAAGCATCTGTCTGAATAGTAATAGCTGTCAAAGAAGTCTTTGCATAAGCTGTCACCGATCACAATTTTGCTGCTTGAGTAAAGCTGATTAAGCTCATGACCTCTGACAGTTCGCTCAGGGTGACCGTATTTACCAAATCTATCACCGTAAGTTTCTTTGAGCCAGCGTACTAGCTTGGCTCTGTACGGCCATTCAGGGTGCATGTAATCTTCACCACCACCGACAAACACAACATCATGCTTAAACTGCTCAACAGGCTCAGTCATGTAGCAATCACCCTCATAAACTGCAGGGGGCAAATAGCGTTGATTGATACCATGAGACTTAAAGATTTCTTGGCTTTGCAAACTACCCTCAGGACTGAAAACAAAATCAGTCTTCCAAAAGGTATCTGTAGCAAGACCACCGTCACGCTGAATACCTGCATATTTACCAAGGTGAAAACTGACAGTCAAAATGCCAGCATCTTTAATTGCCTGCAGATCAGCCTCAGAGACATGCCCTACACCGTCTGTAGGCTTCCAAGTTCGTGTCCATAGAAAGAAATCAGGCTTGCCTACTCTTTCAAGCAAGTGACCTACATCAATAGTATTTTCTTGAATAAAATCAACTTCATGCCCTAGCTTCTCAAGTGTCAATGCAATGTGAGCTTCAGTGTTGAAGCTTTTACCGTCTGAGGCTAGATTTGTGCGGTTACCGACATAAGCAATTTTCATGCCAGTATTACCTCAAGCATGCAGTTAAAATACTCTTTGAAAGGGTTGAAGTGTTTGGTCTTAGTCTTCTTTTCTCTGAGTTTTATAATCGGGTCAAAAGTTTCAAGCTCGTCTATAGATCGCTTGCTTGGTTTTCTGTAATGAGGGTCTTTTGGGTCTAGCAGATAAGGTGCTGTGCTTTCATTTTTCATAGTCGTTTTGCCCTCTTATGTTATGTATTACTAAGTATCATTATAAACATGGGCAGAATAAAAATCAAGGGCAATTTTAGTGGGGGTGAAAACGACAAAGAAACCACCCCCGATAATATCATACCTCAAGAATACCGTCTTTACTGCCTTTCTCAGAGTTGCCGTCAGGACAGCATGGTCTCAAGTCCCATTGTGCAGCTCTCAGTTCAGGGTGTCTACCTCTTGAGAGTACATGATCAAGTGTTGTCGGTATGTTCAGAGGATTGTCAAAGCCTGCCAGCTTTTCAGGCGGTCTAAGCCACTCACCATGTCCGGGCAAATAACAGACATAATGAGGGTAAGGGTCTTGAATAGGCGGATTTCTTTTATACCATGTTGCTTTAGTGATCTCCCACTCTTTAGCATATTTACCTTGCTTCTTGAGATACTTTCTTTTTTTCGGATTAAGCCTGCACTGATAAGGGAAGTGATTTGTCTCACCACAAAATCTGCAGGGCTTTGTCGGGTATCTTGATAACATTCAGCCCCCTAGTTTAGATATTTTGTGTACGCACCTGAGTTGTATGTGCTCCAAGCCTCCCAGCCTTGTGTTAAATATTTGTGGTAATAAGCATAGCTGATATTTGCTGCAGGGTCTATGATGTCTACCCCATGAAGTTGCATGAGCCCATAGTCAGGCACTCCGTCAGGGTTGATGTCACCGTTGCTAACTGCATAAGGGTTGCCTGAGCTTTCAGCTTCACAGATTGCCATTGCAGTATCAACACTCCAGTCATACTGCTCAAAATAGCCCTGATAAGCTGCACATCTGTAGCTTGCAAGGTAAACAACAGGCTGAGCTATTGGTGTAGCAACTGCAGGTGTTACAGCAGGCTTAACAATAGCTGCAGAAATAACCTTGTGTGCAACAGGTTTGAAAGACAAGTGAGTTGGCTGTTTAGCAGGTGGGCGTGATAGTGGTATTGCTATTATGAGACTGATGCCTGCTGCAGCTATTATTGCTACATATTTCATATATCGCCCACTCATTTTATCATAACCTTTACTTCTGTTTTTGTTTACTCTTTTTGTTTGCTAAGTCTTCTTCTAGTTCAGCTATTACAAGCTCAACAGGGTATTTTTTTAACATTGTAATCATATAGCTGAGCATAATGATTTCTGTTTGATCAATAGCATCTCTAGCAATATTAGTAAGCTCACTCATAAATAACGCCTGTTCCTTTCCATTTCATTTTCTACTAATGATCGCCACTCAGCATTGTCAGCAGGTGGCAAATCTAAACCTTGCTCTGAAAAATACTGCATAAATCTGTCTATGCTTCTAGCCATTTCATCAGTGTTGAGATCAGCACTTGATCTTATAAAGTTAGTGCCTTTTTTCTCATACAGGTACAGAGAGCCGTTAGCTCTTTTATAGATCAGCTTTGCTTCTTCAAGAGTGTAGCCGAAGTGCATACCGAAAGCACCTAGCAGCAGATGTAAGTAACTATTCTGATTGAGTGACCTAGTTTCTCTTATCTGAGTGATCTGCACTCGCTTTTTCTTTTTGACTAGGTAAGTTAGCCTGCTTCTAGCAGCAATAACTTCTTTGGGGTCTGACAGATTGTAATTCATGACTGTAGTTTCCTAGCCATGTTTGCTTGTATTTTGCTATCAGCTTTGACAACAAACTCCTTAAAAGCTTCATCAGCATCTTCAATGTCAGGGTTGTACATCACAAGCTTGGCAAGCTTAAGCCCTGTGATCATCATATTGAACTGAAGCTGAGCCATGATCTTGAAAGGTATTGTCTTAACATTTTTAATGAAATTGTGGTTTTTCTCAGAGAAACATTTAACTTCAATCAAATAGACATCGTCAATGCCGTCAGGTGAGCAAGCAGCATTTGGGTACTTATCGTTTAACACCATGCCCGGTCTTTGCACCTTGCAGTCATGTATGCCCTCATAGACCTCAATAGCTTCTTCTTCAAGTATATGTCCACGCTTAGTGTAGAAGTTGCCCCTGAAACGGCTGTAATTCTGCTTGAGAGCTTCATCTAGCCCACGAGTGAGCAAGTTATCAGCTATAGAGCCAGTAACTTTGCCCTCTCGTGCTTTCAGCCACTCTTCAGAGTTTTGCTCAATTTCCAGTATCGTTATTGACATCTTCTTTTGCCTTTTTAGCATTTATGATTGCAGCCTTTTTGTCAGGGCTGGCTTTTACCATATCATCAATACCGATAACTTCGTTGTCTTTCTCTTCAAGCACCTTAGTGACATCATTGAAGTGTCGCTTACAGGCTCGCTTGATCACAGACTTTAAGTAAAACTCACTCTCCCACTTATTCCATAGAGCAGGACTTTTTGAGCTTTCTTGCATTTTTTTATAGTCAGTCTGATTAAGAGTTTCAAGAAACTCACCTCGGCTATTTTTAATGACACAATACGCACCTATGATCTTGTGCTGCACATCTTCAAATGGGTCAGACATATTGTGCTGATAGATCACAGCACCACTTTCTTTAGCAAAATTGTAGGTGTCACCCTCTCTGATCAACTGCAGGTCAATCACAGTCTCAGGGTAAACCATATAGATTTTGTTTTTGAAAGCTTTGTAGGTCGGCATATACATACGATTGTCAGCAATAACATAGTTAACGCCGTCAAGTGCAAAGCCATTATCAACACACTCAGCTATAGACTGAAGCAGAAATGCAGGGTCAAAGTTGTATTTAGCAACCCACTTACCTGAATTGTCTTCTGTCTTCTCAGCTATCTTTTTCTGAATGTACAAAATGCTAGTATCAACTAGCTCTCTCTGAGCAGGCTCACTGTATTTTTCATACAGCTTGCCCTTGATTTTCTCAATTTCGTCCATGTTATTTAATTCGCTTCACCAAATACTGAGTGTACTTCGGTGTAGTGCCTTTGACTGGCTTACCCTCAAGCTTAAATGTGCCGAGTATTTTTGTGGTGTCAGGTACTCGCTTAATAAACTTGGCTGGCAGTAAATCAAGATCAATGTCAAAGCTAGTTCGCTCTGCAATGCTCAAGGTTACTTTGTCAGTCTTAATTGACTTGATATTGTTTTCAAGCATGACTGTCTCAATGTTTTTCCAAACAGTAGCTTGTAATTCACCGAAGCTCTTTTGAGCCTCTAAGAATTGTGCAAACTTTGGGTTTTGCTGCAACTCTGCTGCTAAAACCTGCAAGGCTTGCTCTTGATCTTCGTACTTCTGAAGTTCGGTCTTAACGACCTCTTCTGCTTTGTCCATATGATAGACCTCCGTTAAATTGTGGTATTAAGGTACTCTACTTGTGTGCTTTTACAAAGTGAGTAATTACAATTATGCCTGCTGTGATCAGAGCATATAGCCCTGCTGCAACTGCAACATAGTTGTGTCGGAAGTGAGCAAGCAGCATATAGCCTGCAAAGCCTCTAAAAGTTGCTTCAATCAGCCACATGACTGATTTGACTACTTCCTTGTTTGTGTTAGTTTTTGGTGCTTCTTTTGTCATGATACCCTTTCTTTTAATGACATAACCAGAATAGCACGGTCATACATAAAAGTCAATAACAATACACAATATTAGATGAGGTTTGTATCTAACTCTTCCATTTCTTCGTATAGTTCAACCTCAATACTTTGTATTGAAGTGGGGCTATATCGTAACGTAAACTTTTTAACTACTCTTGCGTCTTTGATAGCTTTCAAAAACATTTCTAGGACTTCAATCGCTTGCTCTTGTGTAGTTTTGCTCATTTCTGTAATGCCACCAAGCTGAAGCTGTCAAGCACAATCTCAGTGACAAAGCCGTCTTTTTCACCAGTCACAATATAACTAGGTGCAAAGGCAAACTTGCCTGTATTGATGTCTTCAACTTTAATTTTCTCAACTTTGGTGTTCACTTTCAAAATTACATTCTGATCAGTGACATCAACATAGCCTATCGGGCTACTTTCATCAAAGTTACGAAGTAGCGGTATAAATGCCGTTTGTTTGGTCATCTTCACCCTCTAAATAGTTATCTTTTAATATTTTGTACACCGCCTTGCGGAGACTGGTGTCATCATAAGCATCAGTCTCCAAGCTATCATCTAGCTCTTCAAGGCTCTCCAACCAACTGACAAGGCTCTCACCCCCTGTTTCATGCTCAGCTTTTTTTAACAATATAATAATCATGCTTAAAAACTCCCTGCTGGGAACTTTAGAGCCGTCTTTGTTATAAGTTAGTGTGCTGGACATGTCAGTATAGCCTAAACTTTGATGCCCCTGTTTGCAAGGGCTTCTTTTGCATACAGAAGTACAAACTCCATTGCTGCAATGTCTCGGCGAATAAAGTCTTTTTTTCGCTCTTCAAGATTTGGGTCACCGAGCCTTTTTTCTGTTAGATAACTGATTGTCTGCTCAATTTTTGCAATGTGATTGCTACTCTGTTGCTGCAGATCATCTGAGCTGTAATCTGGTCTAGTCATTTGTTTAACATCTTCCTTAGTGATTTTAAGCCTGCAATCAAAAAAGCAAGCGTTACTATTAAGATAATACCAAAAACAAACAGCAAGATCACTGTCTCAATGGCAACCCAAAGTGCATGTATCATATCGTGCCCGGCATTACCTGACCACCGCCAGTGTTGCTCACCTTTCTATTGATACCAATACCAGCTTTTTCAAGCTGTTGATCATCAACCCAGTCACCTTTTGGCTGTTCATTTTTCTTGAGATCACGCTTAGGCTGAAGATAATATTGCACACAGCCGTTAAGCATTTCGCACTTCTGAGTAGCAATGCCCTCTAGCCCTGTAACTTTGTCTCTTAATTTATCGCCTAATTTGAAATCGCTCATAAAACCCTTTCTTTAATCGTTGACTTCTGCTAGATAGCGTTTGATTTCAGCCTCGCTAACTAGCCAATATGGACGGCTTTTAGTGCCATAACTTTTAGCTTTTAACCTCCCTGCTTTAATTTCATTGAGTATAAAACGGTAATTTGACAAGTAGCTTTCACTATCAAGACTATTTGTGATCAGTCTTTTTGCAGCGATTTCAGAGGGCTTATAGGTTTTCTTTCTTCCAGTCATACATAATATTGTATAGGGTTACTTAATGATTGTCAATTACAAGTGGGGTTGTATGTATTGACTGCACCACTCACAGGGTCTACACACTCGCTTGAATATTGAATTAAGTTGCCCTGATAATCAAACTCATTGCCCCAAAGATCATAGTAATTTGCATCAGGGTCAGTGCAGCTAGTTGAAGCACAGTCTTTATCAAGAGTGCCTTGATTTGGGTTACTCTCACAAATGCCATAGGGATAGCCAAAGCATTGACCTAACTTACAAGGGTCTTGGCTGGTGGCATTAGGGGCACAATTAGCAGGCTCAGTTGTCCCTGAATTAGTAGTATTTGTCCCACTTTGGGTGCTGGCTGTCCCAGCTACAGGGGTGCTTGTCCCTGTTTTGGGGGTTGTTGTCCCAACGCTGACAGGTGTTACAACAGAGGTAGTTTTTGCTGTACTTGCCTTGACCGCATTTACACTAGATGTTTTTATAGGTGCTTTAGTGAGTGAAGCAACACTTTTGAAGCTAGGGTCAACTAGCTGGTCAGGCTCGTAAAGCGTTATGTACATAGCTACAATCGCAAATACCCCTACAGTTAGCCAAAATGCTTTCTTGATTGTTTTTTTCATAGTTCAGGTTCTCCTTTTATGCTTTCTACTTGATCACCAAGTAATGCACCAAACTGATGCAACATATTATCAAGCACTGACAATTTATATTTACCGCCTATCTGATAGCCATTTGAAGTGTAAAGCCAAAGCTGTACACCGTAAATGTCCATATCTTTAAGCCATTTCTGAAGTACACTTTTAACATACTTCTGCTCAAAAGGCACTTCGGTATTTGTATCAACTATGAGCCAAAACTCAGGGTCAGTCTCATCATAATAAAGGTCTATTGACCAGTTATTCTTAGTGTAAAATCTTGCCATTTCAAACCCTTTCTAATTTACTTAAGCTCTCAATCGGTATCAGTCTTAATACTACACCGCTAGGAAGCTTCATTGTGTTAAAAAATATCCTTAAGTTGCCATCAAAATAGTAGTTGTCAGGGAATGACCTTGTGCCGTCTTTCCGAGTGTACAATATTCTGATCTCATTGTGTTTGCCTAACCTATCTTCTGCTAAGCCGACTACCCTTTTGCCACCGTTCCAAATCGGGAACTTGATCTCAAACAAAGTGACTACGGTTGTACGACTTAATTGCATATAGGTATTCTTCTGAGAATAAATCTCTCTTCACTGACATCATGGTTTCGCTCATAGTTGAGCCTCATAAGCATTTTGTAAGTGACTTTACCGAACTCTCTTTTTATTTCTGCTATTTCTTTAGCTGACATTGTTTTGCCCTCTTTTAATTTATTGTGATGAGATTTGTTTCTCATACTTCTAGCTTATGCCTTGCCTATCTAGTTGTCAACACTATTATGTATTATTATGTAGTCTCGTTATGCACAGCCAATACACATAGCTAACACTAGTCTAGTCGTAAAAGTTACGCACAGACACTAGGGATAGTGTCTTTACAGGGCGTGAGCTTGAGCAGTATAGTAAGTAGCACTGATTGTTTCAAATACAAATCAGTAGCTTGCAAGCAAAATAAAAAGCACCTCTGTTTCAGCAGAAGTGCTAGTGAGATTATTGTCTCAAATACCATTTAATTATAGAGAAAGTGGGCTGAAAATGCAACTCAAAAACATTCTTGAAAACAACGTTATAACGTTAAATA
>Ga0182030_10023329_pt1 | contig 11450 bp, 10 predicted proteins | sample 812S3MmetaG_FD_121299 | JGI IMG/M metagenome (GOLD analysis project Ga0182030, IMG submission 121299) | Permafrost microbial communities from Stordalen Mire, Sweden - 812S3M metaG (Illumina Assembly) | ecosystem: Environmental > Terrestrial > Soil > Wetlands > Permafrost | place: Sweden...
GCCTTTCAGCAGGGATGTAAACTGGACTACCGTGAGGATTCATCCAACGCGTCTGATAAATATACCCGCAATAAGATCAGGCATAAACTGTTACCACTGATAGAAGAGATCAATCCTGGATTTGACACTGGCTTTGCCGATAGGCTAAAGTTGTTTTCTGATCTTGAGCTACTTTATCAAAACCAAGTTAAGAAAGTCAACAAGCAACTCTTTGAGAAAAGAGGCGAGGATATATGTATCCCAATCCGCAAGCTGAAAAAACTCTCTGATAAACGGTCAATACTATTTGAATATTTGCAACCGCAGGGTTTCACTACATCACAAGTGGATGATATACTGTCCACACTCGATAGTGAATCAGGCCGGCAGTTTCTGTCAACCACTACACGTGTGATAAAGGACAGGCAGTTCCTGATCGTCACTCAAAATTGGCAAGCCAATTTCACTGCAGTATTTATCCAGCCTGAAGATAAAGAGGTCATCCTTCCAAATGCAAGACTAACGATAAGCAGAGATGAAGCAGCGAAGGTCACGATCAAAAAGGACAAGATATATGCATACCTGGACATTGATAAGCTGGAGTTTCCCCTGATACTCAGACAATGGAAGCAGGGCGACTACTTCTATCCATTTGGTATGGCGCTTAAGAAAAAGAAGGTGAGCAAATATTTCAAAGACCAGAAGATACCTATTCATGAGAAAGAAACCATCTGGATACTGGAATCAAACAAAAAAGTGGTTTGGATAGCAGGGGAGCGAATAGACGAAAGGTTCAAGGTCAGCACTAAAACCAAAACAGTACTGACCATGAAGCTTACAAAGCTTTAAATTCCACTTTGACATTTTACAAATTTCACGTAGGTTTGACAAAAACCTGAATACTACATGAGCAAAGTGCGGACAGTATTGGCCCTTTCGATCGTTTTGATAGTTGTGATCCTGACCTACAGCAATCATTTTCATAATGGATTGCATTTTGATGACGCCCATACCATTCAGAATAACGCTTACATTCAGGATATTAAAAACATTCCGTTATTCTTTAAAGACGGGTCCACATCCAGTTCACTCCCCAGCAATCAATCCTATCGTCCATTACTGACAACTACACTCGCTCTAGATTATAAGATGGGAGGCGGCTTGACTGATACATTTTATTTCCATTTGACATCATTTACATTCTTTCTCCTGCAAGGTATTCTGATGTTCTTTCTTTTCAGGATCATTCTTCGCCGGGTGTCATCTGAACCATCTGCAGATTGGACAGCATTATTTGCAGTGGCATGGTTTCTGCTGCATCCTGCCTGTGCTGAGACCATCAACTATATCATACAACGGGGCGATTCACTCTCCACATTTTTTGTGGTATTGGGATTAACGATGTATGCAGCCTCAGCAATGAGCAGAAAGTACTATCTGTATCTCATCCCTATCGTATTGGGTATCCTGGCCAAACCATCCGCATTGATATTTGCTCCATTGCTCTTTTGTTACGTTATCTTATTTGAAAAAGACTCTGGCTTCATCTCTTTTTTTACTCAGCTTGGAGCAAAAAGCAATGCCCAAAAAACCAGTACTTCATCGGGGAAATATCAATCATATATCGGCCTGTTAGTCTCGTTTGTGGTATGTGTGTTGGGTTATCTTTTCGTCCTACATATGCAGCCCAGTACCTATATCAATGGATCTTTCAACCCATGGATGTATAGGATCACTCAGCCATTTATTATTTTCTCATATTTCACCACATGGTTTGCACCTATACACCTCAATGCAGATACCGATTGGTTTGCATTCACATCGGCTGTCGACCCTTATGCCGTATTAGGATATGTGTTCATTGCATTTTTGATCTATATTATATTCGCCACTTCGGAATATAAAGCAACCCGACCTATAGCATTCGGACTGGCTTGGTTCCTGCTGGCCTGTGTGCCTACCTCATGGACTGCCTTCTCCGAGATCACTAATGATCATAGGATGTTTTTTCCCTTCGTCGGGCTTTCGCTGGCGGTGTCATGGACTCTCTATTTGCTCGCAAAACTGATCAATGATAATGTCACGCTCCCGGCATCAGCCAAATATGCCTTTTATGTATTCCTGCTGGTCATGCTCACAGGCTATGCATATGGTACACACGAAAGGAACAAGGTATGGAAAACCGATGAAGCACTATGGAAAGACTGCACGGAGAAATCGCCTAAGAATGGCAGAGGGCTTATGAATTATGGTCTGGCACTTATGACCAAAGGGGACTACATAGGTGCTGAAAAATATTTCAGTGACGGACTGATGTACTGGCCTAATTATTCCTACCTCGATGTGAATATGGCAATCCTCAAAGATGCACAGGGAAAGAAAGATGAGGCGGAAAAGTATTTCAAATTAGGGGTGCAAAATGGCCCCACATATCCCAACTCATATTACTACTACGCCCGTTTTCTTAATGCCAACGGAAGAAAAGATGATGCGGTAACCCTACTGAAGAAAGCAATGGAGATGGCTAGTGCGCATATGGACTGCCGCTACCTGCTCATGGATATATTATACTCGCAGAAACGTTTTGAGGAATTGAAACAGGTCGCTAACTCAACCATGCAGATAGCACCCAATGACCCCAAATCTGCTGACTATCTCAAACTAGCCTCGGGCAAATCGCAACTGGATATAAGTAAAGAAGCTGCTGAAACCCGCAAGACACCTGATGACTATTTGAATCTATCTCTCCAATATTATAATGCAGGAGACTACCAAGGATGTATCGATGCAGCAAAAAAATCTTTGGAATTAAAACCCGACTATGCAGCTGCATATAATAACATCGGCTCGGCGTACAACGTGATGAAAAAGTACAAAGAGGCTAAAGAGGCGATGCAGAAAGCACTAGCGATCGACCCAAATAGTCAGTTATATAAAAACAACCTGGCAGTATCTGAAGCAGGATTAAAAGGGCTGAACAAATGAAAACACTATCCATAGTAATACCCTGCTATAATGAGGCCAAGAGCCTGCCCGTAGTATTGCCGGAGCTGATCAGCTTCGTAAACTCAAGAGACTATCGACTGATCATTACAAATGACGGATCAAAAGATGATTCGTTTAAGATATTGCAGGAGCATTTCGCCAATGAAACCAGATGTACTGTGGTCAATCACAAAGTAAATAGAGGGTATGGCGGTGCTATCAAATCCGGAATCCAAAAGGCTGAGACGGATTATGTCATCACTATCGATGCAGACGGACAGCACTATCTGGAAGATGTAGACAAGCTTTTCTCACTCATACAGCAGCAGGATGCGGATATGATAGTCGGGAGCAGAAGGGGGCAGCAAGAGGCTTCGGCATTTCGTGGTTTGGGCAAGTCACTCATTCGTGGGATTGCTAAATTTCTCATGCCGATGAATATCCATGATATAAACTCAGGTATGAAAATATATGATACGGCTCTTGCCAAAAGATATCTGCCACTGTGTCCTGATGCAATGGCATACAGCGACATTATTGCACTGGTGTTTATCAATCAGCGCCACAAAGTAGGAGAGGAGCCGATCCGTATCAAGCGACGTGTAGCAGGAGACAGCACGATCAATGTCAAAACTGCCTATGAGACTATCATGGAGATCATAAACGTAGTGATCCTCTTTAACCCTATGCGTATATTTCTGGCAATAGCAATATTCTTTGTTCTATCTGCTGTGGTCTGGGACTATCATATTTTCAGAAGGGGTGGTGGCGTCAGTACGGGTGCAGGAATGCTCATTGTATCAGGCTTTATCTTCTTTATGCTTGGTCTTGTAACTGAGCAACTTTCTCAGATCAGGAAAATGCAGATCAGGCAATGAGTTCCGCCAGTTCCAATAGTAACTTTTTTCTCTTTAGTGTGGACCTGGAGGATGTTCGTGATTTCATTCCCGATGGCAAACAATATAAGGACGCAGTATCTACCAATACAATAAAATATCTGGACTGGCTGGATAAAGTAAATGCAAAAGCTACTTTTTTTGTAGTTGGGAAAGTAGGTCGTGACTACCCCGATCTTATCAGAGAAATAATCAAACGAGGCCATGAAACAGCCTCTCATACCGATACACATCTTCACCTTACCAAACAAACTGAAGATGAATTCCGAAGGGATTGTGAAAGCTTTTTAAATACAATGACCAACCTAGGTGCTACGTACATTAAGGGTTTTCGTGCACCGACATTCTCTATGGTGGAGCAAAGCAAGTGGGCATACAAAGTGCTTCATGAATTTGGATTCACATACTCGAGTTCTGTTTTGCCCTCTACGAATCCGATTTTCGGATGGCCGGAGTTCAAAGGTGAAGGATATTATGACGGCATCTATGAATTGCCCATGAATATTGGTTCCTGGCCTTTTAAAGTCCCTTTCGGAGGCGGAGTGTATTTCAGATTTTTCCCGACCTTTATTCTTAAACAATTATTCCGGTCCACTTTTCAAAACAATAAACCTGTTCTGAGCTATCTTCATCCTTATGATGTGGACACAGAGCAGGAGAGGTTCATGCACCCGCACCTGAATGATAGCAAGGCACTAAACTGGCTCATGTATGTCAATCGGGGTGAGGTGTTTGAGAGAATGGAATACCTGATCAAAAACCTTGATGCCAGTATCGTACGGTATGATGAATATCTAAAGCCTAAATTACAAAATCCATAGTGGCGGGCAGTATTAAAATATCGGATCGCGAAGCTCAGGTACTATCTAAATATCTGGTGGGTAGAGAATGTTCATCTGTGATAGCCCAGCGCTATCAGGATGCTGCTAACAAACTCAATGCTGTACTCAATGATAGTGAGCAAAAGAGCTGGGACAAAATGCTCTCATCTCCATTCTATCTTAAGCTCATTGATAGTGGCTTGGCTATAACAAATCCTCAATCGTCTTTAAGGAAACGGATCTTTATTATGCTGGCTATCCTTGAGGCATCCCCTGATTTCACTCAAAGCTTTTTACCTCAGGAGCGAAGCATATTTTATCTTATACCACTTGGATTCAGGGCTGGGCTGAGTGCATTGTATTTGGTCTTTGGCATACTCATAGTCAAAGCACTTAACGTTAATTAAGCTCCCTTAATCAGGGTAATAAAACTGCTTGCTCCACATCCTGTATTGGGCTACAGGGCCATCGCCCTTGGCGAGTATCGGCGGATCTATGTATATCTTGTTTTGCCAGATCTTAAAGTCCTGACTGACATCATTGGCGTAGCCTTTAAATGCCTGCCGGGAGATGATCTTATTGAGTAATAGCCTTGGCACAACTGTCAGAAGCGGATGTAGCGCTGAAGGATTGTCTACCTTTTTCACGCTCATGCCAATCTTGAGGTTTATCTTGCCATTGCCCAGTGGTGTTGGCAGCACAAACTGTCTGGTCTGCATATTGAACTGCGGTATATTGACCTCTACAAATGAATAACCTAATCCATAGACATGCACTTCAAACTCGGTAGTAAGTAAGCCTCTATTAGTCAGCAGGCCCCCTTTGCGAGTCATTGCATATTGTGTGTTGAGATAATGTCCATCCAATGTAAGTTCCTTTAACTGTTTTACATTGCTGTAGCCATGCACAATACTGAAATGTCCCATGTCCACACTGTTTTCAGTGGTTTCCTGAGGATGACTGCTCAGCTCATAATCAGTGGTGATAGTCTCATTCCAGCCTGTCTGGTCTATCTCAGGCACTTCCCATTGTGGTGTATTGCCCTGCTCATCATAGTAGACAAAAATAAAGCCATTCCTCTCTCGAGAATGCCAGATAGGAAGCTTTAATTTAGGAGAAGGCTTCGTGCCATAGCCAGTCGAAGTACAAGTACCTTGTGTATCGAAACAAAAGTGGTGAAAGGGGCATTTGATGGTTTCGCCCTCGACCGTGCCTCCATAGCCAAAATGCCCACCCATATGCGGGCAATATGCATCAGAGATTGAAACTTTGCCAGACTGAGTGCGGAAGATGATCAGTTCTTTACCGGCAAATCTTTTCATTACAATTTGCCCATTAGTTATCTCAGTGGAATTGGCTAAAACATACCATCCGTTAGGGTAGGGCTTTAATGGTATTTTTTGGTACATATGAACTTCGTTGACTACATATCATACGACGAATACCTACCAAGTGGATTTTTGGAGTGTCTAAAAAATCAGTGATTGACTTAAATGTTACAACAAACGTTACAGTATTTTGTTCGGTTTCTTCTAAAGTCGATTTTGAATTTGCACAAATCAGTATTACAATTACATTTGCACTTCGCAAGGGGGATTAGCTCATTTGGCTAGAGCGCTTGCATGGCATGCAAGAGGTAATCGGTTCGACTCCGATATTCTCCACAAAAAGCTCCTTTCGAGGGGCTTTTTTTTATGGTTGTGCTATTTCTTTAAATAACGAAGCATCAATTCTGCAGCCTTTGCAGATGCTCCTGACTCGCCAAGTAGTTTTCTGACTTCCTCATATCCTTGCAAAATGATCTGTCGTTCTGTGGGATTTAGCAAGGCACCCAGTTCTCTTTTCAAATTTGTCGGGTTTACATCATCCTGTATGAGTTCAGTGACGATCTTTTTGTTCGCTATGAGATTGACTATGCAGATGTATTCTATTCCTTTGACGAGTTGTTTGGCTATTAGATAGGAGAGTGGGCTGGATTTATAGCAGATTACTTCGGGAACATTATGGAGGGCCGTTTCCAGTGTAGCAGTACCCGATGTCACTATGGCAGCTTCAGCTTTATCGAGCAAGCCATATGTATTATCCCATTCTATTTCACAGGTTGCATCTCCGACTATGGACTGATAGAAATTTTTTCCAAGGTCACTGATACCGGCTATCACAAATTTATATTCCGGAAACAGTGGTATTACTTTCAGATATTCCGGCAACAGCTTACTTATTTCCTGTTTGCGGCTACCAGGCAGCAATGCGATTATTTTGTCAGTTGCCGGTTGTCTGTTGCCGGTTGTCTGCGTTAATTCATCCAGCAATGGATGACCCACGAAATCTACATCTACTCCATGTGAGGCGTAGAATTGTTTCTCAAAAGGAAATATCACAAACATCCTGTCTACATACTGTTTGACCTTTTTGACGCGGCCTGTTTTCCATGCCCAGAGCTGCGGGGATATATAGTAGAATAGTTTGAAATGATGCTGCTTGATAAACTCAAACAAGCGGAAGTTAAACCCCGGGTAGTCTATGAGTATGACTACATCGGGCTGATATGCGAGGATATCTTTTTTGCAGAAACTGATATTGCCGAGTATGGTCGGCAAGTGTTTGACCACCTCCAGAAAACCCATGAAAGCCAGATCACGTATATGCCTCACCACGTAGCCACCGGCGGCAGCCATTTTATCTCCACCCCAGCAGCGTATGTCAGCCTCAGGATCTCTAGCCCTAAGTGCCTTGATGAGGTTAGACCCGTGCAGGTCACCTGATGCTTCTCCGGCTATGATATAATACTTCAAATGAAAAGAAGTTGTAGTGAACTATATGAACCAGCCCCGGACCGTCACAATGATAATAGGCAGCGAAACGAGCATAGTAGCAAAGATAATCCCCTTGGCTATATTAAAATAATCCCTATTGATAAATAAAAAGAATACCCCAAGATTTAATATACAACCCAGGCTCAGGAATTTAGAAAGCAGCACCAGGGAATTAATATTGCGGATAATAGTGCCTATGGACAATGTCTCTGTGCCAAAAAAAAAGTGATTGCCCAAAGACATCAGGTATATTATTACTACACCGAGTGTGGATACCAGCAGGCCAAGTATGACACCGATCCACATTCTGTCATATTTGTAGATAGTCGGTTGCTGCGAAAATATTTTATCAAGCATTCTTATTTATATTTAATATGCAAATATAGCATTTTTTAAATAAAAAAACATTAATTAATATCCCATGCCTGGTTAATATGAGCGATGCCATGATGGGCAGTGAGGTCATACTGTACAGGTACCACACTCACATATCCATTTGCCAATGCCCATTCATCCGTATCGGTGCCGTGATCGTGGTTCACAAAATTGCCGGTGAGCCAATAATAATCACGGCCGTATGGGTCTTGTCGCTGAATATACTCTTCTTCCCATTTGGCTAATGCCTGTCTGCATATCCTGACCCCCTTGATCTCTGTTTGCTTAAGCTTGGGGATATTTACGTTAAGGAGAGTTGCTTTCGGAAGGCCGTTTTTGAGTATTTGCTCACTGATCAGTCTTGCGAAATGTGTAGCTGCACTAAAATCTGCATCCATCGTATAATCCAGTAAAGAAAACCCCACCGATGGAATGCCCTCCAGACTAGCCTCGACAGCGGCTGACATTGTACCTGAATATAGCACATTGATGGATGAATTAGATCCATGATTGATACCGGATACACAAAGATCAGGATGCCTGTGCATGATCTTGTCTACGGCTATCTTGACACAATCTGCCGGTGTACCCGAGCAGTGATAGGATGCCACATCCAGGTCATCAAATGTATGAGACTTAGCAAGTCTCAACGGTTTGTTGATGGTGATCGCATGGCCCATACCTGATTGGGGAGAGTCGGGAGCGACCACGACGATCTCTCCCAAATGCCGCACAGCCTCTACCAGGGCACGTATGCCTGGAGCTGTGATACCATCATCATTTACGACCAGAATTAAAGGTTTCGCCACTGTTTACCGATTTTATTTCACCACGAAATAACCAATATTTTCATTCATACGGTAACTAAAAAAGACCTGTAGATGATACAGGTCTTTTTCGTATTACTTTAAAAAGATCAATTAATGAAGTCCGTTCAATGGCATGAGTGGCATAAAGTGACAAACGATAGCTCCCATGATAGCCAGACAAACGATCCAGTAGCCCGCGTTGATAGCTATGTATTTGAAACCTTTGCGCTCAAACATAGCACTGGTAGCGATGATAGGTAATACGGTAAATACACCTAAAAGAGTACCATGAAGGGCACCATGTTTGAATGTACGGAAGTTAGAGCCGCACATATCAAATATGGCCTTAGTGTGTCCATAGAGCGATGATGAGTGGTCCATCAATTGCTTTTGTCCATCGGCATCCAGCATCATTGAGAAGAAGCCATACTGATGGATGACCACAAAACTGAGAGAAAAGGCCAAAATAAAACTTAGAACGTAAGAAAGCCCAAAGACAAGAGGCATATTAAAGTCTTTCTGGGCTGTTTCCATGGTCAGGCCTGCTCCCGCCATCCATGCTTTGCCAAATACATTTGGATTATACCAGATGAAACCCATGATCATCGGTACTAGTGCTGCAATGGCGCATACAGCCGGGACGGGAAGTGTAAAGTTTAGCATAATTATTATGTTTTGGTGTACCCAAATGTACATTGATTTAAATGCTAACCAAATTTATTTATCCTGACGACGTTCATTGTGCATCAATTAGAAAATAGGTCTTATGTTTCTTTTTACCTTTGATATCTATTTCTCCCCGTTCTTCAAAGTGAAACTTGCCATGCAGCAGGTCCCTGAACTCTGATGATACCTGTATTCTGTCAGGTATACCGAGGCTTTCCATACGGCTGGCTGTATTGACCGTGTCGCCCCAGAGGTCAAAGGCGTATTTATTTCTCCCGATGATTCCGGCTATCACTTCACCTGTATGGATACCGATACGTATATGGATATCACCATCAGGGAATTCCTCCTTCACTTTTTTCCGCATGGCTATAGCGATCTCAGCTATCCTCTCTGCATGGTCTTCACATGGCTCCGGCAAGCCGGCTACACACATATATGCATCGCCTATGGTTTTGATCTTCTCTACTCTATGCACATGCGTCAGTCCATCAAATATCCCAAACAGCTTATCAAGCAGAGAGGCGACCTCATGGACATCTTTGTCAGCACTCCAGCGGGTGAAGCCTGCCATATCTGCAAAGAGCACTGACACATTAGAGAACCGTTCTATTATTTTTTCTTCGCCGTTTTTGATACGTTCAGCTATCGAGACAGGCAGGATATTATGTAGGATCTTTTCTACGGCTTGCTTCTCTTTATCTTTTACTTCCAGATCATAGGTACCTTTGAGGTTGGCCATCTGGGTCGTAATGTCGGCATTGGTCACCTCATTTGCTACCTCCACGTGCCGCTCATAACATTCCAATGCCTGGGATATATTCCCTTGTTTTTTGCGAAGTTTGTACAGCAGCATCAATGTTACAGATTCAAATCTTTTACTTCCTATTTCACCTGTGACTTTCAGAGCTTCATTCAAAGTTTCTTCCGCTTTTCCATCCAGGTCCAGATTCAAATAAGCCTCTCCTAAATAGCAAAGTGATGCTGCTATCCCTGACTTAGCCTCGATCTCAGTATTAAGAGCATAACCTTTGACAAGGTAGTCCATCGCCAGTTCATTAGCTCCCTGATGCAGATATATCTCACCTACTCCATTGTATGCTATTGCTGCTCCATGTTTGTCTCCCAACTCCAGTTTTAAGACCAATGCTTGCTTATAATGATCGAGCGCCTCCTGTTGCCTTCCTGTACCATTATATACATGTGCACAGCCCATATAAGCATGACTTATCATGTATTTATTGCCAGTCTCTTTGGCCAGTGCCACTGCCTTTAATCCATAGCTAAGCGCTTCATCATAGTTTCTGAACAGTGAATATATCTGGGATATATTATTATAGATCATCTGGAGCACATTCTTATCTGCGCTGCCATCTAATATTCTAAGAGCTATCAGATAATTTTCAAGGGACTTGGCATACCGGCCCTGTCGCTCGCTCACTATGGCCAGGTTATTATGAAATGTACCCACCGTCTGTGTATCACCCAGCAGGTTTGCTATCCTGAGCCCTTCCTCATAGTTCTCGATCGCCTTTTCATAATTCCCCATACTCCCTTGTGCATTGCCGATGCTATTATAGCATTTACACATTATCGCTTTATCATCTATCGATGCAGCCAAACCGAGTGCATCAGTAAATACATTTCGCGCTTCCGAAAATTCACTCTGGTTCATGTATACATTCCCGACCTGTATGAAGGCATTTGCAGCCATTTCCATATCACCAGCCTCCTGCAGGATCACAAGTGCCTCCACATACTTTGCTATAGCTGCGGTGAACTCGCCTTTGATATTAAGTGCCCTGCCTTCATCCAACAATGGCATTGCTTTCTCTCGGGCAGTTGATATTGTATCAGATGGTTGGGACATACAAGCAAGATAATTAAAAACTGATTTATCCAATATTAAATTTAATTACCATGCAATAAAAAGGGCAAAAAAATCCTCCGCATTGCTGCAGGGGATGGGACCCGTATCATAAAGACATAAAGCCATCTATTATTTTCGAGGGGCGTGGCAGGGTATCTATTGATATACTTTCAATCTTTCTTACTATTCAATATCATTGGGAATAGTTCACTTATTGGCTTGTATTCTTTTGA
>Ga0182030_10023331_pt1 | contig 11450 bp, 8 predicted proteins | sample 812S3MmetaG_FD_121299 | JGI IMG/M metagenome (GOLD analysis project Ga0182030, IMG submission 121299) | Permafrost microbial communities from Stordalen Mire, Sweden - 812S3M metaG (Illumina Assembly) | ecosystem: Environmental > Terrestrial > Soil > Wetlands > Permafrost | place: Sweden...
CCGCGCTGCACGATCATCCCGTAGCCATCGCCTACTTCGGAATGACAGGGAGCGCAGTAGATGTTGTAGCGCTGTTGTCCCCGCGCCATCACCTCCGCGGTAACGGGGAACGGCAAATAGTCGCCGTCGTTGCCGCCGATCCTGCCGGTGTAGAAATAGGCATCGGCCTCCAGATGTCCGCGGGCCACGGTGCCGGAAAGAATGGGACGCGCGGAGCGACGGTCGGCGTAGAAATCGCTCTCCACCAGCGGACGCTGATAGGGCTGGACCTGCATGTCCTGCCGGCAGCCCGCCAGCAACAGCAAGGTCACCGCGGCCAGCAGACAAGCCGGCAACCTGCGCAGCGTTCGCCGCTGACAAACGAGGTCTAACGAATGACGCGCCGCAATCCTGAACTGTCCTGGCCGGTTAATGCGGCACCTCCGAAATCGATAACGGCTGCAGGCTCTCCATAAACTGGTACGTTCCCACCAGGTCAAACTGCGGATCGTCCGCCTCCACGCAAAGGAAGAAGCGATCGCGGGTGACCGCGGAAAAACGGTCCACGTTAAACAACGGATGGTGCGGCATGGGCAGGCCGTTGAGCGCAAACATGCCAATCACTCCCGACAGGCCGCCGAACAACACCGTCATCTCAAATGTGGGCACGATAAACGCCGGCCACGAATGCCACGGCCTTCCGCCCACGTTCAACGGATACGCAATGCAGTTAATCCAGTACTGCAAAAGGTAAGCGCCCGATCCTCCGAGCAGGCCGCCGACCAGCACAATCAGCGGGACCCGCGTCTTGTGAAATCCCAGAGCCTCGCTGGCTTCTTCAATCGGAAACGGGCTGTAGGCATCCATCTTGCGGTAACCGGCGGCATAGGCCGCTTTGGTTGCCACCACCAGGTCGGTCGAGTTATCGAATTCGGCCATCAGGCCGTAAATTGCGGTTGTCAGAGGCTTTTTCATTCGGCCTTCACCTCCGCTTCCGGCAGCAGTTGCCGCATCTCAAAGATGGAGATCGCCGGCATAATGCGAATGAACAGGAACATGGCGGCGCTGAAGAACCCTATGGTGCCCAGGAATATCGCCCAGTCCCAACGAGTTGGCGCGTAGTGTCCCCAAGACGACGGCAGGTAATCCCGGCTCAGGCTGGTGACGACGATGACGAAACGCTCCAGCCACATTCCGATCAGGACATCGAGCGAAACCAGGAAGAGAACGACGGTGTTCGAGCGCATCTTGGGAAACCACAAGATCTGCGGTATCAGGATATTGCACAGAATCAGCGCCCAGTACAGCGGGGCGTATTGCCCGAACCACCGGTTTTGCAGCATGAAGCGCTCGTAGGTCGAGCCGCTGTACATTCCGATGAATGTTTCGAAGAAGTAGCCGTAGCCTACGATCAGCCCGGTCGCCAGCATCACCTTCGCCGAGTTTTGCAGGTGGCGCATGGTGATCAGCGCTTCCAGGTGGTAGTACTTGCGGATAGGAATGGCCAGCACCAGCACCATCGCGAATCCGGAATAAATAGCGCCCGCTACGAAATAAGGCGGGAAGATAGTGGTGTGCCAGCCAGGCACGATGGCCACGGCGAAATCGAAGCTGACGACGGTGTGCACCGAGAGCACCAGCGGCGTGGCCAATCCCGCCAGCAGCAGGTACAGCGACTCGTAGCGCTTCCAATGCCTTGCCGAGCCCCGCCATCCCATGGCGAACATTCCGTACAGCTTCCTGGTCAGCGGATGCTGCGCCTTCTCGCGCATGGTGGCGAAATCGGGCACCAGTCCGACGTACCAGAACACAGCCGAGATGGTGGCATAGGTCGAGACCGCGAAGACGTCCCACACCAGCGGACTGCGGAATTGCGGCCACACGCCCATGCTGCTCGGATACGGAAACATCCAGTAAGCCAGCCAGGGACGGCCCATGTGCAGCAGGGGAAACATTCCGGCGCAGGCCACGGCGAACAGCGTCATGGCTTCGGCGAAGCGGTTGATGGAGTTGCGCCAGGTCTGCTTCAGCAGCAGCAGGATTGCGGAAATGAGCGTGCCGGCGTGACCGATACCGATCCACCACACGAAGTTGATGATGGCGAAGCCCCAGGCCACCGGAATCTCGATGCCCCAGATGCCCACGCCGCGGATGAACAAGTAGGTCACCGCGACCAGCAGCACCATCACCAGCATGCCTGCAATGAAGAGGCCGCTGAGCCAGCCCACGCCAATGGGACGTTTGAGGACCGCATCGGCAATGGTGTCGGTGACGGTGCCGTACGTCTGTCCCGGCATCATCACCGGTGGCTCATCCGGCCACGGCATGTCCTGGAGAATCGTTTTTTCCTCTGGTCCTTCCCTCATCGCTAACTGGGCTCCGATGTTTCAAGTTCAGGATTCGGGTTCTGCACGATCGCCATATACGAGGTGCGTGGACGAGTATTCAGATCTTCCAGCAGGTTGTAGTTGCGCTGCTGCGCCTTGATCTTTGAAACCCGGCTGTTGGGATCGTTGAGATCGCCGAAGACAATCGCCCCGGCCGGGCACGCTTGCTGACACGCGGTAATGACTTCGCCGTCGCGCACTTTGCGGTTTTCCTTCTCCGCGGTGATACGGCCGTGCGCAATGCGCTGGACGCAGTACGTGCATTTTTCCATCACGCCGCGGCTGCGGATACTGACCTCGGGGTTGCGCATCATCTTGTACTGCGGGGTGGTCCAGTCCTGCCACAGCAGGAAGTTGAAGCGGCGCACCTTATAGGGACAGTTGTTGGAACAGTAGCGCGTGCCGACGCAGCGGTTATAGACCATGTCGTTGAGGCCCTCGGTGCTGTGCACCGTGGCGCCGACCGGGCAGACGATTTCGCAGGGCGCGTCCTCGCACTGCTGGCACGGAACCGGCTGGTAATACATGCCGGGATTCTCGGTGCCGCCCTCGTAGTACACGTCGACGCGCAACCACTGCATCTGGCGGCCGCGCATCGTCTGCTCCTTGCCGACCACCGGAATGTTGTTCTCCGCCTGACATGCCACGATGCAAGTCTTGCAACCGATGCAGGAGTTCATGTCGATGGTCATGCCCCACTTCAGTTCGGTGTACTGATAAGCGGGATACATCGTCATCTCCGGCGGAACGGACTCGGCGCCTTCGTGCGCGAAGTCGGGATTCTTGATGAAATCCTGCAACGTGGCTTTGCGGATGACGTGACGTCCGTAAAGGTCGTCCGAGGCCCCGCCGGGCAGATCGGAAAAGTCGATGTACTGGAAACCCTGCGGATGGGCAAAGCCGAATCCCTCCCCGACTTTGCTGATCTTCGTCTCGGCATACCACGGAGCGTCGCTGCTGCGCAGTTTGTAGGCACTGAAACCTACGTCCGTGCCGACGCGCCCAGCCTTGGTTCGCCCATAACCGAGAAAGACGGTGATGGAATTGTCGGGATGTCCCGGCTGCGGCCAGATTGGGCCCTTGACCTTGCGGCCATTGACGTCGATCTCCACGATGTCGCCGGTGACCAGTCCCGACTTCTTCGCCTGGTTCGGACTGATGAGGACGGCATTGTCCCAGCAGAGATTGGTGATTGGCTTGGGCGTTTCCTGCAGCCAGCCGTTGTTGGCCTTGCTGCCGTCGTAGATCAGCGGATCGCGGCGGAAGATCACTTCCATGACGTCCGGGCTAATGCGGTTGCCCGCAGGAACATTGCCGCCCTTGGACGAGACTGCCTTCGCCGGGAACGCCGTATCGGCGATGTAGCCGTCGTTCAGGGCCTTGCGCCATGCCGCATCGAAGTCGCCCTTGATCTGGCCCTGCCAGTACTTGCGGACGATCTCGTAGCCCCCGGTTTCTGAAGACCCGACCAGCGCGAAGAGGAACTCGTACGCGCTCTTGCCGTTGTAAAGGGGCGCGATCAGCGGCTGAACGATGGAAGCCGTGCCATCGAAGGCGCGGGTGTCGCCCCACTGCTCCAGATAGTGGGTGCCGTTGATGTGCCAATGAACGTGATCGTAGGTTTCGTCCTGGTACAGGCCGTGCTGCACGCGGAGCGGGACCTTGTCCATCGCATCGGCGAAGCCGAAGTCGGCAGGCGCGTCGTAAACCGGATTCGCGCCCACGATAAGTAATAGATCAACTTTGCCGGCGTTCATCTCGCCGACCAGATCCTTCAACGCTGCGGTCTGGTCCTGGGGTTTAACTTGTACTGACTCGGTATAGATGACGGTGTTGCCGCTGGCGCCCAGCGCGGCATTCATCGCGTGCGCCAGGGCATGCACCGCCGGCGGCTGGTTGTCGCCCGGAATCACGACGGCTGCGCCTTTGTGTGCTTGAAGGTCCTTCACAACCGCAGCGACGAACTTCTGATATTGCGGCGGAACGCTTCCACCACCGCCGGCGCCCAGCCCGGCAGCGATGGCACGCGCTACTTGCTCCACTTCCGAAGCCCGCACCGGCAAACGATGATCGGCCTTGCCGCTGGTATTGGTCGGCGTGCTCTGGATGGAGTAGAAGCGCGACATCTTCTGCTTGAGGTCGGGATTGCGGCGCGCCGCGAACTGACGAGCGTAGTACAGAAAGCCCGGAAAGCCGCTGGAGATGAAGTCGCCATCGAGCGAGAGAATGATGTCGGCCTTGTCCAGGTTGTAGCGCGTTTCCACGTACTGCCCGAAGGCCAACTGCGATCCGGCGCGCACGTTGTCGCGGTTCACTGGCTCCCACTGCACCCACTTGGATTGCGGAAACGCCGCCTGCACCTGCTCCATCAGCGAACCCATGGCGGGCGAACTGGTGGGAGAGCTAAGAATGCGCAGGCCGGCTCCCTGCAAGGCTTTCTGCGTATTCAATGCGCCTTTCAACGCGACGACGTAGTCGCTCCACGTCCTCAACTCGCCGACGTACGTGATGGTCTGCGAGCGGTCGGGGTCGTACATGTCGAGGATGGAAGCCTGCGAAAAGACATCGCTGGCGCCTAATCCCGCGGGATGTTCCGGATTGCCCTCGATCTTGGTGGGACGGCCTTCGTGGCTCTCCACCAGCACCGGCGACCCATAGGCGCCGAAGGGCATGGCGCTGGCGAAAAATAAAGGCTTGCCTAATATGACTTCGTTGGGCTGCCGGACGTAGGGGACGATGGGCTCCAACGGCATCTTGACGCAGGCGGAGAGACCGGCCAGCGCCATGGAGGCACTCATCAGCTTCAGGAAGTCGCGGCGCGACGTGCCCTCGGGCCAGACCGACGCCTGGCGGGGAAACTCGCGGTGCAGCATTTCGAAGAAGCCATCGCTTTGCGCCAGCTCTTCCAGGCTGCGCCAGTACTGCGGCCCGCTCTTGGCGCGCGAAAGCTTTTCCTGCACCACAGCGAGTTCCATCTTGCCGGGACAGACTGCCTCGATTTTTACCAGGCTCTCTTTTTCCATTCCTCTTGAGTTTCCAGTTTCGAGTTTCCAGTTTCGAGTTGTTGTCAGCCGCCTTCTTGAAACTCGAAACTCGAAACCTGAAACCTAGCCACACGCCTTAGCGATGGCACGTACTGCAACTAGTAATGTCCTCAACCGTGCGAATGTTGTAGCGGTGTTTCAACTCGTTGCCCAAGGCAAGCTGGTCGGTATATTCGGCGCCTTCGAATTTCACCTTATTGTCGGAGCTGGGCTGCTGGTAAGCCATGTTGAACACCTGATCGCGGGGCCGCAGGAATTTTTCCGGCGCGCGATGACATTCCAGACACCACTCCATCTGCAGTGAGTTGGCTTCGTAGGTCAGCGGCATTTTGTCCACCGGCCCATGGCAACTGGCGCAACCCACACCCTTATTCACGTGAATACTGTGGTCGAAGTAAACGAAGTCCGGCAGATAGTTCACGCGCGTCCACATCAGAGACTTTCCGGAGCGAAAGCTTTCGCGCACCGGCTCCAGCATAGGGGCGTTGGTCCAGATCCGGCTGTGACAGTTCATGCAGGTCTTGGTGGGAGGAATGCCGGCGAAGCTGGAATTTTCGACCGAAGTATGACAATAGCGGCAATCAATGCCATCGCCAGCGACGTGATGCTGGTGGCTGAAAGGGACGGGTTGCGCCTGGGCCACGTCCTGATAGGTGGCATAAGGCGATCGCTGCATCTCCAGGGCCGCCCACAGCAACACCGACACGATCACCACTACCCCAATGATCGAGAGCCGCGCAAGTGAATTCGCACTACGATGGAAGATCTGAGCCATTTATGTGAAGCTTTCCACTCTGCAGGTTCAGGTTCCGACTCCCCCTTCGGAACCAGCTTCGTGCGGGTAAGGCGACAGCTGCCACAGCTCGACGTGACGTGCATCACCCAAGCGAGTGATTATAACAAGTGAGGTTGGCTTTCATGCAAGTGCGGGCGCACCTTGCCGAATAAAATTTCGCCTGCGAAGCAAAATCGCTCACATTTCTTGAAGAAAAGGACCAGGAGCCAGCCCTCAGGGCAGGCTCCCGTGAAAGCCGGCTCTACTGCAACAAGCCAAACACCGCGACTCCGGTTTGCGTTCCCACGAAGACTTTGCCGTTGGCGATCATCGGCGTGATGAACTTGTTGCCCGGACCGAACTGATCGCGCGTTCCGGCCTGATTGCTGTTGTACAGCTGGTTCGCCAGGTTGGTGGCGTCGTAAGCGTACAAAATGGCAGGGTCGGTGTTGGCCACAGCCCAGACGATGCCGTTGGAGGTTTGATTGGCCGAGACGGTGGGCGTCGTCCCGGGATAAATAAACAGGTTCCCGGATTGCGAACTGGGCGTGGTGGCGAGCATCGCGTTGGAGATGGGAAAGGCCTTCAGGGTCTCGCCCGTGTCACCGTAATACACCGTGTTATTGAAGTATGCCGGACTTGCCCAGACGCCGCCCGGCAGCGCGCCGTCGATTTCCTGGTAGATCGCGCTGTCATTATTGGGATTGAACTTTCCCATGTTGTCGCGATTGACGACATAGATGTTGCTATCTTTGCCGGCGCCCACGGCGAGATGATGCACTCCACCGTTGTTGTCCATCAGGTCGGGCAAGACGATGGCTCCTCCGGAGCCGAGGTCCTCGTCGCTATCCGATTCCTGTACGGTGTCGTACATGTTGAAGTAGTCGACCACGGTGAGTGTGCCAGTGGAGTTGGAAAGCTTCATGAAGGCGTTGCCGTAGTCGCCGCTGCTGGGAAAGCCTTGCGAGTTGAGGGTGGTATCGAAGGTGCCGTTGCCGTCGAGGAAGTAGATGTTCCCCGCAGAGTCGGCGGCCAGTCCCTCGCCGGCCATCCAGATGGCGCCTTCATGGCCGTTGGGCGTGACGTCGATCACCGTGCTTTGCGCCAGGGTGCGCGAGTTGTAGGCCATGATCCATCCAGTGTAGGGACGGGAGTCGCAATGCGATGTGAAGGAGATGTAAAGCGTGCTGCCGTATTCCAGAATCCCAGCGCGCTCGGCAAATTGCCCTGGAGCGAAGATGACCTCACCGTTCTGGCTGCCATCACCCGTGCCCGGATACATAGCGCTGATCTCCGTCGGACCACCGAACAATTCCGCGCCGGTCCTCAGGTCCAGCGCATGCAGCCGCTGGTGGTAGTTGCTGGAAGAATCCTTGGTCATAGCTACAAAGTAAATCGCTCCATTGGGCCCGTTCCCTTTGTCGATCACGGGCGTGTCGGTGATGCCGATTTGCGGTGAAATCTGTCCGCAGCCATGATCGTCGCTGGGGGTTTCTCCCTGGCCGAGCGCGGAGACCTTCCAGAATTGCCTGCCGTTGTTGGCGCTGAAGGCGTAAACGCTGTCGTTCTCGGTGACGACATATACAGTGTCATTCAAACTTCCGTTGATGAATTGTTTGTTGACGAACAGGGGCTGGGCGTCGACCTTGCCGTCCACGGCGAAGAAATTGATTTTGCCGAACGTGTTGAAATTGACATTGCTGGGCGTCAGAGTGGTTTCCTGAATGGTCGCTCCCTGACGGAAGACGTTGTAGTGGTAGGTAAGCACGTCGGTGGGATACGGAATCGGCAGACCTTGCTTCGCCGGCGTAGCTGGCGCTGGCGTTGCGGAGCTGGAATCGCCGGCTGTGGCTGCGCCACAGCACAGCATTGCAAATCCAATGAGCAGCAGGACGGTCAATCTGGCTTGATCTCGCACAGTTCACCCCACGGGGAAAGGATTCACCCGAATAATTTAAGAGTATATGCGCAATGGTGGTTTCGATTTGTAAAACTTTTGATTGAGATGAGCGGCCCTTTGGTGCCGTAGCTAAAGAGATGGGAATGCGGCCTGCCTCTTAATGCACGTTCCCTACGGTACTGGTCCAGTGTTACTCTGAACTTTACGGGCTGGCGGATAGTGTGCGAGCTCGGCATCCAGCACGATCAGCGCGCCGACCGGAATCCCGGCCGGCGTTTCCCTCGCAACACAACCCTCGAATCTGCCCGAGTAAGGCATTCGATTGAGTGCGATTGTGCGGTTTGTAGCATAAACTGTAAGTATCGCTTCAAACTAGAAAGAACCAGCACGGAATGTCATCTAACGGCTTTTATAGCAGCAGTTCATCGCGCTTCGGGAACATGCGCTCGTTGTTCAGTGTGTTCTCCAGCGATCTCGCCATCGACCTGGGAACCGCGAACACTCTGGTCTACGCGCGCGGCAAGGGCATCGTGGTCAACGAGCCCTCCATCGTTGCCATCAACAAGAACACCGGTGAAGTCGAGGCCGTGGGCAAAGAGGCGAAGGAGATGCTTGGCCGCACGCCGGGCAACATCGTCGCCATCAAGCCGATGAAGGACGGCGTCATCGCTGACTTCAAAGTCACCGAAAAAATGCTGAACTACTTCATCCAGAAGGCGCACAACCGCAAGATGCTGGTGCATCCGCGCATCGTCATCGGCGTGCCTTCGGAGATCACCCAGGTGGAAAAGCGCGCGGTCATGGACTCGGCGTATCGCGCCAAGGCCAGCGAAGTTCACTTAGTGGAGCAGGCAATGGTGGCCGCGATCGGCGCGGGCTTGCCTATCACCGAGCCCAGCGGCAACATGGTGGTCGATATCGGCGGCGGCACCACCGACATCGCGGTCATTTCTCTGAGCGGCATTGTCTATTCGCGCTCGGTGCGCATGGCGGGTAATCAGATGGACGAAGCCATCATGAATTACCTGAAGCGCAAGTACAACCTGCTGATCGGCGAGCGCACCGCAGAGCAAATCAAGATCGAAATTGGCTCGGGCTATCCGCTGGAGAAGCCGCTGACCATGGAGATCAAGGGACGCAACCTGATCGAAGGCGTGCCCAAGACGATCACCATCGACGACAGCGAGATTCGCGAGTCGTTGACCGAGTGCGTATCGACGATTATGAACGCCATCCGCGTAGCTCTGGAACGCACGCCGCCTGAGCTGTCGGCCGACATCAGCGACCGCGGCATCGTGCTGACCGGCGGCGGCGCGCTGCTGAAGAACCTGGACAAACGCATCCGCGAAGAAACCGGCTTGCCGGTGTCGATCGCCGACGACCCGTTGTGCAGCGTGGTTCTGGGCACGGGAAAAATGTTGAGCGATTTCAAGCTGCTGCGCAAGATATCGATTGACTAGTGGGCGCTTGAGTCCGGCTTTCCCACCGGCAATAGTATGGACACATTTCTTGGCCGCTATAGAAATCTGCTGGTACTGGCGGCCATCCTGTTCGCCCAGATCATCGGCCTGGCGTTGCAGGTGCGGCGCCCGACGGACAGCGGCGAAACCCGCCTCATCCGCCTGTGGGCGGTCTCCGCGGTTACTCCCATCGAAAGCGCGGTCATTCACACCCAGGAGTGGGTGAAGAACCTCTGGACGACCTACATCTATCTTCACGGCGTGCGCCGTGAAAACCGGGAGCTGCGCGCCGAGATCGCGCAGATGAAGATCGAAGAGACGCGGCTGGCCGAAGACGCCCGCATGGCTCGCCGGATCCAATCGCTGCTGGCCTTCAAAGAACAATACATTGATTCGACGATTGCAGCGCAGGTGATTGGCACCAGCGGCAGCGAGCAGTCGCGCGTGCTGTACATCGACAAGGGATCCAACGACGGCATCACTACCGATATGGCGGTCATCACGCCGGGCGGCATCGTGGGCAAGATCGCGCAGGTCTTTCCTGACTCGTCGCAGGTATTGCCGATCAACGACCAGTTCAGCGGCGTGGGCGCGGCGCTGAAGGACTCGCGGCTGCAAGGCATCCTGAAGGGCTCGCCCAGCGGCGCGACCACGCTGCAATACATCATGAGCGACGAGAAAGTCGTGCCCGGCGAAGAGGTCGTGACCAGCGGCGGCGATCGCATCTTCCCCAAAGGCCTGCCGGTGGGCAAGGTGGTCTCCAGCGAGCCCGGCAAGGACTTGTTCCTCAACATCCGTGTGGTCCCGTCGGCCCAGCTCGATCAGTTGGAAGAGGTGCTGGTGGTCACCAAGATCACCGAGAAGATGCCCGACGCCAAAGACCTTGGCCCCCTGCGCGCGTCCGACATTCTCGCCGAGCGCTTGCCCTCGGTCCCTACCAAGACGGAAGTTGATGCCGCCGGCAATGCCAAGCCAGAAGGCGCTGCTGCTTCCGGAACCGCTCCGACGGGAACGGGAGCGGGCACTGCCGCTCATCCCGCAACAGCAGGACCTGGAAGCAAGCCGGGCGTTGGGGCGACGACGATTCCTAATAAGCCGGCCGGAGCGGCGGCCACTCCTCACACAATTTCGCCCGGCGCAGCTGCCGAAACGAACGGGACGGCGAAACCCAAGGCAACAAGTCCGGCGAACGGCCGTGCCGCGGGAACAGCCGCGACTGCGCAACCGGGCGAAGCCGGCGTACAGAGTAATGGGGCAGCCTCCACTCCCGCGCCCAAGCGCGTCAAGCCCGCTCCGGAGGCGGCGCCCAGCGCGCCTCCAGAGCAACCTTCGACTTCTCCCGCAGGAGCGCCGCCGCAGCCATGAGCACGCGAGTAATGCCATTTCGCGGAAGCCTTACGTCCCGGGAGCAGGTCTCGGTTTACGAATTCAGCTGGGCAGCAATCATCTTCATCCCGCTGGTCGCGGTGCTGATCCAGATCTTCATCTCAGTGAAGGTCCGCTTCCTGCCGATCGTCGATCTGCCCTTCATGGTCACGATCTTCTTCGCGACGGCGCGGCGCAACCCGATCACCGGATGCCTCACCGGCTGCGTAATCGGGCTCATGCAGGACTTGTTCGCAGGGCCAAGCCATTATCTAGGGATGTACGGCATTGCCCTGACCATCATCGGATATCTGGCATCGTCGCTGGGAGTGAAGATCGACGTCGACAATCCGGGCTCGCGCTTCCTGATTACGTTTGGCTTTTTCGGTCTCCATCAAGGCGTGTACTACGGTGTGGCACATTACCTGCTGCGCCAGGGACTGCAATGGAGTTGGAGCCATATGGCGATCTCGGCGCTGGCTAATGCGACGATCGGGATCTTCGTCTACAAGTTCCTGGACAGGTTCAAACAGAAGTAAG
>Ga0182030_10023332_pt1 | contig 11449 bp, 4 predicted proteins | sample 812S3MmetaG_FD_121299 | JGI IMG/M metagenome (GOLD analysis project Ga0182030, IMG submission 121299) | Permafrost microbial communities from Stordalen Mire, Sweden - 812S3M metaG (Illumina Assembly) | ecosystem: Environmental > Terrestrial > Soil > Wetlands > Permafrost | place: Sweden...
CAGTAAGCAAGTTCGCCCGCTACAGTCTGTCCTACCAGCCAATGAATACCAGTAGTTTTGTCAACAATTAGCTCTTTCGACACGTAACAACAGCGGTTCAATCTTTCAGCTTCTTTACACGCACTTGACTCTGTCATGCAAAGCCTTTTCCCTGAACGTTAAGCACCATGCCTTTTGAACACAGCACCTTCAGGTGGTTTGTATACTCCTACTGCCGGCGTATACGGTAGACCTACTACCATCTTTCTTACAGTTGCGATGGAATATCATATCCCATCTTCGTGACACACTCATTGGCCAACCATTGTATTCAGTCTCAAAAATATACCTGTTTCCGACGCTTATTTTACGACCGACTGTCCCCTAAACGAATTACCCAAATACTCCTGCATCTGACTAATTATCGGGGCATATTAATGTTTTTGCAGTTTATTGTTTTTTTTATACTTTTCCAGAGTGTATAGATACCTCCGTTATATAATTTTTATCGCATTAGTTCTTGGAAGATGCTTAATATCCGAGGCAGGTAATCCGAACAAACTTTCCGGTTTATTTATTGAAAACAGTGGTCAGGTTAAGACAGAGAAGGGCTCGCCTGCCGATAATGTGCTGTTTTACAAAAGCGGGCCGATGCAGCTTTTTATTACTACAAGCGGTTACTCCGCCCTGGTAAAAAAGCACGAAGACGGAAAAACCACATTTGATAAGGTTGATTTTAAATTTGAGAATGCAACCATAAATAAAAGCCAGGTGGTTTTTGTTAAAGACCACTCTGCCACCCTAAACATATATAAAGGAAAGGCAAAAGAACTGGCAGCAATTAAAGGAAGCAAAACAGTTTTAATAAAAAATATATACCCGGGCATTGACTGGCTTTGGACAATTGATACAAAAGGGGCGGTTAATCATGACTTTATGGTTAACCTTGGGGCAGATGCATCAGTTATCCGCTATACGGTAGAAGGCGCGGATATAAGTGCAGTCAATACTCAGTCACTGAGGTATAACAATAAAAATTTCGGTTTAACTGAAGGCCCTGTAGTTTTTAAAACCCAGCAAAAAGAACTGCCGGGTAAGATAACGATTAAAGGTAGTACAGTTTCTTTTGAGCTTGATGCCACCTTAAAAAAGGGAGGCTTTACCATTGACCCTCCTTTGCAACTGGACTGGAGTAATAACCTGGATTCAGGCAATAACACAGGATTCAGATCTATAGTAGCGGATGATTCTTTTAATACATATACCGTAGGTTATTCCAATGACTTTAGTTTGCCTGTATTTCCACAGGTGAACGGTTCTTTTACAACTGAGAACCCTGAAGACATTGACGTAGTAATAATGAAAACGGACTGGAACCAGAATCTGGTATGGGCAACTTTTTTTGGAGGGTCGAATAATGATGAAGCCAATGCTGTGGCATCTACCCCTACAGGGATATTTGTAACCGGTTATTCTGAATCGTGGGACTTCCCTATTGAGCCGGCGCTTCAGGGAAATTATGATAGCCTGGTTAACCTGAATGGACGGGATGCTTTTATTGCTAAGTTTAACAGTGTAGGAAAGCTGGAATGGTCTACCGGGTATGGAGGAGCGGGAACTGATGAAGCTGAAGATATAAAATATTATAACGGTAAAATTTATGTTGCAGGATATACCGGTTCTGTAAATTTTCCGCTGTTAAAGCTTGCCGGTGCGTTTAATGATACAATAGCCCCGCAAAACCATACCGACGGTTTTTTATTGGAATTTGACACCGCAGGTAACCGCATTTGGTCTACCTGTTTTGGAGGCTCCGGTAACGACTATATAAGCTCGCTTTTTGTTGACGCCACCGGTATTTACGCCACCGGTTATTCCGACTCGGTTGAATCAACAACAATACCGTTGAAAACATCGGGTACTGCATACTTTAACAGCAGTTACTCGCCAGCGGAATCATTTGTTACCCGGTTTTCGCTGACGGATTCATTGCTATGGTCAACCTATTTTGGTGGAACTGGTAATGACTTTGCCAGTTGTATTTTGCGCAATAATTGCGGGCTGTTTATTTGTGGTAAAACAAAGGCCAACGGGTTGCCTGTAATGAACGCCGGAGGGGGATGCTATTACCAGGCCGCTTATGGCGGAGGCGCATCGGATGGTTTTATAACAGAGTTTGATCCCATAAATTTGAATGAAACTTATTGCACTTACTTTGGCGATACCGGCAATGAAGTGCTAACCAGGTTTGCAAGCGACACTGGCTGCAATATTATTTTTACCGGGTTTTCAAACAGCCCTCTTCCCGTACCCAACCCAACTTACTACTTTTTTGACCAGGCAAAGCCCAATGGAGGTTATGATGGTTTAATGTTAGGAATAGACAACAACAGAAATATATTCTGGTCAACTTTATTTGGCAGTTCGCGAAATGATTTTGGCTATGGCCTGCAATTTACGGACATACATGTGGTGGATATGGTAGGGGAGTCTTTCTATAATTTTGGACGTGATACTATTGGCGGAACTTTCAATTCAGATGAGATTCCCTGCCCGCTTGTAACCAGTAATGGCGAATCGAATCGCTTTCTAAACTGTGTTCTTGGCACGGGTGGTCCTGGTGGCCCTATAGTGCCTGGCGGTGGCATTGTCGGGGAGGGCGGATGCAATGGCGAACCCCTCGAATTTCAATCGCTCATTCCTTTAAAAACGGCCTGCCCGAATGAATGTAATGGCTGGGCAAAAATGGATAGTGCAAATGTTGGCGGTTGTCCGCCCTATGCTTTCCTTTGGAATGACGGCGGGCAAAAATCTTTTGATTCAACATTGTGTACCAATTACTGGGGCCGGATATCAGACCCCGCAACCGGGCAATCAAGGACTATATACTCCAAATTTGATGTATTGCGGGTTCCCGACATAGGAATTGTAAATACTAATTGCTTCAATGTACCAAACTGGGATTCAATTATTCAACCTGCAGGAGGCGAACCTCCCTATACCATAAATTATCGCGGACCATCTGCATTGTCGTGCCCAACAACTGCATATTTCGGGGTTACCGACTCGGTAAACTGCGTGGTAAGTGTTTCAACCCCCTGGTATCAGAATAATATTAATTTAACACCGATGCTTCAGTTTGGTGCAAGTTGCAACCTGCAGGCTAACTTTGGCGCCGGAACAGGAAATTGCGTTAATACAAACTATTCGCAAAACTGGCAATATGTAGTTTATTCGGGTACCGACACCATTGTAACTGATTTTAATGCGAGTACCTATCTTCAAAACATTACAAGCCCAATTTCGAGCGGTTATTATACCGGTGATTTGAACCTTGGAGATTGTATTGTTCCGGTAAGTGGTATTTTTTTCTACCAAAAGCCAACTTACCACGTTGATATTACACCCGATTGCCTTCATAACAACGGAGCGATAAAAGTGGTGGTTTACCCTGATATAGCTGCGCTGCACTATTATGGCTCCGACTCAGTTCAAATCGCAATATTTGATTCAACTACCAACCAGCCTGTTCAGAATTATACGATGGTGATTGCTTCCCAGGGGCCTGATTCTATTGTCCTTCCTAACTTGTCGGGCGATGCGTTTTTAGTTTCTGTATATCACAATACCTGCGATTCGACGGTGGTGCATGCAGATTTAAGTGCAGTTAGTTTTACGTTTAATAATCCCTTTGTTATTTGCGGAAACAGCACTGAACTAAAGGCCAGGGTTACCTATGGGCTGCCACCCTATACTTTTGCATGGTCGACAGGTCAAACAAACAACGGTTTTATAGATATAGATTCAGGTGGGATATATTCTTTAACAGTAACTGATGCATCTTACTGCCAGGCTACAGGTTCTGATACAGTTTATGGTACCCAGGCTTTAGTGATTGATTCTATTGCCTCATTAGCTACTGAATGCCCTTATACCAACGGAGGTTTTGTATCGGCCGAAGTTTTTGTATCAGGCGGGGCGCAGCCTTACTCATATTTATGGAGCAGCGGGGAGCCAACAATGATTGCCTTAAATTTAAGAGTATCCTCTGCTAACAGCGTAACGGCTACAGATATTAACGGGTGCAGTGCCGACAGCACTTATTTTTTCAACCTGCCGCCGCCAATGCAGGTTACAGATTCTTCTTTTATGCCGGTATGCTACAGCAATCCAATAGGTTCAATGAATGTGTATATAGTTAACGGCATCGCCGGCCCTAATGGCACCGGCTACAGTGTAACATGGTATGGCAACCAGCAAGGAGATTTCGCCAGCACAAATGCAACACAATACCCGGGATATTTTGAAGCAATACAGGGATTGGCACCGGATTACTACGAATATGTTGTTAATGATTACTACGGGTGTACATACACGGGCTACGATTCGGTAAAAGTTGCTGAACCTATTACTTATGCATTAGATACTGTTAATTGCCTTTGCAACGGAGATGCAAACGGCAGCGCAGGATTGATTAACATTCAAATTAACGTTCCGTATTCTGTTTCGTGGTCTAACGGGTCATCGTCTGATGTGATATCGGGTCTTATTTCGGGCAACTATACTGTTACACTAACTGATGTAAACAATTGCATGTATACAGCAGGGGTTTATGTTTCGCAACCGCCTTTATTAACTGCTGTGGTTGATTCGGGTTTAGGGATAACCTGTCATGCAGGCACCGCAACGGTAAGCATTAACGGATCTGGCGGAGTGCCTCCGTATGCAGATACCGGCACTTACCAATTAGGTGCAGGTACTTATAATTTTTTCATTGAAGACTCTAACAGTTGTATTGCCAATTTCAGTTTCGGCCTTATTAACCCGCCGTTGTTTTCTGATTCGGTTTGGGTAACCCAGCCGGTATGTACTAATGGCTATCAGGCTCAGGTAAACATTGTTGCCCTGGGTGGTGTTCCACCATTTAGTGCCTTGGTTGACGGAAGTTACCAGCAAAATTTTACCGGCATCGGGCAGGTTGGCCCGGTTCCGCCTGGTAATACAACTGTTGTTGTAACAGATGCGCACGGCTGTAATATAAATTCAAATGTAAGCGTTAATGCTAATTTTCCTATGCAGGGTTCTGTTGCCGGCACCAATCCTTTATGTGCAGGAAGCAACACCGGTTCAGCCACCATTACCATTACCAGCGGCCAGGCGCCTTATAATTACAACGGAAATGTTTTCTATTCGGGCTATACCATTAATAACCTGGATAGCGGAACATATTCGTTTGATGTGTACGATTCGCTGGGCTGCGATTCAACTTACACTGTAACCTTAACCAGCCCTTCTGTATTTACAGCAACCGATTCGATTTCTGTTCCTATCCTCTGTTATGGTAACCAGGCCACTGTTGTGATAAGCGCCCAGGGAGGAACCCCTCCTTATACAGGCACCGGTACATTTAACTATTCAGCCGGTGATTATCCGCTGGCAGTTACCGACCTGAACGGATGCGGGGTGGACTTAGATCTTTTCATTAATCAACCACAGTCGCCGCTTACTGCATCTATTAATTACGAATCACCCACCATATGCGACAATGCGGGAAACAACGGTTATGCACAACTTGCTGTAACCGGTGGCACTCAGCCTTACAGCTATTCGTGGAGCGATGGCGAACAGGGCTCTTATTTTGTAAGTGATCTTGCAGCCGGTTATTATACCTATAGCGTAACGGATGCCAACCTTTGCCAGGATACGGGCAACTTTACAATATATACGCAAAATGGCTGGCAGGCAACTGTGGATACCACCAATGCCTGCAATGGTGCTAATGGAACTGCGTGGGTGTTGTTAAATAACCTCGGGTATAGTAACAATTATACCTATCAGTGGTTTGATCAGTTTAATAACCCCATTTCGTTAGCTGATACCGTCACAAATCTGCAGGTTGGGCAGTATAGCGTGCTGGTAAGTTATTCCGATGGTTGCGACACTGCTATTTACTTCAATATCGCACAGCGCTCGATTAGTTTTACCATTACAAATGATACATCGCCAATAATCTGTAACGGAGGAGTGGCAAATGTTACTATTGGGGCATATGGCGGTTATCCGCCATATAATGGTACCGGGCAGTATACGTTTGGTACCGGGCCTAATGTGGTTCAAATCAGCGACCAAACGGGATGTGCAGTAAGCGACACCATAAACCTTTGGCAACCTGTGCCAATAATAACCACAGCCGCTCAATACTCCCTGGTTTGTTCGGCAACTATCGGGTCAGAAAAGCTCACCACATCAGGCGGCGTTCCTCCATATAATGTTTATCTGAACAATAATTACAGCTACTACGATACTGTTACCGTTAGCGGGCCGATTGGGTTTTATAACCTGCAGGTAACCGACAGTTTGGGCTGCCCTGAGAATGTAACATTCAATATTACACCGGGAAATATTCTTTACGGCACTCTTGGTGATGTTAATCCCACATGTAATGGTTTTAATAATGGCGAAACCGTAATAACCTTGCAAAATGGTTATTTGCCATACCTTGTAAACGGAACAACCTATTATACCCAGGTTATAGTGTTTGACAGCCTTACCGCCGGCACCAGTACTTACCAGGTTTCTGATTCATTAAATTGCTCGGCTATTTTTTCAGTAAGCCTTAGCCAGCCGGCCGCACTGGTGCTTGATAGTAATATTATACAGGGTAACATTACCTGCACCGGCAGAAATAATGCCGTTATGGCACTGAATGTTGTGGGAGGAACGCCCCCTTACACGTATGATCTGTTGGATATAAATACACTGGCAAATATTAGCCAGGCGCAAAATATTTTTAATAGTCTCGCTTCAGGCTCATATACTGCATCTGTTATTGACAGTAACGGATGCACCACTGATTTACGCGTAAATATTCCGGGTTTTGTACCGCAGACCGATTCGCTGGTGGTTGACAGCGTTAAATGCTATGGAAACAACGATGGTTTAATAAAAATATACCCTGAACCGGCTGACAGAAACCCTTATAGTTTCAGTATTAATAACGGCTTGCCGCAGGTGTTTAACACTTTTAATAATTTAACGGCCGGTGTTTACCAGATAATTGTTTCGGACGTTAATAATTGCATTGATACGTTAAACGTATCCATCGGGCAACCCGATTCAATAGATGGCCGGCTATGGCTTAACGGTATATTATTGCCCGATGATTCAATCAATTTAACCAGCCGCGACTATGCAAACTTTACCAGGTTAAGCAACAGCCCATGGTCAGTTACCTTCTCCCCTGCTATTGCGTATACAGTTTACTCCGATACACTTGTCCAGGTTCAACCTCGTGAAAACCTTACCTACACAGTTACCATTTACATGGATTCAAACAGCAAGGATTGCTTTATACAATACAAGGGCTTGATTGAAATACTGGATATACCCGAAATACCAAACACCATTACCCCCAATGGCGATGGCTTTAATGATGTATGGAAAATAGACCTGATTAAATTCCCGAATCCCGTGGTTACAATTTTCGACCGGTGGGGAGAGGTTGTATATACTTCAAGTGATTATAATAATGACTGGGGCGGGGTTGATCAGAAGTCGGGTAAAAAACTTCCTGACGGCACTTATTTTTATTTGCTTAAAGTGTCTGAGCAGAATAATGCAGAGTATAAAGGCAATATTAATATAGTGGATGCTTCACGCTAAAACTATCAGCTATGGAACAGGTTTTACATGGTGGCAAACAATTAGCGGTAAAAACCCTTTGCAACCCAGCGGCTGCGAGGTTGTGGCTTTTTATTACTTTTGCATTAATGGCACCCCGGCTGTATGGCCAGCAAATACCCGTTTACAGTGCTTATTTTTTTAATAAATATCTTCTCAATCCAGCATTTACCGGTATAGATAATGAGTACCGGGCCTTTGGGTTTTACCGCACACAATGGGGCAGCATGCCCGGTCATCCCACCACAGGTGGCGCAACGGGCGAAGCCTCATTCTGGAAAGACCAGATAGGCATTGGGGGGTATGTGGTAAACGATAAAATCGGCGTTTTTAACAGTGTAAATGCGGCCCTGTCGTATGCGCAAAAAATAATTTTTGCAAAAGACCACCAGATTTCGGTTGGCGTACAGGGGGGTATTTTTACCAACCGGATTGATTTCAGCAGCATTACCACCGCCGATTTAAGCGACCCCGGACTACTGGAGCAAAAACCCATAAAAACGGTGTTTGATATGAGCGTGGGGGTAGGCTATAAATGGAAAGACCTTTTAGTTGGATTTTCAGTACCAAACCTGCTTCAGCCTTTAGCCAGTTATGCCACTCCGGGGCTGGCAACAAATTACGAGTACGTGAGACATTACACGGCATTTGCACAATATAAAATCAGATTGCTTGACGGCAGGTTCAATATTACCCCGCAGCTATTTATGCGCAAGGGCCCGGCAACCGGTTACCAGTTTGATGCCACTGCCATGCTGGACTATAAAAACATTGTTTTTATAGGGGGTGGTTACCGCAATGCCTTTGGCGTTATTGGTATGGTGGGTGTAAACGTGTTTAACATGTTTACCATTGCATATGCTTACGACTATACCACACAACCTGCCATAACCGGGCAGGTTGGCTCAACGCACGAAATAATTGCAGGTTTCCACCTGGCAAGCCATTACAAAACAAAAAAACAAAATGCTTTGCGCGTGGAGATTGGCAAAGATACGCTTGACAATCTTTACAAAAAAAACGATACACTAGCGGCCAAAGTTGACTCTGCCCAACTGGCGTTAGACAGTGCAAATACCAGAGCAAATGATATTCAGCACATAAACGATAGCTTACGTAACCGCAATGACGAATACCAAAAAATAACAGATAGCCTTGCCAAAAAGGTTGATGAGCTACTTAGTTTAAAAATTGGTGAAGGCAAAAACAGCGCTACCAGGGGTGGAACAGCGGGACATGACAGGGCAGCGCTTAATGCGAATGAGAATGGAGAACTACACACCAGTGAAAAGCAACGCACTAAGCAGGGCGAAGTTTTTGCTAATGCTGCTGTTCCTCACCGGACTAAAGAGGAGTATAAAAAGCTGGAAGAAAGCTTGTCTAAACAGGTAGATCAGGTTCTTGGTTTAAAGAAATTAAAACCGGAACAAAGCCTGAAAGGAAATTCGTACCGGCTTGACAAAATATATTTTGAAACGGGCAAAAATACGCTGCTGCCTAAAAGCCGTCAGCAATTAGATGCGCTTGCCGGATTTATGGCGCGTTTTGCAGGTATACACATACTTATTATTGGCTATACCGATAATACCGGTTCTGATATTACTAATGATGAACTTGGTATGGCACGGGCTAATGCAGTTGCTGAATACCTGATTGCTCATGGAATTGAATCAACACGACTGGAGTTTCAGGGACTGGGAAGCAGCAACCCGGTTGGAGAAAATACCAGTGAAGATGGCCGAAGGTTAAACCGCAGGGTGGAGTTTACTATTGAGAAGGAATAGTAGTCAATATATAAATCAATTTTATTACTTAAATATCCTTTGCATAACCCGTTTGTTTCCCCTGACAATAGGTTGTCCACCCTAAGGAAGGTGATAAAAAGCCTGAAAGGAGTGAGCGTAAATCGGGCCCTGCTTAAAACAAGCACACGAAAGTCAACATGGACTTTGGCTTCAGGGGGGATTCAAGAGGGGCCAGAACTTGAACCTTATCTTCTTATGCGCCAAACACTCATGGAATGATGCTTCCTGCGTTTTGGTATAAGCATTATATCAGAACCGGTGCGGACTGTCTCCGGCAAGTCCACCTAATAGGTTCTGTCGCATCTACCATTTTTAGGGAGATTTATAGGAATATAGACAAAAAGTGCCATTTGTAAACCAATGCTTTATATAATCGGAATGGGAGATTTCTTAATAGAAAATTGCAGTTTTTCAGCAGATGCGACAGAACCCAATTTCCTATGGCGGGCCAGCACAGATAGATGGTAATTATAACCGGGGTTCCTGTTTTTATAAAGAAGATGCCAGGCAGCAATACTCCATACTTTCAACCGTAAATCCTGAGAAACTTTACACCAAAAAAACGACGGGGTATCTTAACTTAAATATCAAGGTGAAGCAGGCAGGGCTGGCGGAGGTAAGTGATGTTGATTTACTGTCCATTATCCGCACTGAATTGCAAAGTTGCTTTAAGGATGTCTGCGGTTTTGGCGCTGGTGAACAGGATAGACTGGGAAAAGGCCATGCCCATTGCCACTGAAGATTATGTGGAAACGAAAAGAAAGGAACAAGGGGAGCACCATTTTTATTATGCCGGTGATTTTATGGGATGCCCTTCTATGGAAACCACGCTGATGAGTGGAAAAAGGGCTGCAAAGCAATTAATAAAGGATTAGAAGATTTAAACACTGTCGGTTATCTGGATTTGCATGCCGGTTTCCGGGAGACTATCTTTCAGGCGATAAAAAATATGCCTTCTTCTACAATGTCATTAACTTAGGGAAATTAATCGTTAAGTTAATGACATTGCCTTCTTCTACCATAATGCGTGAATTATGTAATCTTTTCCCGGAATTGTATAATGCTCTTTGATTATGGAGAGCCATCTTTGTGGGCCTAAACATAGAATCTGTGAATCATAATTATTACGAATTAACAAGTCCAACCAGAAAACATTACCAGGCTTTAACAAATCACCAGCAAAAAACTTAATCATGAAAATATTAATCGTATTAACCTCCCATGCTGCATTGGGAAACACCGGAGAAAAAACCGGCTTTTGGATAGAGGAATTTGCGACTCCTTATTATGTGCTTGCTGATGCAGGTGCAGAGCTAACCATTGCGTCACCAGCCGGAGGCCAGCCCCCCGTTGATCCTAAAAGCGAAGCAGCGGATGCACAAACGTCATCCACTGAAAGATTTTATAAGGACAATGCTTTAATTGATAAAGTAGCTCATTCTTTAAGGCTAAGTGAAATAAAGCAAGAGGATTATGATGCGGTTTTTTATCCCGGAGGTCATGGGCCGTTATGGGATTTAGCAACTGATAAAAATTCAATTCATTTAATTGAAGGCTTTTTCAATCATCAAAAACCAATTGCTTTTGTATGCCATGCCCCTGCCGCATTAATTAATGTAAAAGCAAAAAATGGCGGGCCATTGGTAAAAGGGAAAAATCTGACTGGTTTTTCAAACACCGAAGAAGAGGCGGTAAAATTAACCCAGGTAGTACCGTTTTTAGTTGAAGATGAGCTTACAAAACATGGTGCTAATTATAGTAAAGGGGCAGATTGGAGTTCTTATGTAAAACAGGATGGCTTGCTAATAACCGGCCAAAATCCTGCCTCTTCAGAAGCTGTGGCCAAATTACTTTTAGCAACCCTCAAAGGCGAAAAATAATATGAGCGATATACATTATTATGAAGTTATACCGGAAGCGCCGGAGGCTTTGACCACTTCATGCCGGAATTTCAAATCAACGAAGGCCGGATAATTTTTGACCAC
>Ga0182030_10023334_pt1 | contig 11449 bp, 6 predicted proteins | sample 812S3MmetaG_FD_121299 | JGI IMG/M metagenome (GOLD analysis project Ga0182030, IMG submission 121299) | Permafrost microbial communities from Stordalen Mire, Sweden - 812S3M metaG (Illumina Assembly) | ecosystem: Environmental > Terrestrial > Soil > Wetlands > Permafrost | place: Sweden...
CCGGTACTTGAATCGCTGCTCAAGCGCGCGATCGAGGGCAAGCAGGCTGCCGAGCAGGTGGAGTCCAGCCTGTCCGAACTGGCGCGCCGCATTTACGTTTCCGGCGGCATGAAGGTGGATACGGCCAGCGTGATGAAGCAGCGGGCGGAGATGGAAGCTCACCTGAAACTGGCCCGGGAAAGCGTCGCGGAGATCGATGCAATTGGCGTTCAGGTCAAAGACCTCGAGACTGGCCTGCTTGATTTTCCGTGCCGTCTTGATGACCAGGTGGTGCTGCTGTGCTGGCGCATGGGCGAGACTTCCATCGAGCATTGGCACACGGTCGAATCCGGCTTCCAGGGACGGCAACCCTTGGACGAGCGCTTCCGTCGCCGGTCGACTTCAGGTGGATCTGGTTCAGGCGGCTCAGGTTTGGGCGGTCAGGGCTCTGATGGATCGAGCAACCGTCCAAACTGAATCCAAGGACCGGGCCGCATGTATATCCCTGAGCAAGAAGTCCGCGCTGTGCTGACCTTCGAAGCGCTTATTCCCTCCATTTCTTCCGGTTGTTAAAGTGAGCGAAATCAAGCCTGTCTGCGTCATTCGTTGGTAGTGATGAGCTTCCTTCCTGCGCTCAATCTCCATCGGCAAGACTTTTCAAGCAATGCCACGCCGGGGCCTGAAGCGATACCCTTAAGGCGGCGCATCAAACGAAATAGAAGAGGAGCGGTAATGAAAATTGGAAAGTGGGCATGGGTGCTGCTGGGGGCCGCTCCGCTGCTGGCCGGATGCAAAGGCTTCTGGGATGCGCCGAGCAGCACAAGTTTCACTCTTTCCAACGGCGGCAACATGACCGTGATCCCGGGCGCGACGGGTACATCCACTATTACCGTGACGCCGGCGAGTTCGTTCACTGGGACCGTTGCGCTTACGTGCTCGGTTACGAGCTCGCCCACCGGCGCAACAAGCCCCACAACTTGCAGCCTTTCCCCGGCTTCGGTCACCATCAGCAGCACGACGGCCCAGACCTCCGCATTGAGCGCGACCACGACTTCCTCAACGACAGCCGGAGCATACCAGATAACAGTTACGGGCACCTCTGGCAGTGCTTCGCAGACTACCAGTCTGTGTGCCGAAGTGTCGTCGTCCTCGGGTAGCTGCACCGCCTCATCGGGCAGCGCTGGCGGAGTGTTCTACGTGCTCAACCAGGGAACCAAACAGATTGTGGCATATTCCATCAGCTCCGGCGCGATCACCCAAATTGGAAATCCATACTCGCTCTCTGCCGCGCCCTATTCCATCGCCATCGCCCCCAACAACAGCTTTCTCTACGTGGGCACGGCCACAGGCATCTTCCTGTTTGATATTGGCTCCAACGGTGCGCTAACCCTGGGCAACAGCTCCAACGTCATCTCGCAGGACATTGCCACTACCATGCAGGTGGACACAACCGGCTCGTGGCTGGTGGAGGCTGGACCCAACCTGGCCGAGCTTCTGGCCATTCCCATCAACTCATCCACCGGAGTGCCCACCTCCACCATCGAGCAAAACACCTTGCTGCCGGCAGCGACCGTACAGCAGCTCACAATCTCGCCTGACAATGCGCACGTCTTTGTGGCGCTTGGTTCCGCGGGCACTGAGGATGTTACCTTTGCCGCCGGCATCACCACTCCTTTCGGTTCCGTCGCCAACCTTCCGGTGCTCAACTCAGCAGGTGCGGCTCTTTCAGTAGCTGTGGACCCCAGCAGCCGCTTGCTCTACATTGGCGAGACCGCGGCAATTTCCGGTTCGAACACCGGGGGATTGCGGGTCATCAACTACGGCACACTTCAAGAGGTCACCGGCTCGCCCTTCGCGACCGGCGGTCTCGCGCCCGTCGCCATCGCTCCCACGCGCTACGGAGCTAACGCAGGGAACTATGTTTATGTCGCCAACCGCAGCGTCAGCGGCAGCTCCACCGGCAACATCGCGGGTTTTGCCGTCACGACTTCGGGAAGCACTTCAACGCTCACCGCGCTCGGCTCCATCGCGTCCGCAGGAATCACGCCGCTGGGGTTGGCACAGGACAATACTGGAAACTACATGCTGGTGGTGAACTCAGGCGGAAGCCCGGACCTGGGAACCTACACGTTCGACTCAACCACCGCCGGCAAGCTCGATTCCGCGCTCACGAGCGCTACAGGTACCGATCCCGTGCAAGCAAGCGCCATCGCGGCGGCGCCGTAAGAGCAGCGGTTAGTGACTAGTCGTTAGTTTTGTGTGCTGTGGGAGCAGCGAATCAAGTCACAGCCGAGCCGTGGGGAAAGATCGATCTTCTTTAGCAACCGTTGATGGTCGCACTGAAGCGGATTGCGAGGCAGCAGGCAGCTCCTCGGGTGGTCACCCACTAACCACTAATCCCTAACCACCACCCACTGCACCAGTGTTATTCTCAAGGTGATCGCCACAGGCTGTGTTCACGCAAACTCCAATACTTATCGTCCCATTCCCCCGGCGCTTCCGAGTTGCAGTGTTCTCGATGCTTCCGGTTTTTCTGCTTTTTGTCGTGGGTCTTTTAGGGCTTGTCTCCGGATGCGGTCGCTTCCGACACCAGGAATATGAAACCGTCTACGTTTCTGCGCGGCAGATGTATCTCCACGACCGCGTAGCGGCAGTTTCCGAGCGAGTTGCCGAGGTGGTGAATGGGCAACCGCTTCAGGTTCTGGAGCGCAGCCGCCGCTTCCTCAAGGTAAAGACAGAAAAGAACCAGATCGGCTGGATTGAAGAACGCGCCGTCATCGACAGCAACACATACAACGGATTCGTCAAGATGGCCGAAGAGCACAAAGACGACCCCGCAGCCGCAACGGCCACCCTGCGTGACGATCTCTACATGCACATTCTCCCCGGCCGCAAGACAGAGAACTTCTATCTGCTGCCGGGCAATGCCAAGGTTCAGCTACTGGCTCGCGCCTCGGTGCCAAAGGTATCCAGTCCGAGCCCGGCGCCGGTGGCAAAGCCCGACTCATCTAAATCGCCTAAGCCTGGAAAGACTTCCTCGCCGGCGCTCGGTTCGCATCCCAAAGGATCTCAGGCTCCCATTCCCAACCAGCCTGAATCCCCGTCTGCTCCAGTTATGGAAGACTGGTGGCTTGCGCGCGACGCGCAGGGCCGCACCGGCTGGCTGCTAGGCAACCGTCTGGATGTCGACGTACCGATGGAGATTGCTCAATATGGTGAGGGACAGCGTTTCATCGGCGCATGGGTGCTAACCAAGGTGACCGACCCTGGCGCCGACACCCCCGACCATGAGGAGTATCTCACCGTAACGGCTCCACTGCGCTCCGGGCTGCCCTTCGACTTCGACGAAGTGCGCGTCTTCACCTGGAGCCTCCGCCATCACCGCTACGAGACCGCATTCATGCTTCATCCAATCCAGGGCTTTTTGCCGGTGAGAGTTGGAAGCCAGGCGCCCGCTCAACCGGCAGGCAAGGGGAAGGACAAAGGCTCCAGCCGCGCTGCGCCGGAAGGCAGCGTGCCTACCTTCAGTTTCATTATCGCGGGAGGCCAGAATATCTCCACCGATCCAGAAACCGGCATCACCAGGCCGGAAAATCCGCGAACGATTCGCTACGAGATGATCGATACGCGCGTGCTGCGCGTCGGCCCAGACATGGCGTCCATTCCCGTGGTGCACGAACCGGGCGCAGAGAAACAGGCAAAGGATAAGAAGGCCGCGAAGAAGAAGCACAAATAGCCGGAGGAGAGGTTGTCAGTGGCGAGGGCCGTCCAGCGCGGGTTTGACTGGGTTGCGCTGTTTCATGGGTATTGACTCCGATGTCAGCGCCGGCCTGGCTTGCTTCTTGTCCTCGGGAATATCTACGACCACCTTGACGGCCTGATTGGCGCCCGGCGAATTTCCATTTGCGGCCAACGAAGGGCTCGCATTGGTCCGGGTTGCAGTTGCAGGCTTCAGCGGACGAGCGGTGGTCGCCGGAGCAGGTTGTGAGCTCCCCGGCTTTGCAGGAAGGGCCGCCGCGGCGTTCAGCATCTGGCTATCTGGCCCGTTTCCGGGGAACTGCTCGTCGGGCTTGCCGGCGATGGCAGCTTTCATAAACGTCATCCAGATGGGCAATGCGGCGCGGGCGCCGGTTTCCTTTTCGCCAAGAGATTGGCGGCTGTCGAAGCCGACCCAAACTCCGCATGTAACCGAGGGAGAGAAGCCGAGAAACCACGCGTCTGTAAAGTCGCTGGTGGTGCCTGTCTTGCCGCCCAGCGGATGGTTCATCTGCGCAACCGCCGCACCGGTGCCGCGTGCGGTCACCGCCTGCAGAAGCATCATCATGGTGCGGGCCGTCTGTTGGTCGATGACCTGGTTGACTTCGGGGCGATCTTCCCAGAGCGTGATTCCATCTGCGTTGGAGACCTTGCGGATAAGGTGCGGCGTGATCCGGATGCCATCGTTGGGGAAGACGGAATAGGAAGCGACCTGCTCCTGGAGAGAAATCTCAACTGCACCCAGTGCCACCGGCAGATAGGCGGGGATGTTCGACGTGACGCCGAACCGGTGGGCCATGTCGATGACTTTGTGGATGCCAACATGCGCGGCCAGCTTGAGTGCAGGAATATTTCGCGACTCGGCGAAGGCGTTGACTATGGTCATGCGCCCTTTGTAGTCGTTCTCGTAGTTGTGCGGCGTGTAGTCGCCGAAGCGCACCGGCCCATCGACGATGGTGTCGTCAGGCTTGACCCCGTCTTCAATGGCGGCTGTGTAGACATAGGGCTTGAAGCTGGAGCCGGTTTGCCTCTCCGCCTGGGTCGCACGATTGAACTCGGAGAGCGCGAAGTCGCGCCCCCCGACCATAGCCAGCACGTCGCCGCTGGTGTTGTCGACGGCCATCAATGAGCCCTGTGCTCCGGAGTCCTGTTCGAGTGTGGCGCGGCGGGCAGCGCCTTCCGCGGTGGCGGCGAGATGAACGTAAATGATGTCGCCTGGCTTGACGAGGGCATCGCCGGAGCGCTGGCTGGTCCACTGCCAGTCGGGTTGAAGCAAGATGACCTCAGCGCCCTGCTCGCCGGGGGCTCCGATGCGAGCGTGGATCTCCAGGGGTAGGACGCGAGTGACGAGGGCGTGAACGTAGTCGCCAGGTCCGGCGACCACAGCCCAGTCGGGATGACGATAGTCCTTCAGCGTGGTGTTGGCGTTTGCCCCTGTAGCGAAACCATTATCGATTACGTTTTCCAGGCGACCTTTCCATCCGTGGCGGCGCTCGTAAGCAGCCAGGCCATCGACAACCGCGCGATTGGCGACTTGCTGCAGGTCCAGATCCAGTGTGGTGTCGACGCGCAGGCCGGCTTCGTGGACCTGCTCGGCGCCAAAGCGCTTCTCCAGTTCCTGTCGCACCTCTTCCTGGAACCACGGCGCAACCGAGCCTTGCGGTTGAGCGACATGGAGACCGAGTGGCGCGCTGCGCGCCTGTTCGGCCTGTGCATGGGTGATGACGCCGTCTGACTCCATCTCCGAAATCACCAGGTTGCGCCGGCGAAGCGCCTTCTCAGGATTGACCAGGGGCGAGTAGGCATACGGAGCCTTGGGCAGACCGGCCAACATCGCCGCCTCAGTCAGTGACAAATCTTTGGCGTGCTTTGAGAAGTAAAACTCCGAAGCGGCTTCAAAGCCGTACATGCCACTTCCGAGGTATATCTGATTGCCATAGAGCGTGAAGATCTGTTGTTTGGTGAAGGTTCGCTCAATCTGGATGGCGAGGTAGGCTTCCTGGAGTTTACGGGCAAAGTGACGGTCGGCGGAGAGAAAGAGGTTGCGCGCCAACTGCATGGTGAGGGTCGAGGCGCCCTGAGAGCGATCGTGGGTGCGCAGGTCGTGCACAATTGCGCCGCCGATGCGCAGTACGTTGACCCCCCAATGAGATTCAAAGCTCTTGTCTTCAATGGAGATAACTGCTTGCCTGAGGACGGGGGCAAAGCCGTCGTAGCCGACCACTTCGCGGCGCTCCAGCGCAAAGGAGCCAATGACTCGCCCCTTGCGATCGTAAAGATCGGTCAGTGTCGAGGGGCGGTAATGCTCCAACTCATCGATCTGAGGCAGATCAACCGAGTAGACGAGGGTGAGCCCAGCCAGGGAGCCGGTGACCACGGCGAGCACAAGCAACACTGCAAGCGCAGAGCGACCGGCGAGCTTGCGGCGCTGCTGCATGGGAGTCCGCGCCCCACGGAGCGTACGGCTCCGGTCGGGTACGCGCAACTCCACCGGCTGATCGGGGGTGACAGCCAAGGGATTCAGGCCTCGTATGCATTTCTCCAACATGCAGGAGAAAAAGTGCTTCAGCTCAAGGCTAGCATTTTAGCGAAGTCCGGGGGGAGCCTTAGAACGGTTCAGCTGTACCACTAAGGTGCAAGACGGGAAAATGAGGGCGGCAAATGGGAGGGGCGCAGCGGAAAGCTGCGCCCCGATTTAAATCGCCATTTATTGCTTCAGGCGCTTTTGGCCTTCAGCAGATCGAGCGCTTTGTTCAACATATCGTCGCCCTTCGGGGCGGGAGCGCCTTCTTCCTCGTCGTCGATGGGCGAGGCCACCACCACATTGGGCGTTACCGCATTGTCCTGAATCTTGTTGCCCGAGGGGCTTTGAAACTTAGCCACTGTAAGCAGGAGATCAGCGCCGTCGGGCAATTCGATGGATTTCTGGAATGAGCCTTCGCCGAAGGTGCGCTCGCCGACCACATCGCCGCGTTTCAGATCCAGAACTGCATTGGCAGCCAGTTCCGGACCGCCATAGGTGCCTCGGTTAACCAGCACTGCGAGGGGTGCGGCGGTAAGGAACTTCGCCGGATCGGCAGTGAATGTCTGTGTTGTGAATTGCTGACCTTGAAGCGTGGCCAGAATTCCTTCCTTGATGAAGAAGTTGGCCAGCCGCACTCCCTGAGACGCATCGCCGGTGGTATCGCGCAGATCGAGCAGGATCTTGTTCCCCTTGGGCGCGGCCTTGATCTTCGCCGCAATTTCATCCACGCGGTCTGCGGTCAGTGCGCCGGGCTTCAGGTATAGGATGCTGGCGTTGTCGTAGGCTTGTGTGCTGAGGGCTGGAGGCGCCGCGACGGAGCGCGTCAGTGTCAAATGGTCTGGGTCCGGCTTGGTGGGGCGAACCACCGAGAGAGCGATCGTGCTCCCCGATTTGCCTTCAAGCATGAGACGGATGACCGCCAGCGAGAGCTCGCGGGTGGACTGGTTGCCGATGGACTCGATAACGTCACCGTCGGACAGATGGGTGTCGGCAGACGAACCGGGAATCACGTTGACAACTGTGGCATACCCGTAGCGCTTGGAGACCGTGATTCCTACCTGGGCGGCGCCGGAGACCGGCTCTTCCTTGTAGATCTTGTATTCGGTCGGGGTCAGGTAGCTCGAGTCGGCGTCGAGCGACTCAAGCAGCCCGTGCAGAGCGCCCGTGGTGACGTCACCCATGCTGGGCGGAGTCACGTAATCGGACTGGATCTTTTGGAGAACCTCCGCATACACGCGCATCTGGCGGTAAGCGCCGTCCTGATCGCTGCCGGCATGAACGCCGAACAGGCCGAATTCGCCCATGGCAAAGCCCAGCCCAAGTGCGGCAAAGATGGCTACGGAAAGCACAAAGACAGTACGTTGAAAGAATCGGGACACACACACCACCAGGGCGGACCCCAAGGGGAAGCAGGCCGCATACCCATTAGACGCATGATAACGCAAGTGGTGCCTTGACTGTGCTTCTGAAGGAGTTCCTGGGGCCGGCGAACTGGCAAACCTGCCGTTCTTGCCTGGAAATGGCCAATGCCAGATTCTGCGCGCAAGTGCCTAGGAGGAGAAGAAGCTGAATCCTTTCTTCTTTTCCTTTACCACGGGCCGTCCGCAGACGGATTCGGTCATCTGCTTGATCGCCAAGGAGATCGGCGAACTTTCCCCGGTGAGCGGGGTGCCACTGTTCTGCATCCGGCGCACGGCGGCATAGTCATTGGGAATCTTCCAACGAACAGGTCTGGTCAAAGCTTTGGCAACCTGCGCTTCGTCGAGTCCTTCGGTGCCCGAGTCGAAGCGATTAACAACAATTTCAAGCGTTACGCCGCCTTCACCGGGGAGCTGCTTGATCAGTCGATTCGCGTTGCGGAGTTCGGGAATGCCGAGTTGAGTAACCAGATAGAGAGTTACGGATTCATCGAGGCGATGAGCACGCTGCACGTCGAGTTTCGATCCCGCATCGAGAACCACGTATTCGAAGCACTCCAGGGCAATTCGCAGCAACGTGCTGATCGCGTCTTCGCCGGGCTGGAACGGGCTAATATCGGTTGGTGCGGCCAGAACGAACAACCCCGAGTCATGCTTCACCAGCAGGGATGAGAGAAAATGCGAATCGAGCCGGCTGGAATTCTCAAAGGCGTTTACCGTGGAATACAAGCTTCTGACCCCCAGGTTGAGCGCCGCATCGCCCATCGGTAGATTCAGGTCGATCAGGAGCGTGCGTTGACCGGAGGTTTCGGCCAGCGATACAGCAAAACTTGTGGCCAGCGTTGTCACTCCCGAACCGCCCTTTGCGCTAAGAAAGACAAACAGCTTGCCGTCTGCGTCTTGGGGCAAAACCTCTTCCTCGACAATCTGCTCCGGTTGAGCCTCCAGACGCCGGGCCCAGGCACGCACCAGGGCCTCCGACATGGCGCTCGGAGTGATTGGCATACGGAGAAACTCGCGAGCGCCCGCACGCAGGCAGCGGACCATCAAGCCGGGATCGACAGTCGCCGAATACACAATTACATTTGTCCCGCCTTCGGCAGAAATGTTCTCCACAAGGTCAAGGGTGTACTCCGGGTCGCTGTCCAGATCAATGATGACGACATCGAAGCTCTTCTTGAGCATGCGCGTCACCGCTTCAATATCCGGAGGGTAGGAGATGAATTCCCGGATTCGCCCATTGGGGAACTTGTCCAGCGCCCGAATCGCAACGTTGCGGCGTTCGTCGTCCGGGCTAATGACCGCAATGGACAACGGTTCAGAGCCGAGCCGTCCCGGAATTTGGCCTGAAGCAGACATGGGGGAATGACCGTATCTCCTAGAGTGTAACGCGCTGTGCAGACGAGCCCACGTTATCCCGAAGGTTCCTCAACCGCACGATCGACCGCAGCGGGAACAGCGTCAATGTTTACCAGAGAATCTGCAGGTGAGCAAGAGAATGATTCCCTGTCGCCGATTCACGGCAAAACCAGAATAACAATGTTCGGTTCCGGCGATTCCCGGATAGCACGAGAGCGGCGCGTTAAACGTCACGCAGGACCGATCTTGGCCAATCTCTCTAAAGCCATCTACGGATGTGGTGCAGAAGTAATCACGGATGAGCTGCAGGTGAGCGTCTTTAGGATGGAAAGCTAAGGACTTCCTAAGATACTCATTCTAATGACGAAAATCTGGTGGCGGGAGGCAGGATCGAACTGCCGACCTACGGGTTATGAAGGGAAAATCAGCCCCAATTTGGAACAACGCTAACCAATTAAGACCAACAAAACGTTACTGATCCCGCTCGTGTCGTTGGTTCCATTTGGGTTACTTAGGCCCCTATTCCCGGACAGAACCCGGACAGGTTGCAGATCATTCTTTTTGACTCGACTCGCACTGAGTCTATGAGAGCCCCGTTTCAAAAGTCAGATGGCATCACGAGGAGGTTTGTCAGATTCATCGGCCTGTAGGGTCATGCGTCGGGCATCGTGGGTAAGGTACCCCGGGAGACAAAAGCTCGCACACGGTCAACAGAACTCCAGCAAAGGGTAACCCAGGAATGCTTGCTGGGCGGGATTTGAGGCACCGTTCGGGCTGAGGCGAAGTTATGGCGACCCCGCAGACTCGCTCTGTGCAGAGATCGAGATTCCGAAGCCAGTGACGGACTTAAGCTACGATTTCTCCATGTGACGATCTGGAAGCTGATTGAGGCTAAGCGGGCAGGGGCGGTGAGCGGGCTCAGCCCGTCGTTACGCTAAGAGTTTTCGAGTGCCTCGCGACGAATCAGAATACTCCCTCATCACTTCACCCGTTTCGCGGTTAGTTCTTCCGTTGCGAAATCTCCCACTTTGCGAGTGAACTTGATCTCGTCGCCGGAAACCTTTCCTGTGTAGGTAATCGCGATCTTGTTACCCATCATGTCAATGTTTTCAACAAACGAGATATCATCGCCTTTGATTGATCCATCTGTTATCTCGGTTGTTCCGTTGTCGTTCTTGGCGGTGCCGGTGAGCTTGTCGCCATCAACCTTGAAGGTATAGGTGTAATGCTGTTCGCCTATTTGAGTGGTGAATGTTGAGGTCCACTGTCCACTGACATCCGCGGCCAATGCTGCCAATGTCATACCTGCAACCAACGTCGTCATAACGAGAATGCTGCGAAGTTTCATCGATTCTCTCCTTGTGAAACAGGGTTTCTGCTTGCCGCCTGGCTGCTAACCAATATACATAGAAATGCGCGCGCAGCGATCGTAGAGGGCGATCGACCTCTTACGGGAGGTTCCGCGATTCAAGGCCGGGCTGCCGGAATGATCACGTTGGGCGAGCAATGCACGGGCCAGGTCATGCAACTTGGCGCAGGCAAATTCGATCGGACTCTTACGCCTGGACACTCTGTCGCCACCACCCGGGGCTGAAGCGTTGAAATTTCTGTGCGCCGTCGCGTTTGCGGGACTCGCTAAAGATGACCAACTCGCGCTTTCTGCTCTAGAAAGAGCGCGGGCAGTTGCAGCGTCCTGAAACAATTGGCAGGTCGTGCCCATGCGGACCAGGGGAGCGGCAGGGCATTTGAAAAACCCGGACAGTTCCCGGACAGTTGGCCCAGATAGGCACGACGCGATCAATTAGGCCTCATCTAACTCTTTTATTTTCTGAGTAGTTTTGGTGGCGGGAGGCAGGATCGAACTGCCGACCTACGGGTTATGAATCCGTCGCTCTAACCATCTGAGCTACCCCGCCGGAGTGTTGCGCCTGGTGTACGCCTCGAAGGCGCGGGCCGCACAGGCCCACCAGAAGGAAGTGACGGCCGGAGACGGCGCACGATTCCCTCCCTTGATGATACGGGGGGCCGAAGAACAGGTCAAACCCGTTAGATGGGTTTGGGAAGGTGCCGGAAGGCGGGAAAGTTCTGCGCATCGCGCGCGAGATGAACCCAGGCCGCCCAGTCCTGTAAACTCGCCTGCATGAGCACGTTCCGTATCGCGGCGGTGATACCAGCACGGCTGAGTTCGACGCGGCTAAGCCGCAAGGTGCTGCGGACGATTGCCGGACGCCCGATGGTGGAGTGGGTATGGCGTGCGGCAGCTAGCAGCGGCTTGATGGATCCCGTGGTTGTGGCCACGGACTCGGAGGAAGTGGCCTCGGTTTGCCGGGAGCGCGGGATTCCGGTTGCGATGACTTCGCCGGAGTGCCCAAGCGGGTCGGATCGGGTGAGGGAAGTAGCCCGCCAAATTGGC
>Ga0182030_10023337_pt1 | contig 11447 bp, 7 predicted proteins | sample 812S3MmetaG_FD_121299 | JGI IMG/M metagenome (GOLD analysis project Ga0182030, IMG submission 121299) | Permafrost microbial communities from Stordalen Mire, Sweden - 812S3M metaG (Illumina Assembly) | ecosystem: Environmental > Terrestrial > Soil > Wetlands > Permafrost | place: Sweden...
AACAAGAACATTTCAAAACAGGTTACAAAATACACCATTTCTCTCTGATATGTTTTACTTTACGATAGCGTGGGAGTTCCTGCAAAGCCTTAGGTACCCTTACAAAGACAACGCCACGACAAGTAACATTCCTGAAGAAAGTAGCATGCGGGAAAATGGTGCTTCCAACATGATGGCAGCGATGAGAGCTCTTGCCTTCCGAAACACAAGTGTTCTGGATGACGAAGTGCTCTGTTTAAGCGTTCTTTTGAACCTCGATGTACATATCATACTTCAGACTCCACCCGCAGACCGCATGATGAAGATCTGGTCTCTTCAGAAAATTCTCTACCCATCGATGATATTCTGGGATGGGCCAAGGTTGGAACATCCGGGCTTTAGATGGGCTACAGCTACTCTACTTCAAGGACGAATCCACAATCCAACGGCTTATCAAGTTGAACGCACCTGCGCCAAGCTACTTAGCTCAGGCCTATTAATTCAATATCCTGGAGTTGTCTTGTCTGGTTTGATCAACCCAGTACCAGCGTTCTATTTCTCTGACCAGACGGAAGGAACATATCAGGTGATATGCTTGAACAAAACTAAAGGGGTTATGAGCGAGCAAGACTGTCTGACGCCATCACGAGTCGATGACCCTAATTGTTTTGAACGTCTAGCTATCATCATGTCTAGGCCACTCGGCGATACTACTAAAGGAGAACGTAATAGCAATTCTCAGGCTATATTGGCCTCGGTTATGAGGTCAAGAGATGGTATCATTTACGTGGAGTCATTATATACCGTCTCTATTGTTGCAATCGGGTCGCTTGAGGAGCATCTTCGGAAAGAAAAAGAGGCCAATGAAGCTTGGTTACAGCATTGGATGACGTCTCTGGTCGTCAATGATAATATAGGGGAGAATTTGGGAGTTGACATTCAAGATTTGGACGAGACGGAAACAACTGGGAATCCTTTGATAGATGATCTGGGTGAGCCAAAAGAGTGGCTTCTGAGGGGAAGAAGAACAGATGATGATCAGAAGTGGTGTGTTGATTGAAAATGTTTTTTGTCCTTAGAGAATTGTTTGCCTACTTCTGGTCTCCCTTCGTCCTATGTTTATCTGTGAAAAATAAAATAAAAGCCTGCTTTGGTCAGACTTCGATTTCTAACTATAGTCCTGGTGATTCTTTGGTCTTCTGGGAGAAGTTTTGGGACCATTCCTGCTGGCACTTGCCGATATGCACGTTGTGGAGGGCATTCCAAGAGTTTTTGGGGCAGTGTTCGCTATACAGGGCTAGAAGAATCCCATTTTTTTCTCTTCCAGAACTTTACATTGTGGAAAGCGTTTAGCGGCGTAGTAGGATACTAGTAGTATATGATGTTGAGGCTCTGCGCGGAGGCTTTCTAGTACGGCCAAATTTAAGGCGTATGCCTTCCGTGGTTCAGACCACTTCTCCCTCTTTTACAAGTTCTCCGCATTCCTTCTGCTCCTTGCCATTCTTCTCTTTCGGAGACTTTATCTCCTCGGTTTTTCTCGCCAATATTTGATCCCAATTTGAAAAGCTCATCAATATTTTCGAACTTTTGCAGGTCTGGTACTTATTCCACCAACTTTCGTTGCTCTTATGCGGGAACAAATTCCAAGCTATCATTGATGCCTCTTCCTTCGTCGTCAATTCCAGTCTCGCATACGCTGCTGCACGGAAATCTCTACCCTCAGAGTCATGGCGCTCAACCTCCAAGTTCGAACCAATTCGATACTCATTATCCCCTATCCTCTTTGCTACAAGTATTGTTGCGGTAAGCAGAAGTGTAACGGAGAGTAACTGAGAAAACAAAGTTGCCATCCCCAAGGTTATGACATGGGAGCCGAATCCGATCCAGCCAAGGATCCTGGAGAAATAATAGAGTCGTGGATTTGGCGGTTGGGGAGTTGTTAATAAACATCCAATCAAGATTCCCCGAGGAGTAATTATCGTGACCACCCTTCCATCTGGCAATGTCCAAAATGTTTTGACTCTGTCTAAGGACATATTCATGGCGTTTTCCGTAGCTTTGTCCAGCGCTATTCGATGTTGGCCAACAGCGATCCGTCGCACCACCACCGAGATAAGCATTGAGAGCGTGTTTGTAAAGCCCCACCAATCTCCCATGATACAAGCAAATGTTAATATTGGAGTCAGTGCTACAGCTCCTACGATAAAGCCAATAAATTCCCTCCCAATATGCATCGTTCTTCTCGGGAATTTGGAAATTCGGATAGTAGTCGATGACCATGTTAGGTCTTGGCAAATGAGCCAGCGGCAAAACCATCCCGCTACATCGGTGGCCATCATGCCATCTGTAATGTTGTAAACCGAAAACCCAGGGATGGGTTTCACAAAACCGTTATTGGCAATGATATACCCTCCGAGAAGTGGTAGGTACTCTGTAACCCTATTACAAGCTAATCTTCCTATCGCAAGATTCAGTTCATCGACACCGAGTAGCGTAACGAGGCCAAGAGCGTCAATGCGAAATGGGGCCCATGTTTTGAGGAAATGTAGAGGCATTTTCGCTTTGGTTAATTGTGTAGCTATTTTGTAGCATAATAATTTAAGAATGGTAGTAGTATGAAATACATCTGACAACTAACAAGCTAGAGATTCGTGATGTTGTAGCTATATATGTGTCCGACCGAACTCAGCCTTTAAGCTGGTAACCTCATATAAGGCTCCCTCGATAGCCTCATGAATGGGCTGTCAACCACCCTGAGACGAAATTGGGCTAATATCCGCATTGCTGCGCCACCACCACTCAAAAGTGCTTTTCGATACAAGATTGAGCATTCCTGCTGCTGCCTAAATCAAAATGGAATTCTTCTCGTACGAATGAAGTGAGAAGGAAAACATTCTGCAGGAGCGAGCGAGGCATACGAGGCAAAACGGCGCTATATGAGTTAAGCGATTTTTGGCAAATTCTTAGTGAAAAATCGACCCGTTGAGGCTTAGCGAAGAGTGAAGCTACACAACTTGAGATGTAACTTTACAATGCAACCTAAAGCCGATTCAAGTGAGTAAAACCTCTTAGTAAAAAATCGCGCTTGCCTGTGGGGGTATGAGCTTGCTCACTGGCTCTGCTAGCAAAACCTCCCTGGAGATTCCTCCTGCCGTGTACTTTGATCACAGACTACCGTATAGTCTGGTCTATAAACCTAGTACTAATTTGCAAGCCCACCGTTACTTTGAGTTCAGATTTAAATGTAATTTTGTAACAATAAATTTATATTCTATGCTCTATACAAAGAAAACGTTTGGCAGAGTCGTATTCGCATCCATCGACCTCACTGGCACATTATAACTTTGCCTTAACTTTTAACGGCGGGATAGGGCCGAAAATACAGATTGAAGCTCGGAGTCGAGTACATAAAAGACACAACTGGCCCGGATCTTGAGATGGCAAGTTCACTAAGCAATGGGACATGTTGTACGCGCCTGAAGAGGTAATTCAAATCACGATCAAGATTACAGCAATGGATGATATTCTTCCTGAAGCTACACCTATATATTTGTTGGAGTTTTTCTGGGGTAAAGGTCAAACGTTCGCCACGCTCGTTCTCTTCTCAGAAGATGATACTAACAAGGCCATAATTTGTGAATAGCGCAAAGACTAAATAAGATCTAGTGAGGAGGTTCCCTAATGTCGACGGACTGGGATTAATGTCTTGAAGGAGCTATATTTTGTAAAGCCATTAAAAAAAAGAAGACAATGCGGCTTGTTTCAAAGGAACAAGTATTTAAGTATCTGAAGGCATGTACAAAACACAACAATAAAGGCTTCTAAGACTGTTCAACGGAAGATTTTAAGTTAAGTAGAGAACGACAATCGAGAGTGAGTCTCCTTAGGCCATATACATGCTTCTAGAACCACTGGTACTCCCGTGCTCCCTAGCTATGGCTATATAGCTTAGGCCGCTACTCCTAGAATCTTGTAAATCTCGGGTTGGTAAGGTCGAGTTGGTAAGGCTGCCACTAATTTATGTACTCAGCTACTACTGAATTTTAGGACTGCCAATTATCCTAGGTAAAAACACCTCATCAAAACTCTCAAGATTACACCAGCGTAATATCTCCCAAATTTCGCAAGATTTCCCCATTTTGGTTCAATCCTAATGATTCCAGCTGCCCATTGCTTATCAATTTTCCCGGTTCTGAGTGCTCTGAGCTCGTGAGAATTTGCTTGACTAGTCGATGTTGTGGCTAACGCTGTGCAGGATCAAGCCTGAATGCTATATTGCTATATTGATACAGAGCGCAATTGTAGCTGAGGAGGGGAAACAAGCTCCCTGCTTACTAGCTTGAGCTCTTGTTCACGATTGCCCACAGTCTATCTACTGTTGCTTACAAGCCCAAAAAGAGCCCCCCCCCAAAAGAGGCCTCAAGTTTCGGCGGTATCTCATTTAGTATTGTTCGAAATACACGAATATCATAACGACCCATAAGAGAATCTCTGTATACTCAACCTATCTAGCGCAGTTTCTAAGCTTGGCGTTATTTTCTTAGGATGTCTATTGCAGAGTACAAGTTTTGCAGGGCCGGGATTCGCTTAGACGCATGCTAGAGACTAGAATAGAAGGCCGTCACAATTTTTATTGACTTCAAGGTCACATCTCAATATTTCTGATGCCCGCCCTAGAGTGATTTTGAGAATACGAACCAATATTTGATTAGATAGATTCCGCTTTAATAGCGGTTAGTAAATTGGCGAATGAAGCGGTGAAGCTGAATGCGTGGCGCTTTCTGCCATGGCTGAGTGGGTGGTATAGTACAATTAATATAGGGCCACAGTTTGAACCTTGCAGGCTAGGATAGAGGACGAGGTCGTGCAGCACCACTCCTGTACTACCGTGTACCCGGGAGGACTCAGCAAGGCTTGAACTACTGTATCAGGTTACATTGCGTTGGATCTCGAAGTGAGATTGTTTACTCAATGCCTTCAAGGCTGAGATATGTTGAGCCAAGGCGAGTCAGGTGAGCTGTTGTGAGCTAGAGACAAACAGCATGAGCCGGCAAAGCCTTTTACATTAGATTTTGGAATAGTGGATTGGGAGAACTTAAAGATGGATGATTTCTATTGTTTGTATGGGCTTAAAAGATCTAAAAGAAGCCGTATCAACACTACTGAGAGCTAGCCATGAGTCTCTTTTACTGCCTCTTCAATTACTCGAAGATACAACGCCACATCCGTGGACCTGCATATACCCAATCAGCCTATTTATTGACCTGCCCCCAATCCTTCTCCAAAAAGCTGCCTCAACCATTTCTACGTGAGAACGACTCCAAAACGTTCAACTCTTCTACCCTTGGTGTCTTTCTGTAATGCAGGTCTTATTTCACTCAAGGGGCCACCTAGTAGCTCAAGTTTTCATATACCGTCTACTAGTAATCCAAGCCATTACAGCACTTCAGTTGACTTTTTAAGAATGCTCCCCGATTATTCAACTTGGAGTAGACAAGCTTGACTTGCTCCTCGAATTGAGTTTGAGTTAAAAGGAGTGGTCGACCAAGACGCTTTCAAAGAGTTGGTTTGCCTCTAGGTGTATAAGCGAATTGCATCTGGCGAATTATGTCCTGCATATCGATCAATCTGAGACTAAGGCTATCCAATTGTCACGTATTATAGTGCTCTTTCAAATGAAGTGAAGTATGTGATAATATTCTACAGAACTAAGTGGTGCTCGAGTGAAACGAGAGTATTTATAGAGAGCTTCGCTAAGCGCGTCACGTGCTCATAGCACGTGATTTACCTGCTCCGTGACACCAATACTATATAGAGGCTGAAAATTGCGTCTTTGATCGTGGGAGATGTTTTTGAGGGAGAATTTGAAAATAAAAGCCTAGTCCAGTTGAACCAGGACATCCTATGATATCCGATATTTCAATGTACTCAGAGGCTGAGAATAGAACACAAATTCAATACGAGTTCAATTCATGCAGACCTACGGAAGAACTTTGTCATGGTTCTCTGCTTCCCTAAGTTAGAGTAACACTGGCACTACAGGGGCTGCAAGAATTCCCTGGCGGGCGGTGAAGCGATAGTGTTCCACGACTGATAAGCTTTGGATTTTGCAATAGGCTTATAGGCTGATCGATTAAGGAATGCTATCGGTTGGCTAGCGAGCTCTTGTACCCCCATACTAGTGGGTATTACCGTACTTTTACCCGCTGTACCTCCGCAATCTAATTTGGCAACCGGGGGGCGCAAAGCCAACCCGCCTTTGGCCCAAGCCCCAGAGCTTTTCTATCCAGGCAGATTGATTGCCTGAGAATGCTTTATTCATAACATGCCCAACTGCCTTAGGCGCCATGAGGTCAAGTTCTTATCATCCGACACTTCTACCCCTCCGCCCTAGCTCTCTCTATATATTTTACCTCTCTCCGGTTGCTTTTGATTGTCCTGTGAATTCTAATCCTTGGCTCCTGCTACGTTCGTACAGTAGCTCCGGCCTGCATCAAGTGGCGGACAGACCCACAGGCCCATTGGACAAACTGTAATTGATCAGCCTCCACAATTACTGAACAACGGTAAGGATAAAATTGTTTCGAGAACTTCCATCACCCATGTTTGGATAGTCGATATGCATACGATATGCACATTGCCACCAACTTGTTGCAGGAAAACCCCGCAACAGGAAAGTCGTTAAGGCTTCAATAGACGCCTTGATAAAGACCTTCCTGGACAGGCTGAATTTTCGTAGCACCACATATGGGGAGTATCATCAGGCCAGAGATCTGGGCTACCCATTCCAGAGGGATATTTAACTAACGCTTCGCGATTGGCAATGAAAGGCGTGCGCGATAGCATAAATCCTAGGTCTGTAGCACGCCACCGGGTATACCTATCGCCTTATCGTCCTCCGAGGATGAACGCTCGTATACGTCTGGATTAGAGCAGGGGCTTAGGAATGTTATAAGGATAAAACGGAGCGCGCGACAAGCGTATGCTTGCACAGCTCCTCTGCCCCTCAGACGATTGCTATTGTTTCCACACAATATGGCTCCTACCGCTGACTCGATCGTCGTTGGGGCGTTCAATCCCGTCGAGGGTAAGGTCGTCTCGGTTCCCAGCCACCATGCTATCGATGAGAAGCGCCGCCTCTCTGTCGACGAAGAAGAGATTGGCAAAAATGGTACGGTCAACACAACCAGCGAGATCAAGGCTCTTCCAGAGTACGATGATGCCGAGCCCGACGAGCATGGTCACAGTAATGACGTTATCATCGTCACGGGTTCCGATGCAGCCAACCATATGCTACCGCTGCGGGACGACCACGAGCCCTCTTTGACCTTTCGAGCTCTCTTTTTGGCCACTATTCTCTCTGGTTTCCAGGCCTCTGTGTACCAGATCTACATGTTCAAACCGACTTTGATCACAATCCAGGGAACTTTTATCGTCCTCATTGCCTACTTCCTCGGCAAAGGATGGGCAGCTTTTCTTCCCCGTGGTGATCGATACGAGGCTCGATGGAGGGAGCGAGGCGGGCAGGGCAAACCTCCCCGATGGATCGCCATCATCTCCTTTTTCAACCATGGACATTGGAATCTGAAAGAGCATGCAGTATGCTCCATCACTGCCACGTCCGCCTCCAACGCTGCTGCTAGCATCCAAGTGTTCGCGGCACAAGACCTCTTCTACAACCTGCCCTTGAAAGCGAGTACGGTTATCTTAGCTATAATCTCAATTGGGTTGTTTGGTTACGGCCTCTGCGGTCTCATGCGTCCAATTGCGGTCTGGCACGTCGAGGCAGTCTACTGGAGTACTCTTCCCACCGTAAAAACGCTCCAGGGACTCCATTGGCAGTCCGTGAAGAATTCTAAGCCTCTCCGATATTTCTGGTACAGTTTTACCAGCATGTTCGCCTATGAATTCTTCCCTGCCTACATGTTCCCATGGCTCAACTCTGTCTCTGTCCCTTGCCTAGCCGCAATGAAAGCTACTGGCAATCCGGCAGCTGTAGTCACAAACCTCTTCGGTGGGGCCACCAATAACGAGGGACTGGGGCTTTTTAATTTCTCTTTTGACTGGCAATATGTAAGATGACCCAGCGTTCCTCCTGTAAAAAGGCTGATCGAACTAATCTCCCGCAGATCACCTCCTTCAATACCGCCCTTCCTCTCAAGCTGCAATATCATACGCTCGCGGGGTATATTGTCTGCTATGCCGCGATGCTCGGCATCTACTATTCCAATGCCTGGGATTCAAAGTCACAGCCATTCATGTCGACGCGACTTCGAACAGAGAACGGCTCAGTGTACCCTAGCGCGGACGTCTTCACGGGTGGTATCCTCAACCAGACCGCTTTAGCCGAATATGGTATACCCAGACTCACTGGGAGCTTCGCGTACTCAATGTTCATAGCGAATGCTTCTGTAAGTACCCAAGCTAATACAACTTAACCACCCATCCGTCACGGACTAATTATCTCCTAGATCGGCGCACTGATCGCGCACTGCTTCCTGTTTTGGGGTGGAGACATTGTCAGAGCGTTCAAGAGCGCAAGAATCGGAAATTATGCCGATCGACATCATGCGTACATGGCCAAGAATTACAAGGAAACACCATATTGGTGGTATGTTGCCGTACTTGTCATCAGTTTCGTTCTTGGAATCATCGTCATCGTCACGGATCACATTTCCCTTCCGGTTTGGGCGTATATTGTGGCGCTGCTGCTAGGAATATTCATCGCACCCTTGGTAAGAAATTTCACATGCAGTACTTGCTTATAGATCACGTTTTCTGACGCTATAGCAGAGCACCCTGCTCTATTCTCGTTACGGCAACGGTATTGCCACGAACAACCTGTCGAAAATGCTGGCAGGTTTGCTGATCCCTGGACGCCCAGTTGGTAACATGTACTTTGCTGCTTGGTCGCACAATGTCATTGCAAACGCCGTCAACTTAAGCAATGATCTGAAGTTAGGTGAATATCGTGCGTGTTATTTCCCCGTGCCATCCGTGGACCTGTGTGCTAACCCTTCAACACAGTCAAGATTCCTCCCCGTGTCATGTTCCTTACTCAAGTCTATGGCACTACATTGGGCGGTTTTGTCAATTACGCCGTCATGATCGGCATTGTAAATGGCAATCGTGACCTGCTCGTTAATAGCAACGGCGACTCTTCCTGGAGCGGTGCGACAATGCAATCGTACAATACTAACGCAACCTCTTGGGCTCTGGCCAAATACCTCTACAAATCTGGCGCCAAGTATGCAATGGTTCCCTGGGGGCTAGCTATTGGTGCCGCTATGGTTGCTGTCCATCGCGTCTTTGTATATGTAGGTACCCCTTATTTGCCGCGTTTTGATCCACTACTTTATCTTTTCCCCCACTGACTCCGGGTTCTCTTAGTTTGTCCCCAAGATTCGAAGATTCGATACAACAGAGGTCAATCTACCCCAGTTCATCCAATACGCCGGTTACATCCCCTATAACGCGTCCCAGACTTGCGTCATCTTCAGCCAGTTGATTGCCGGATTCTTCGTGCAGTTGTACCTCCGAAACAAAAAACCGCGCATCTTCAAGGACTACATGTACTTGGTCACTGGTGCTTGGGACGGTGCAAGTCTCACAGCACTCTTCATTCTTTCATTTGCGGTCTTCGGCGCCGGGGGTCGTACTGTTCCCTTCCCTCAATGGTGGGGTAATAACGTCAATGGTGACTCGTTCGACTTTTGCCCTGTGCCGTCCGATTAGGCGTATATTGTTGGCCATGACTGTTTTCCGTGGGATATATCCAGGGGGTTCTATACATCGCCTTACAGTTTTAACTGGCTTCAATGGGAGGGCTCTGTATATGCCGTTTGAATAGTTAGAGTCTCATAGATTTCGCGTCAACTTGACAGTTCATCCAAAACCCTTACTTTCTTCAGTGTCCAATTTAAAAATAACTGAATTGGGGATACGCACCTTCTTAGAGCCCAGCGCGTCAAGGAGAGGACATCTTCATCAAATCACGGGACTCTAGCCAGAAATATCGTCTCGCAGAGAGTAACACGTGATAGATCCAAGTGCAGACGAGGCTAGGAGAGGATCTTCACCAGACAGCCCAGGATCTGCCCAGTTCTCCGTCTTGTCTTTCTTCCCTCAGTCGTTTCCCTGATGTTTGTAGAAAACTATGTCTTCCAGGGTATGCTGGGAAAGGTAAGATTTGTCCAAACTCGTGGTAGTGTGGATATTGGAAAACTCGATTTCCATCTTCATCTGTTTCCTTAGTTTAAATTTAGTTCTAGAATGAAATTTTAGTCCAGGAGTACAAATGGAACAAATACATGAGGTGCAAATAAAGCTTGCTGCTGACAAGCGACGGGCGAGTAGTTTGTCCGTCTTACATTTTAGGCAGATGTTTATCTCCACTGTATTGTGGAGAGCCTTTGAAGGAGTAAGATTGTGGCGCAGTCTGGGGTCCAAGGGTAGGTAATTCCACTTTATAAACGCTCGTGCCGCTTCCTAGCTTCTAAAGATTCGCTAAGAAAAGAAGTGATTCTTCTAACGCGTACTCGGGTCGTTACGTCCTATTTCTTCAAATGCTCCCACCTCTGCGCGTAGCTACTCACTCGCAACATTTCGTGCTCTGGACATTGAACAACAGAATCCAGGGATTGAGATTGGTCGACTACATTGCTTAGATTATTATTTCAGGCAGCGGGAGACTTGAACAGGCTCTTGATCGCTCTAAATTAACATCAACTTGGGTAATACCGCCAAACTTTCGGTGTCTGTTTACATCTATCTTTTTAGCTGGCATGGTTTGGCCGACTACGCTTTATGTGATTTTTCTAGTCATCAGCCGGATATTCAGCTTTGAAAGCTAGAAAGTGATTGAGAAACTGTTACCAACTCTACATGACATAATTGTAGCCTCTGGCCTTAGACCTGGACTATTAGTGGTAACCCTTGATGTACTTTCGTCTCTAAATAGAATCATAATGCACACTAGCTTCTTACCCCTTACGTCCCTAGACATAGCTGGATCATTTCGAAGAGGTTCTGAAGAATTTCATTCAGCGGTTTGATCTATTTTCATCCCACTACAGATACGGCTACCTGACTTTCTGCTATTAAACCCTCGCTCCTCCTTCAGTAGTTATCTTTATTTATATTGCCCTTTAAGTATATATGACTAAAGAGGAAACTCTTTATATTATGGCATTGGTGATATCCACACTTAAGATCTTAATAAATTCTTAAAGTGGGTCAAATTTGCATCCGCTGATTCGTTTAACTCGGCCGACCTGCAGACCTGCCTACCCGTGACAATACGCGTACCAATTGGTGATCATATGAGAATTCTAGCCTTCGAAATTATCATTGTTGCTTGATTTATAATTAGTACATTCTAGAAATATCTATATGCTACTATAGCTATAGTATTAGTAAATGCTAGAACCTTCTAGACATTTCCAAGCAGCAAAGTCACGTGACTTTGC
>Ga0182030_10023338_pt1 | contig 11447 bp, 14 predicted proteins | sample 812S3MmetaG_FD_121299 | JGI IMG/M metagenome (GOLD analysis project Ga0182030, IMG submission 121299) | Permafrost microbial communities from Stordalen Mire, Sweden - 812S3M metaG (Illumina Assembly) | ecosystem: Environmental > Terrestrial > Soil > Wetlands > Permafrost | place: Sweden...
CGTAAACCTTCAACCAACCCCATAGATATTTTTTTTCGGGCCTTTGTAGCGTAGGACCAACACATGAGATTCTTCAACCTTGGGAGGAGGAGTCTATATATTTTTCCCTCTGGCAATGATGTCCTCGAAGCATTGAATAAAACTTTTAAACCCGATAAGAAGAATGGCCTTTGTTTGCTGGTCAAGATCTTTCAATACCTTTTTCTCTTTAAATTCTGTAAATATCAGTGCCAGTAAGGCCTTTGAGGCAGATTTATTAAGATCGTTTGCGATAGCAGTTTCTTTTTGTTTGGCGGAAGTTAAACGATCCAGGGTTTGCAGTTTTGATACCTGAATATCTTCTGCTTTCTCATACTGTTGCTGAGTAATGGTCACTTTACGAACATTAGGTTCATTTTTAAAATACTCCCACAGGATAATATATAGTTTAACAAGCGCATCCAATGGTGCGGGAGGCAGATCCATTTTATAGCCCATAATAACGGATAGCAAAAATGGCTGGTACTGATAGATGTCGTCAGTTGACCGATTAGCAAAATCAAAATCATTTTGTTTCTTTTCTACATCTGTAATAATGCCGGCTAATCGTTTGGTATCGGCGATTTCCTTTGCTGAGACTGTTATAGAGGACATCTGAGGTCTATTAATTAAATGTATTGACTTCACAATATCTGCCTTTTCGGCAATAAATTCAAGCTGTTTTATTGAGTGGGTTGTTGATGGCAGGCAGGCTTCCATCGTTGCGGTAACAGGTCAATCAGCTTGTCTTCAGGCTGCGTTTTTATCCGGCTTAATACATCTGTCAACCATACGTGCGAATCAATGCCCTGCAGCTTGCAGGTACCCAGCAGGCTGTACATAATGGCAGCCAGTTGCCCGCCTTCATGCGAGCCGGCGAACAAATGAGAACGCCTGCCCATAGCGATTGGGCGGATGGAGCGTTCGATAAAGAGATTGTCGATGGAGAGCATACCATCCTGCGTATAAGCACGCAGCGCTTTAAAACGTTCAAGGCAATAGTTGACGGCTTTGTAGAAAGGAGTTCTGGGCGTGGCTTTGGCATGCTGTTCCAATAGCCAGCTGTAAAAAGCATCCAGGACTGGCACCGCCTCTTTTTGTCTTTTTTCAGTGATCTCATCGTAGCATAGACCCTGCTGGCGACACGCTTCTTCGATGTCATAAAGTGGACCAAAGAAGTGCTGCAGCGCATAGTCAGACAACACGAGGTTACTATCGCGGCTTTCCCAAAAATACCTTCTTGCATGCGCCATACACTGTAGGTGTATAATGCCTTTTTTCTTACCATACGTATCATACACGGCATATCCATCACTCTGCAGGTAGCCTTTAAAGCCATCCAGCAATTCGTTCACATACCTCATCCCCCGGCCTCTTCCGTATTGGAAGCAAACGATATTTTGCAGACTGCTGGCCAGCCCCCACATATAACCTATATGTGACTTTTTGCCAATGTCTTTATCCAGGTCAAGCACCCGGTAGGTGGTTTCGTCCACATGTATGTAGCCGCTTCGGATGAGCTCCACCAACAGTAGATCGTAGAGCGGCTTCAGCAGGTGACAGGTGCGATTCAGCCAGCAGATCAGCGTATTATAAGGGATGTCTACTCCATACTGCAGGAACCGCTGTCGCTCCCGGTACATTGGAAAGTGATACAGGTATTTGTCGATGGCCAGCATCGCCAGTACACTTACATCTGCTTTGCATTTAGGCAAGGGATGGACAGGCAGCGGAGCAATCAGTTGCTGAGAGTTGCTGCCCTTTCGCGATTTTGACATATATACCGGGCGCTCAGTGCGGTTTACAATAAACTCCAGCCCTTTACAGGCCAGTTCCTCATGTACTTCTACCCCAATCTGTACGGCGTCTTCCGGTTTGTTTGGTGGCTCCAGCACCGTGATCACCCGCGGCAAATGTTCCGGTAGTGGTTTGCGGCCAGGATGCTTGCCCTTACGTGATACGGTTACTTTTACCCGTTCGTGCGCTCTGATCTTTTGCCGGGATACTATTTTGAGTTCGCCGTCATCGGCTACTTCCATAGCCAGCGGCAGCTGCTCACCAGGCTTTATAGCCACATCTGCATCAGATGACCGGATATACAGCTTTTCACTTTTGCGGCCATATATGCGGCGCTTATGCATTCTCAGATCGTGCTTGATCAAGCCCATTGCCAGTAAGGCTTCTCCCTGTTTGGAGAGTTGTTTTTGCTGTGCCAGGATAGTCTTGCCCTGTTCATGAAGTATCTCCTGCTGTTGTTGCAATTGCATTGCCTGCTCAGCAATTGTTTGCTGTTGCAGGGTTTGCTCCTGCCGGCATTGCTGTAATTGTGCTGCCTGTTGCTGGTACTCTTCACTGATTTGTGCCAGCATAGTATACTGTTGCTGCTGTATGGCAACGGCCCCGGAAAGCTGTTGTTGCAGGTGGGCTATCAGCTGCTCCTGGCTCGCAATGGTTTGTTGCGATTGCAGGTATAGCTTTTTATGATCTTGTCTGGCAGCTGATTTCATGCAGTTATATAACACTCAAACATCTGGCCAACAATGAGTGTTGACAGCACTTATTATACACACACTGCGGTGCATAAATCACCCTTATTCTTTGAAATTGGAAAATCATTACCTGCGGTGTGGAAAACTCCGTTTATTTCTTGCCGGTGTGCAGGTGAAGCCCTTGTAACAATGACTGAAGTTCTATGGCAGTTAACCGGATACTACCTCCATCGGCCCCTGCCGAAGGCCATACAAACCGGCCCCTATGCAATCGCTGATATAACAACGTATATGCGCGTGCCTCATGTAGTAGAACCTTGACATGGGTGCGTTCTTTGTTCAGGAAAACAAAAACTTCCTTGTCGCTTACTTCTTTACCAAGTTCCCGCTCCACCAGACCGGTCAGACTGTCAAAAGACTTGTGCATACTCACACTGCCGGCATACAGATAGTACTGATGCTGATCGGTAAACAATACGATCTTGCTCATGACGCCAGGGCTTTAAGATAATCAGCCGTGACAGGCTGGTAAAGACGAATCCCTTTTACTTCGGCAAACAAAGCGCCTGAGGGATTATCTGGCGCCGGTACGGAAGCTGCTACCACTTCTACTTGTAAAAAACCTTTAGGCGCAGCTGCCTCATTTCGTTGCCGATACCGTTTTTGCCAGTTGTAAAAAGTACCGTCACTGATATCGTGCAGTTCACAAAAATCACGGACGCTCAACCCTTCGCTGCGTTCATATTCTTCCATCATGTTAAAGATGTCCTGTTCGTTTCGCTGCCTACGCGGTGACTTACCATTGACTGAATGACCTGGTTCCTTTTGCATGCTTCATTTTTTCGTGAGATGCAAAATTAACCAGCTATACCATCCTTTGGGCTAAATCAAATATGGGGTTCGTTGAAGGTTTACGACAATACTGGATGAAAACAATGCTGGTGCCATCCCTGCGTATTAACGCCTTTTTGCAAATGGGTTTGATTGGTAGTAACATAACACTCTATAAAAAGGGTGTCAGCATGTATAAAGGTAATTTGCAAAAAGGAGAAAAGGTGTTACAGAATACTGAAAATCAGCCTCTTGTATTAAGACTGATTAATTATAGGTAAAGAGAAAAACCGGGGAGATAATCCCAGCGGGATCACAAACAAGTTTCGAAGCCTTCAAGTCATTGGATTTGAAGGCTTTTCTATTTCTCTCAAATTTTACTGATATTGTAAGCAATTAAATGTCAGCACGTATTTGGTTCGAATACCTTCAGGTCGACTTGCTGGAACATCGAACCGGATTTAGTTACTTAAACATGCATACTCCCTACGATATAAAACTAGGTTATCCGGCGGATTTCAAGGTGCGATACAGATTTTACTCCAAGGAAGAAGATGGCAGGTCGACTCTACCGTACCAAGGATATCGTTCTGATTTCTGGTATGAGCACGAAGATCATATCAACAAACAGGTTTTCATGATTTGGCCCGAATTTGAAAACATGAACGGTGATGTTATCTTACAAAATGATTGTTCTGTTCCCGCAAGTGGGATTGCCCGGATGTGGGTGATAGTTCCTGAGAGAAGACCTTATCACACCGCTAAGATCAAGATGGGCCTAATCGGTTATTTTATGGAGGGCGCTACCAAAGTCGCCGAATGCGAAGTCATTGAAGTAATTGGCCTACTCGACAACCCAATAAAACTTTGAGAATACCTAATCAATTCTTTGTCAAAGTTTGAACGCCCTTTAAAAGATTTTGTACATTCAAAACTATTACTACCTTTGCATCATCATGAAAAAACAGATGTCATATTGTCGTTCGTTCAGTTCCTATAAGACAGGAATAGACCGAGCTATGTTATGATGTAAAATATAATAACATTCAAAACCCGCTTGGTTACTTACTGAGCGGGTTTTTTGTTTTGCACCTGCTGCTAGGACGAATTATACAACGCACTGAAATACAGAGATGAGGGCAGTTACTCAACTCGCGTCTTCATGGGAGATCGGCTACGATGGCGGAGTAGCGCCGGACTGTAAATCCGGTTCATTAGAAACACAATAGGTTCGAATCCTGTATCTCCCACAGCCGGAGAGTAGGCAAATGTTGGTTTGTTGCGGCACCCTGCTTTGGTGTTCCGTGTAAAAGCGGCGATGGTTCGATTCCGCCCATGCTCTCCTAAATGACCATTAGTGTGGGAGTTGGAGGCTAAGGTCTCTAAACGCTGAGGACGATGTGGTCCAGTTAATCGCGCTCTTCCCTGATCTTGCGAATCTTTTCTAACTCGATAACATCGACCTGGTCTTTAGGTCTATCAACGATCTTTTTATTTGCGATAAGGTGGTTGATGTGCAAAAAAGGAACTCTGATGCCCTCAAGGTCAGCAATAGACGCCATTTCCAGACATTCATCAAAGGAGATATTCTCCAAACCTTTCATGTTCGTCATTATATCCAATTCGATCCCTCCTCCAATGTAGAAGTTCGTCCATCCCGGAACGAATTGCATTGTCTCTAAAGATATAAAGTCCCCGTATCCTAATTCTGAAAAGGCCTTTCGTAAATGTTGGCGATTCATTGAGGTATCTTCCAGCCACATATCCAGATCGTCAGTACTACGATTAAACCCGTGAAACCGGGTTGCGAACCCACCCACCATTATATACCTGACGCCGTTTTCATTAAGTGTTTTCCAAAACCTAAGCAATTCGTCATCCAAAATATCCATGGCTGCCTATTTATGAAATACTTTGGCCTTTTTAAATAATACATTCTGCTTTAACATCTGGGTAAAAAGCCTCAGCTTTTCAATATCAGAACGATAGACATCACGTCTAATACGTTCCTTCTCTGCAATAGTCATGGACGATGCGGCTGCCTCGACTGTTTTTTTATTTTTTTCTGACATAATAGCGGAATTAAAGTCATCGCAACAATGCAATTTAAATAAAATATGCTATAATACTCTGCGTAAAAGCCGAAAGGCAGTAAATAAAATAGACATAATATAATGAAAATCAATATACTAATTAGCAAATAGGATCATTAATCATTTGAGCAATTTTAGTGAAGCCCGTTGAATACAGGTTCGACTTTCGTACCATAAGGATCACGAATAGCGCACTTAGGTGCGCTTTTTGTTTTTAAGTGATGCTCATATTCAACGCGTTGTGTTAAATCTTCTATCAATTGGATATCATATAATACAATCCATTCGTGTACCTATGCAATTTGGTAGCTTTATAGGTACACGAATCGTCTGAAAGCCTCGTCTGTAAAGGGTTTGCAAAGATGATTTTTCATCTTAAAACAAATCAAAATGAGCAAGTCCCTTTCAATCCTCGTGTACCTGAAGCAGCAAAAAAAGGACGCCCGGGGCAAAATCCCCCTTTATGTCCGTGTAACCGTAGACGGCGACGTAGATGAGTTCTCCCTTTCCCGGAAAGTGCTTCAGCATGACTGGAGCCAGCCCAAACAAAAATGTATCGCAAAATCCCAGGAGGCATTGCTGATCAATGCCAAAATCACCAAGACAAAGGGCGACCTGACGGCTGTCTTCGATCGAATTTCTGTGGGCCAAATGGTGAAGGCTAAACAGTTAATCAAACTGTATCATGGGCAAGATCCGGATAAGGAACAGGTCATAAAAAAAGACATCCACTACCATCAAAAAATCCTTGCCATCATTGATCAATACCTCATTTTTAAAACGAGAGAAAAGAAAGCACTCCAAAAGCTCTCCGCTGGCGCCCTATCCGCACCAATACAAGAAGAAAAGCAGATCATGAGCAAAAACATCGAAGACTTCCTTCAACAATCCCATTCCTGGATGGACGATCCGACCGTAGACAAAACCCTGATGGACGCCCAGTATAGCTTTCTCTCGAAATTCCTCTACAAAGTGTTGAAAGGAACGGCGTCCCATGAAACCTTCCGGAAATGGATCAGCACGAAGAACACCTTTGCAGGCTTTCTTAAGTACAGGTATAAGACCAGCGACCAACCGCTCAAAGGTATTCCTCTCAAATTTGCGGTCGACCTTCATGATTTCCTGACCCTCACCCATTCCATCGGCAACAATGCCGCCATGAAGTACATCAAGAACCTCAAGCAGGTGATAGACGCCGCGGTAGTCCAAGGCTGGTTGACCCAAAATCCTCTCGAATCGTTCAAGTGTACGTATGTCGATCTTGAGCGGCAGGCATTGACATTGGAAGAGGTAGCCCGTGTCATCGACCATGATTTCTCCAACGCCCGTCTTGCCGAGGTCCGAGATGTATTTGTTTTCTGTTGCTTTACAGGGTTTGCCTACCAGGAAGTCTATAATCTCCGACCGAAGGACTTGTCCATCGGGATCGACCGAAAAGACTGGATAAATACCAACCGCAACAAAACAAAAAATCCGGAATTCCTTCCCCTACTGCCCATTGCGGAAGATATCATCCTGAAATACCGCTCTCATTCCTATTGCATGAAGTATAAAAAGCTGCTGCCCGTCAACAGCAATCAGCGCTTTAATGAATACCTGAAAGAAATAGGTGCCCTTTGCGGGATTGAGATCGAACTGACCACCCACACCGCACGCCATACCTTTGCAACGACCATCGCTATCGAGCACGACATCCCGCTGAAAATAGTCAGTGTCATGCTTGGCCACCGGACGCAAAGGACAACAGAGATCTATGCCCGTGCCAGCAAACTGGCCATCAGCAGGCATATGAGTACATTACAGGAAAAATTATTTGGAAAAGGGCGAGCACTTCAGGTTAATAAACAGAGCCATCCCATCGAAACCATTCTGCCGGATAAAAACAAAACCAAGAAGGTCCATTCGGCAAACCTCGACTACAAACGTGCAAACGGGTCATAAGGTGGCCCGTTTTTATCTCTTTTCAACGCTATTCTCAACCAATTTTTGTACATCTTCATATTTGTACAAGATTGTATGTTCCGGTAAGATACAAATTTCAGGGGAGGACGTTAACCGTCAAATTATTGAACGTAACAACAAAGTCCCAACGTTGTACATATTTATTGGGGTCTGTGGTTCCAAAGGTAAGGATCTCATGTCCAGAAATCACCCCGGTGGCGAAGTAGGTCGTATCGTAATTCCCCAATTGCGTCGAAGTGAATTTCGTGGTAAAATAGGCTTGGGAGAAATAGGTTGCGGTCGGCATGGTCGTTCCATCGGCCGGAACAGTATCCTTAAAATATCTTCCCGGACCATTACCGTTCAACATAGTCGTCACAAACGCTAAGTTTGTGGTGGTATCGCTATAGGTATGATTGACAAGAAAATCGCTGTAGATCATAGGGAGAGCGGCATAGCCGATACTAAAAACAGCCGGCGGATCCAAGTTGGGTGCGTAAGAAAGGCCGAAGCCACCCACGCCTATCCCAGCTTTAAAAGTAGCTGCATTCACTCCGGCAATCTCTCCGCCTACGGGTACCTCCTGATCAAAAGTAAGACTATCTACAAAACGCCCATGAGCAGAATCCCATGGCGAAGGCTGGGTAGCAACGACTTTAATTGAAATGGTCTCATGAACTGCTGCACTATCATCATAATCAGGTTGAGGTACACCGTTCTTTTTGCAGGAAGAAAGGGTCACTCCAGCGATCAAAATAAAAAATGCGATTACTGTCTTCATAAAGTCTATTCAAATGATTCAGCAATACAATGCCAAAATGATCGACCGCCCCCACAACTCTCGGCTTTGTGGTCCGGGGAATGCACTCAAAGCTATTCTAATGTACAAAATTTCCCCTTGATTCTTGAATCACTTGAGGAATCAATTAAGGGGCTCTTTTTTAATTAAGCTCCCCTATTTTTGGTCCCGGGCGAATTAGCCCTGGGGTGAGCAGTGTCATGGCATCCGATGCGCCAATATATCCAGGTTGTCTCCATCGCCTCCTAGACCGTCTTTGACAGTAAGGCCAATGAGAGGTGTGCAGCGAGATTAGTCTCTCGTCCAGGCATATTAGGCGGTTTTTTTGCAGGCGCTGGGCTGGAAATTATGCTGTCCTCTGACCATCTGATTATTTTTTAAAAAGTCGGGTAATCCATTGACTATGAATCGTGATAGTGGTCAAGGTCAATCATAATTTGGTGATCTCGCCTTGCATAATGTCCAAATGTGCTGTTATGAACGGGTTTTTCGACAGGGTGCTGGGCCAACTGGGGGCCGGGCTCACGGACATGGGGAATGAAACCAATTTGAGCCAACGTTTCGCGGGCTGCCTGAAGCTGGTGAAGGAAGCGATTGTGGAACTGAAGCGGGAGTTGCGCGGCTATACCTTCACGGGGAAGGCGGAGGAGATCGTTTACTTCAGGGACCTGGCGCCGAAGGTCTACAGTCAGCTATTTTACTACATGAAAGTTTACGCGGTGGAAAACTACCGGCGATATATCAGCCCGGAGCGGTTCCGAAGGGTCCTGCAGGAGGAGATGACGCGGATCGACGAGTTCTATGGGCGTCACGGGGAATTGGTGCAACGCGTGCCGGGCGGCGACTCATTTTGGGACGACTGTCTCTATACGCGGCAGGGTTACGGTGATTGGTGGGTGGAGAAGGAGGTGATGTACATCGACGAGGACTTTACGATTGGCAGTTACTGGGTGGCGATGAACCTGGCGAATGCGGAATTAATGCAGTGGCTGAAGAGGCAGCTGGCGGAGTTGGACCGGCCGGTGGCGGATGAGGTCCCCGGCAAGGAACGGAAGGGGAAGCTGGTGTGGACGGCGAACCTGGTAGACCTGGTGGAGCTGGCGCTTGCGCTTCATTTGAGAAAGTGCCTGAACAACGGGAAGGCGACGTTGAAGGATACGATGGAGGGTTTGGGGGAATTCCTTGGTGTGGACCTCAGGAAGTACAACATTACGATCCAGGAGATCGCGCGGCGGAAGATCAGCCCCACCAAATTTCTGACGGGTCTTATCGAGGAATTGCAGCGAAAGCTGGATGAGATGCAGTAGGGGGTGTGAATGTAAACCTAAAAGATATACCATCATGCTACACAAAACCTTATTCCATGAACTGACGGGGGTGGACCCCCGCATCAAGGCCGACCGACCGGCGCTGCTGACGCCGGACACGGTCAGCTATTTCTTCCTGGCAAAGGGCCATGTAATGGAATTCTACCGGATCGGTCCGCAGGCCAAAAAGGCGGTGGCATTGTTCTTCGGTCCCGAGGAGTTTGTCCTTCCGAGCCATACCGATTTTTCCGGCTTTGCGGCGTTGGACAAGGTGGAGACGGAGGAACTGAGCCACCGCACGATCGTCCGGGCACTACGGAATTTCAAGGGAGCGAACCTCCAATACCGGGTGATCCAGGAACGTTACCGGGAGAAGGTGAGGGCGACGGTGCACGCGATGCAGTCGCTGACGGCGCCGGAACGGTATGCGCAGCTGAAGGCGGCGCAGCCATGGGTGTTGGAACTGGCGAAGGAGGAGGATGTGGCGAATTATTTGGGGATTTCGGTGAGGATGTTGCGGGGGTTTCAGGCATCAAACTTTATCTTAATATGAACCAATTATTGAAAGTCCTGAAAAGCATTAAGAGATTCTCTCCGGATCTGCAAAGGCAACTGGATGACCACGTACAAAGCCAGTCGCTGAAAAAAGGTGATCTCATTAAAACCATCGGGCAGGACCTGGACGAACTCTACTTTATTGAGAAAGGGGTGGTACGAGGATATGACCAAGAAAGCCAGGAAACCCTTTGGTTTAAGAAAGAAAACGAATTCATCCTCCAACTGCAACTCATTGTGGCCAAGATGAAAACAAATAAGGACCTGGAAATTCAAATGCCGGAGGCCGGGACTTTATGGGTACTTCCGGGCAGCTTGGTGTCCCGGCTCATGGAAAAATTCTCCGAATTCAATTTCCATTTGACGCACCTGGTCGTGAAAGAAATCTTAATGGTCGAAGACCACGATCGTCTGGAAAGGGAGCGTGATCCCTCGCTCAAATATGACTATCTCCGGCAGCATGCCCCGGAACTGTTCCGAAGGGTAGATCCTGTACACCTGGCTTCTTTTATCGGTATTACTGAAAAAGAATTTCTTCATCTGCACAAAAGCGATCTTCATTTGCCGATGTTGACGGTGCGGCATCGTAAAAGGAAAAAATAGCTGGCGGTATCTGGAATATAGGCAGGTCGTAACGAATATCGCACGCCAGACATTTTTTCACCAAGGAACCTCTCCGCCATCTTTAAAAAACTTGGCAGTTCCGGCGGGAAGTGGGTTTAGTGCCAGCGTTACGATCGCAGCTGCACCTTGCTCCACCGTCTTTGCACCTTGAAATTGATTTAAGTCGGTGGCCGTATATCCAGGTGTAACGCTGTTAACGCTGATGCCGCTGCCGCTAAGTTCATTGGCCAGCATTACCGTAAACGCGTTTAATGCCGTCTTGGAAGTCCCGTAAGCATGGTACTTAGCCCGGTTAGGGTTTCTATCGGGCATAGTATGGACACCAAGTGAACCCACTTCGCTGGATACATTAATGATGGCCGGCGTAATAGATTTTCTCAGAAGGGGCAAAAATTCCTGCGTAGTTTGTATAGCGCCGAAAAAATTGGTATCGAATATTTTACGCAGATTTTCCAACCCTCCAGAAGCCAATTCCTGCGGCTGCTCGCCGGCGATACCCGCATTATTGATCAAAATGTCCAAGGCACTTATTTTGGCCTCCAACCGCTCCCTTGCCTTGCGAACGGAAGTAATATCGGCCACATCGATCACTATTGTATCGACGTTGGCTATACCCAGTGCCTTTAATTTATTGATTGCCTCCATTCCATGTTCTTTATCCCTGCTGCCTAAATAGAGTCTGTCCATAGAGTCTGTAACGAGCAAGACGCATTAGGTTATATTTTCATGCGTTTGTTTTTCACTGCTTCCCTTGAGCACATTTGGGGCTGCATTGATTTGTCCGTCGGCA